>Ga0310694_10000380_pt1 | contig 60360 bp, 43 predicted proteins | sample 174DNAGHGhighgp2_FD_203884 | JGI IMG/M metagenome (GOLD analysis project Ga0310694, IMG submission 203884) | Sheep rumen microbial communities from Palmerston North, Manawatu-Wanganui, New Zealand - 1742 DNA GHGhigh gp2 (v2) (version 2) | ecosystem: Host-associated > Mammals > Digestive system... | reverse complement strand
ACTACGCCCAGACACCACAGGTGCTGGAGACTATCGGTCACACCACGCTGCATAAGATTGTTCAGGTTTATAAAGGCTTTGAACTGAAGGTGCTGGAGGAGATTGAATAAGGAGATGCCCGAAGTTTCCCCATTTTAAAGATATTGTAAGTCTGTACATTGGCCACAGTCATGTCATAAGCGTGGATGACACCGCATCTCGCCACACTTCCCTTCTCATTTACTCGACTTCCTGCGAATTGTTAGCAAATTCCAAGAATTTTTCTAAAATTTGTAATGAAGTTGCGCATATCTAAGACAATGGTATTTGTTTTATTTTTGTATTACTAAAAATCAAGCAAATACACAACTTTTTTGTATTTTTTATTATAAATTTAATTCAACCAATAGGTAATTTATATGTTTTTAGTATGATGAGATATATTAGTTTGTTATTGATTTTGATGCTCTCTTGTGGAATGAATTGTTTCTCACAGTCGATAAGTGGTAAGATAGATGGTTTTGATTATGTGGACCTCCGTTTGCCAAGTGGAACCTTATGGGCAACGTGTAATGTGGGGGCATCAAGTCCGACAGAATGTGGCAATTACTATGCTTGGGGAGAAACAAAGCCGAAAAGCACGTATACCTATGATACTTATAGATGGGCTGATCCAAACAAAAAAGGTTTGTTTGACATACCTCTATTAACAAAATATTGTGATAATGAAAAGTATGGTGTCGTTGATAATAAGTACACTTTAGAGGCTTCAGATGATGCCGCTACTGCAACCTGGAGGAAAAAGTGGCGTATGCCAACTTATGAAGAGCAAAGAGAACTAATTGATAATTGTACCTGGAAGTATGTGAAAAATTATAAGGGTTCGGATGTTTCCGGTTATCTTGGGACTTCAAAGAAGAACAAAAAAACAATTTTTTTACCATGCTGTGGTCATTATGGACGCTCTGGATTTGAAGAAGCAATATCGGGATTTTACTGGTCAAAAGTAAAAGGACGCAATAATTCATTAATGTAAAACACGCCTCCTTGTTGTTTCTCATACTCTTTGATTGTCCAGACGTTGCCGGCATCAACAAAGACGGCAAAATCTATGAACGTGTTGGTCTGTTGCCTGTATTCAAAGTTGAAAATCATCTTCACATCCCAGAATCTGGATGATTTCAGCTTTGGGAAGGGGGGGAAGAGCAATGGTTTGATGATGTATGATTGATGATTTCATAATCAATCGAAAATCATTATATTTGCAGAGTAAATTGAAAAAGAGAGAATTATGATAAAACCATATCCGATAGGACGACAGGATTTCAAGGCCATCATTGAGGGTGGTTATGCATACGTCGACAAGACGGAACGGATGTATGAGATGATAAAGAATCGTACATTTGTGTTTCTTTCACGTCCTCGTCGTTTTGGTAAGTCTTTGCTTATCAACACTCTCCAACAATATTTCGAGGGAAACAGAGAACTGTTCAAAGACTTGAAAATAAGCCGTTTGGAGAAAGATTGGATCAAATATCCCGTCTTTAGGTTTGATATGAGTTCGTATAAGGATCTTCCTGTAGAATCCATGTCTTATGCGATCTCAAATGCCATTTCCAAATATGAAAAAGAATATTCGATTAAATCTTCGGATAAATTAGGAAATGGCGAGCGTTTCAAAAATGTAATTGAAGCGGCATACAAGCAGACCGGCCGCAAAGCCGTAATCTTGATTGACGAATATGATTCTCCTCTGTTGGCTCATCTTCACGATGGAAAATTAGCTGATGTAAAACCGGTTCTTCAAGAGCTGTATCAGCAGGTGAAGGTGAACGAGCAGTATGAGCAGTTTGTTTTCATCACAGGAATATCTAGATTCTCTCAAGTTTCCATCTTCTCCACGCTCAATAATCTGGTGAATATATCTATGGATCCACGTTTCGATGACATTTGTGGAATCTCATCAGACGAACTTTTGGAGAATTTTAAGGATGGAATTAGTCAGGTGGCAGAACGATACAATTGTACGTTTGATGAAATGTATCTAAAGCTTAAAAACAAATACGACGGCTATCATTTTTCTTATGATTCAAAAGACATTTTTAATCCGCTCAGCGTCTTGTCATCGTTGGATTTCAAAGAGCTGAAAAACTTCTGGTTTGAGACAGCAACGTCTTCCTACGTGATAGATCATTTGAAGAAACACAATGCCCAGATACTTGATTTTGAAGGCGTACAAATGTTTGAATCCGGATTCTATGCGTCGTACGAGGATGTGATAAGTGTTTATCCTCTTCTTTACCAAGCTGGATATCTTACGATTAAGGATTACGACAGGGAATCGGATGTCTATACTCTTTCTTATCCCAATAGTGAGGTCCGCATTTCAATGCTTGAAGTGCTGATGCCGTCGTGGGTGGGTTGTAGCACAGATGATGGAAAAATAAATATGCAAAGATTCTACTTCGCTCTTAAATCTGGTAGAGTCGATGAGGCTTTCGAACTGTTGAAGGAGTTTTTTGTGCAGATTCCAAACGTGCTGAACAATAAGAATGAGAAACATTTCCAGACGGTCATCTACGTCTTGTTTCGTTGGCTTGGCTTCTACACTCAGTCGGAGGTCAACACGTCGAAAGGTCGCCTCGACTGCATTCTATTCGCCCCAAAACAGATTTTCATTATCGAGTTCAAGGTGGATGAGAGCGCAGAGAAAGCACTTGCCCAGATAAATGAAAAGGGTTATGCCGAGCCATATCGTGCGGACGGCAGACCGATAGTGAAAATAGGTGTCAACTTCTCTTCAAAGGAGAGAACGATAGAGGAGTGGAAAGTGGAGTTGTGAGTTAAGAAACGAAAGAACGGATGAATTATCCGAAAAATGTATCCTTGTGATAATAAAATTGAATATATGTTCGGAGTCCCATTTCTTCAATCGGTTGCAGCGGATATTGTACGCAAGTACGGAGATGACTTATCTAAGTTGACTGTCGTCTTCCCCAACAATCGTGCTCAGCTTTTTTTTAATGATTGCTTGTTGAATGCAGCCTCGGATATGGGTCTAAAACAGCCTATCTGGTCTCCTTCATATACTACGATAAAGAAGATGTTTGAACAACACTCTTCACTGCAAATAGCTGATCCCATAAAATTAGTGTGCCTTCTATATGATACATATATGGAGGTGTTGAATCATGGGGAAGAGTACGGATTGAATACATCTGACCTGAAAGTGGATGAAACGCTTGACAGTTTTTATCACTGGGGTGAAATATTATTGTCTGATTTTGAGGATATAGACAATAACATGGTAAATGCACAGATGCTTTTCCAAAATATTAAAGATGGAGTTCCTTTCGAAGCGGATAGCACTTTTTTGACAGATGAACAGCGTGAGGTTTTGAAACATTTCTTTGCTGTGTTTAAAGAGGGCGACGAGACGGTTTTGAAGCGTAGATTCTTACAACTATGGTCTCTCCTTCATCCTATATATGTCAAGTACCGACAACGTTTATTGTCCGAAAAACTGGCTTATGAGGGTATGTTGAAACGACAGGTGATTGAAATGTGGAATGACTCTGATAATACGGATGAGGATAAGATATATCTGTTTGTTGGATTCAATGTGCTGAATCAATGTGAAAAGATGCTTTTCAAGCGACTTTATAGTGGCAAGAGAGCTAAGTTCTATTGGGACTGTGATGAGTATTATATTCGTAAGAAAAACGAGGTTGAGGCTCACGAGGCGGGTCTCTTTATGAGAGATAATGTGAATGATTTTCCGAATGAATTAGATACGTTTGATTTGTTAGGAAGTTGTTCGCGCAAAATTGAGATTATCGGTTCTGCATCGGAGGTGGCTCAGGCTAGATATGTTTCTAAATTTCTGAAAGAACGTGAAGCGGAAGGTTCCTCCAATGACGATACGGTTGTTGTGTTATGCAATGAAAATCTCTTGTTGCCTGTGCTACATTCTATACCAGGAGGTGGAAAAACTGGTGATGAGTGCAATGTTAATGTGACAATGGGTCTCCCAATCGTACAGACTCCAATATATGGACTGATACAGGTCTTGTTGGATTATCAAGAACATTTACATTTCCTGAACGCTGGCGAATCAAGTTCTTTGTTGAGTACGACATTGCTGCCTCTGCTTCGAAACTACTACCTGCGTCTTGCTTATCCATCCATAATCGAAATAGAGGAACAGATACAAAAAAAACATTGGAAGTTTTTTAAGACAGAATCGTTGGTAAGTAACGAGTCGTATGGATCGTTGTTTATGCAATGTGAGTCCTCCCGCGACCTTTTGCTTTGGTTGCTGGAGATTGTCAGAAAGGTTTCTGCACTGTTTCGTGTTGATGAGGAGGAAGAAGGAACAGAAACGCATGTAGATGAGGATGAATATATAAAATCATTGTCTGGTGATCTGTATAAGGAATCGCTATATAGAATCTACACCATGCTTACAAGACTTATTGCCTTGTTGGATGAAGATACCCTTACGTTGGAGTTTTCGATGATGTTACAGCTGATCAATACGTTAATGTCGTCTCTCTCTGTTCCGTTCACCGGTGAGATGGTGACGGGTACTCAAATCATGGGTTTCTTGGAGACACGAAACTTGGATTTTACCAATGTGATACTTCTTTCTGCTAATGAGGGAACATTGCCAAGCTCAGGGAAAGAGAACTCGTTTGTTCCGTATGCATTGAGAAAAGGATATGGTATGACTACCATTGAACATAAAAACTCGTTGTATGCCTATTATTTTTATCGTTTGCTGCAGCGGGCGGAGACGGTGACGTTGATGTATAACACGTCAGAAAAAAGCTCTTCTAAAGGTCAGATGAGTCGCTTCTTGTTGCAACTCATGGTCGAAGCTACAAATAATACAATCGTGAAGTCGCAGATTAACTCGGATGTCCCTAAGAATGAGAGCCTATTGTTCAAGATTGAAAAAACGGATGCGATTCTGCAAAAGATGCATCAACTATATGATCTGAGTTATCACTCAGATGCTCCTAAGAAGAGCCTTTCAGCCTCGTCATTGAACATGTATCTGAATTGTACCATGCGTTTTTATCTTAGCAAGATACTTCGATTATGTAAGCAGGAGGAAATCTCTGATGACGTTCAGGTGAATGAATTTGGAACGGTATTTCATGCGTCTATGCAGTACTATTATGATGACTTGATGCGCAAGAAGAACAGCCGCATCATCTCTGCCTCTGATTATCCTGCATTCATGATAAAGGAACGGACAGAAGAGGAAGAGTCTATTACTCGGACAACAGATTACAAGGAGTTTAAAGTGATGATAGACAGTTATGTAAATAAAGCATTTAAGATTCACTATTTTAATATGTCGGAGAATGAATCGATGCCTCAATTGTCGGGTGAACAGTTGATGAACCGTGATGCCATCGCTCGTTATGTCATCGGTATGTTGATGTTAGATGCTCAATACACTCCGTTTGAGATTATAGGTAATGAATATCATTTTTCTTCAGCTTTCTCTGTTCCAAAAGAGAATGGAGAGAGTCTTGTGGTACGTTTCGAAGGCGATATTGATCGCGTGGACAAAAAAGGAGAAACGATAAGGGTGTTGGATTATAAGACTGGAGGAAAGGCGAAAAACATGAAGACTATAGACTCTTTGTTTATTCCATCTAAGGACCGATATTCGTATGCTTTGCAGGTGATGATGTATAGTTATTTCTATTCTCTGGAGAAAAATGTGCAAGTGAAACCTGCGATTGCTTATTTGAAGACGGCCAAGTCGTTGGATGCCTTGGATATTATGTTGGATAAGGAGGTGCTAACCTCAGCAAATGCTTATTTTGCTGAATTGAAACAAGGCATGGAACGAACAATTGGGGAATTGTTTGATAAGGAGATCCCTTTTGTGGCAAACAAAGATTGTCCAAGTTGTGAGTATTGCGACTATCTCTCTATCTGTGGCGTTAAACCTAAAAAAAATTGGTGATAGCTCTCAATACGATGTCCCAATTAAACAGAGATGTGAGTTGGATGGTGATATAGCCATTAGCAAAACCTGCTAATAGTTGTAGTGGAGTATGTCTTTTCAGTTGAAGTCGGGCGGCAGCTAATGCACCAGCACAGATAAATGCTATGGACAACAAGATAGAGGAGTTGGTATAAGTGATGAGGCTTACTGCATATATGCTGGAGATGAGTCCTCCTATGCCTGTCATGTGGGCACTGATCTTCCACCATTTGCTGATAATCGCATCGATTAATATAGCTATCGAAATGCCTATTAATATGTTTATGACAAAAAGAGGCATCTTGAAATATAATAAATAGGCACAAATAAGATAGGATAGGCTGGTAATCGCATAAGGAATGATCCTGTCCTCTTTCTTTATCATTTGTATGCTTGAAATAATTTTTGTCTTTTCTAGTATATAGTAAGAGAGAAACGGAATGAGAATACATACGAGAATGATGCATATCAGACTCTCTTTGATGTACTGAACAGGATAATATGAGAAGGTGGAGAGATTAAAGAGTAGGCATACACCATACAATGGCATAAGCAGGGGAAATAATGTGAATGATATGATTCTTGCTATGATATTTGTTGATTCCATAACTATACAATTTCTTTTCTAAGTCGAGCAGGCTGATAACCAAGCTGTTCTCTGTATTTAGCTACTGTTCTACGAGCAATGCTATAACCTTTCTCTTTTAGCATTTCCGTGATTTTATCATCTGTCAGCGGAGATCTTTTGTCTTCGTGGTCGAGTAGTTCTTGAAGGGTTGCCTTGATCTCGTTGATGGAAACCTCTTCGCCGTCGTTTGTTTGTAAACTTCCTGAAAAGAAGTAGCTTACAGGGAAAATGCCAAATTCTGTCTGAATGTATTTGTTATTACAGGCTCTGGAAATTGTGGAGACATCATATCCTGTAATATTTGAAATATCTTTTAGTATCAGCGGTTTTAATTTTGTGTCATCTCCATCAATAAAGAAATCATGCTGGATGTTGATGATGGCAGTCAATGTGTTGCGAAGTGTTTCTTGTCTTTGTTTGACAGAGTCAATGAACCATTTGGCCGCATCGAGTTTCTGTTTGACAAAGAGTATGGCATCTTTTTTCTCCCGACTTTTCTGCTTGGCGTTGCTGTAATCGTCCAACATCTCGGCAAATTCGCGATTGATTCTTAGCGGAGGCAAATTTATATCGTTTAGGGTCAATATCAAATTGCCATCTTCATTGTCCAACTGAAAATCAGGACTGATTTGAAGACTTGAAGCTGGAATTCCTGACTCCCATGCATTCCCTGGCTTTGGATTTAATTTGATGATCTCCTGTGATGCTTTCTTTATTTCATCTTGAGAAAGACCTGTTTTCGCTTCGATTTGTTTAAATCGCCGCTGGGAGAAATCGTCAAAATCGGAGGTTAAAATTTTTATTGCATTTTGGATTGAATCTGTTGGCACCTTTCGTTCCAACTGCATGACAAGACATTCCTGAAGATTGGTAGCTGCTATTCCTGCAGGTTCAAACGATTGCACAAATTTCAGCGCTTCCTTCATGTCATCGTCAGATACAATTGTGCCTGACTGAAAAGAGTAGTCGTCAACCATAGACTCAACACTTCTTCGGAGGTACCCATCCTGATCAATGTTGCCAATGACATATTCTGCAAGAATGCGTATGTTCTCAGGAAGAGGTTGAAGATTTATTTGGTCTTTTAAATAGTCATGAAGCGAGGTGGATGATTCAAGGACAGCCTCTTCTTTGGCTTCGTCTGAATTTCCATTGGGTTGAAATAGCTTATAATCAGGAATATCATCTTCAGTGCGATAATCGTCTAAAGAATAATCTAAATTTTCATCAGTATTATAGTCTTCTTCCTCCTTTAATTTGCTGATAGATTCTTCTTTGCTCAACTCTTCTCCTTCTTCTAGAGCAGGGTTTGATTCAAGTTCTTCTTTGATTCTGTCCTCTAACTCAATAGTGGGGATTTCCAACAACTTTATAGTCTGGATTTGCAGAGGAGAAAGCTTCTGCTGTAGTTTCAGTTGTAGTTTTTGCTGAATCATAACTAACTATTATCAGTGCAAATTTAATTTTTTTGAAAGGGATGACAAACAAAAAAAGTGAAAAAAACGTTAACGTGATAGAATACGTTCCTAAGGATGTTCGACTTGAGATACTTGTTATTCTAGAGGGGAATTATATATACGGATTGTCTTGTTGCTAAATTTTTTGTGTGAGGATAAAAAAAGAAGAGTCAATTAACTTTGACTCTTCTTTTGCGTGGTGCCACCAGGAATCGAACCGGGGACACAAGGATTTTCAGTCCTTTGCTCTACCAACTGAGCTATGGCACCGTTGTTTCTCTTTTGCGGTTGCAAAGATAGAACGTTTTTTTTTAATGACAAAATAATTTTTCACAAAAAAGGATTTCTGTGTGATTTTTTTTGAAATGCCATTGATAATATGCACTTTTGTAGAGAAAAAAAGAGACTATGGTAATTGAAGATTGTGAATTTGGAAACATTGAGGTGAAGTCTGATGGAAGAATCAGACGATATGGATTGAAGATTGTCGGGGGAGTGCTCCAAATGCAGATGCCTGAATATGGAGACATACAATCTTTGCGGCTCTTTTTAGACAAAAATAGAGAGTGGGTAAGAGAAAAACTGAAGAAAGTAAAATTAAAGAAAGTACTGTTGTATGGTCCGGATTATGATTTTCAATCATGTGCTTTCACGATTCTATGGAAGGAATATGGGCGACAACGAATTGTCGGCAGTCTGAATCTGGATGAAAAAAAATTAACAATTTATTATCCTAACGGGTATGATCTCTATTCGTTGAAATCACAGACTACGATAAAATCTATTATTGAAAATGCTATGATGGTGGCTGCTAGAAAAATTCTTCCTTCATGGCTGATGGAGGTTTCTCGTCGGATAGGTATTGCCTACAAAGAGTGTCAGATTCGTAAAATGCGTTCTCGTTGGGGTAGTTGTTCGTCGGCCGCATCTGTTCATCTCTCCTGTATGATGTTGCTCTTACCTGCTGAATTAATCGAATTTGTGATGATTCATGAGCTTTGTCATATCAAGGAAATGAATCATGGCCCTAATTTTCATCGGTTGGTAAATCAGTTGCTGGATGGAAAAGAAAAATATTATGAGAGAGAAATGAAAAAATATTCAACAAAGCTGTAGAATTGTTTGCGGGTAGAATATCCTTTGGATGTGAGGTGTTTTCGTGAGGGTATGATCAACATTCGTTCAGAATGCGTTTTAAATGACAAAAAGCTAATTTGTTTGTTTTCTCATCCCGTAGATGCAATCCATTCCCTTCACAATGATTGAAAAATTCACACTCGGCGCAAATGCCTGTTTTTGTCCATTTTCGGTCTCGCATGATTTGATACCGGTTTTGCCATACATCTGCAAAATTATCCTTGTAGATATTTCCTTGTATAAATCGTCCACGTAGGTCGGGACAAGCCGAGATACTACCGTCTGCTAAGATGGACGCTACGTTGATGCCTGCCCGGCAAAAAAAGAAGTTGTCGCGTACTTTTGCTTCGTAATCAGCAAGGAATCCTTCGCAGCCGTAATTTAAAGAGATTTTTCCTTCTGTTCTTGTTTTTTCTATGAAGTCGAAAACAGCTTTGAATTTATCGTTGGGCAATTGGAGCTCTGGATTGTTGGCGGCTCTTCCTATTGGGAATATCGTGAAGATTCTCCATTTCTTAATCCCACATTCAATCAGTAGTTGTTTGATGCTCTCTAATTCGTCGAAATTCTTGTTGTTGACACATGTGACAACGTCATGTACTAAGTTGGTGCGGGGAAGTAGTCGGATGGCTTCGGCAGCTCGTTGAAAAGAGTGAGGATTCTGTCTTAGCCAGTTATGGGAGGCTTCTAGTCCGTCTAAACTTATCGTACAGGAACGCATTCCTGCACGTAGAAGTGAATTCAGGCGTTGAGAAGTCAGCAAATATCCGTTGGTGACGATTCCCCATGGAAATCCCAGATTGTACATCGCTAATCCAGCTTCTTCCAAATCATGACGTACCAAACACTCCCCGCCGGTGAAGACAATCATTGTTTTGTGTGGTTCCACAATGGGAACTATCTGTTTGATGCCTTCCACAAAATCGGATACAGGCATATCCTTAACACTGGATTCCTGCCTACATTCACTACCACAGTGGAGACAATTCAGTGGACATCGCAATGTGGATTCCCAAAAAATATAATTCAGGTTGTGAGTCTTCGCTTCATTGTGTCGATAAAGATCGAACACAGTCATTGCGATTTTTTTCTTTAATGATATTTTGAGAGGATTGTTCACTCTTTCTTCTTTAAAACAACGTCCACCTTAATGGTCATTCTTCCATCATACCAATCGCCATCCCCTCCACTAAAATGAAACCTGTTGGTGGGAATAATAGTGTCCAATGGTGCGTATTGAGTATCTTTACTGTTGAATTGGAAGTGATACTTAGAAGCAAAATGATATCTCCATTCTCCACGTTTGTTGTATTGACCATGTTTGTTTGTCGTGGCCAGAATTTCATCTGGCAATCCAAATATTGTGTCGAGTTCTGTTACATCTACATCTGCGATAGGTTTGCCCTCTTCATCTTGTACTGTTCCCATCAATTCATAATCTGCATAAGGACATCCGTACTCTTCGCCTCCTTCGTTAATGATGGTACATGAAAACCCTAAAAAACCTAAAATGGAAGTAAGAATGTAATTGAAAAATCTTCTAATACCCATAGTTTATTCTTGTTTGTTTAACATTTGTTTTATTATGTGTTCGTGTTAGAATTTAGTGAATAATTGATTCAAAATTCAAGCTTGGCAAATATAACGACAAATTTTTTACTTATGCAAATAAATGCATAAAAATAAAGAAATAAATTTATTATTTCGTCTCTATATACCCCTATGATAATACATTTTGGATAAATATCAAGATAAATTTAATAAATTTTTACGCTAAAAGTGCTTTAAATATTTGATAACTAAACGTTTGCAAACTTGCTTTGTTTTGTGGATTTTTGTTGCTTTGTTCAGTGGTTTTTATTATTTTTGTAGTTCCGAAAATTTTGTTCTGAAGGAATGAGGAATGAAATTTTGGGTATAATTTTAAAAAGTCAGATTTGAAACGATTACTGTTCATAATTTCTACGATATATTTTCTTGCGACACAAAACATGATCGCACAGACTGATATTGACCGTTATCAGGAAGAAAAGCGTATGAAAGTGGAGCAGTTGAAAGGACGGAAACAAGCTGAGAATGAAGCTGCCAAGGCATCTATCGATGCAAAGAAAAAAGAGATGGAGGCTCAAAATTCGCAGCGAAAGGCGGAAAGTGATGAGGTGAAGAAAAGAGAGTCATCTCGTAAGCAGAAAGAGAAAGAACTATGGGAACAACAGAAAAAAACGGCTGAGCAGAAGCAACGTCAGGAGAAAGAGAAACAAATTCAGAAGCTAAAAGAATACGAGCAGATAATCGAACAGGAGAGAGAGGCTCGTGAAATGCGTCAGAGACGTGAGGAAGAGTTGAAACAGATTGACCGAGAACGTTGGGCTGCAAAGCAAAAAGAGTTAGACGCAAAGCGTAAGCAGGAGGAAATAGAACAGCAAAGAAAACAGCAACAATATGTTGAGGCTTCAGAGCGTGAAAAGTTACAACGAGAGATTCGTCGCCAAAAAGAGATTGAAATTCGCGAACAGCAGAAAAAAGCTTGGGAAGAAAAGAAAGCGACATTAAGGGAACGACAAGCGCAGGAAGAGGCTGAACGTGAGCAACGTATGCAGGAGTATCTGCAAGCAGTTGAACTTGAAAAGCAGGCTCGTGAAATGCGTATCCGTCAAGAGGAGGAGATGCGTAATCAGTACACTGAGTTGTGGAATAAAAAGAAGGCGGAAATAGAGGCGGCAAGAGAAAAGGAGAGACAGGAAAATATCCGTAGGCAAAAAGAGTATGAGGCGATAATTGCCAAACAACGAGAGACGAGGGAGGCACAGGAAAAACGAGATAAGGAACAGGCTCAACGTGAGCAGGAAATATGGGCACAGAAGAAATTGGAGCAGGATGCAATTAGGAAGAAACAGCGTGAGGAGGAAGAACGCCGAAAGGCTGAATATGAAAGTGCCTTGAAAGCAAATCAGGAAGCTGCTGCGCTTCGTCGCCAACAGGAGATGGAAAATCGCCAAAGAGAAAGAGATGCGGCTGCACAGCGACAGGCTGAATTACAAGCACAACGAGAGTTGTTGGCTCAACAACGTCACGAGGCTGCTATGCAACGTCAGGCGGCTGCTCAGGCTCGTATTGCTGCTCAACAAGAACGTCATGCTCAGCAGGTAGCTGCTCAGCAGGAACGTTTACAGAGGGAACAGGAACAACGTGCGGCTCAGCAGGAGAAACTTCGATTGCAAAAGGAAAAGAGAAGACAAAGAATGGAGGAGCAACGTGCGGCTGAAATGCAACGTAAGCAACAACAACGTGAAGCAGCTGCCCGTAAGAAAGCTTATATGAATCAGTTGAAAGAACGCGAGCGCCAGAGAGAACAGCAACAAAAGACACAGGCTCAAGATATTGCTAATAGATTGAAGGCTAAACGTCAGGCTGAAAAACAAAAGCAAATCCAACTTCGTCAGGCTCAACGTGAGAAAGAAATGGCTCGTAAACAGGCTGAGAAAGAAAAGGCTATGCAGCTTCGGGAGAAGAAAAAGGAGATGATGGAGCGTCAACTGGAGAAGAAAAAAGAGTCCAAAGAAAAACAGAGAGAACGTGAACAGCTTGAAAAAGAGTCAGAGGCTCGTTTGCAAGCATATAAGGCTCGTCAGGCAGAATTGAAAGCTCAGCAGGAAAAACTGGAGGCAGAGAAGAATGCTGATGAGAAGGAGAAGGAACGTATCCGAAAGGAACGTGAGGAGGTGGAAAAAGAGACGTTGAAGTTGGCGAAGAAAATTGTTGGAAATAAAGAGAAACATCGTAAAGCGATAGAAAAAGAGCAGAATAAGAAGGATAGAGCGAGAGAGAAATATGAAAATCAGCTCCGAAAGGACTCTCTGAAACTGGCTAAGATTGAGGAGGAGGAACGCTTGCGTTATGCGCAGGAGGATGCTCAGGATAGTATAATGGATTTAACATCTAAGCAGAAAAAGATGTTAAAGAAGATTCAAGAGCAGAAAAGGATTTTAAAAGAACAAGCTGAAAGTGATTCGTTGATGTTGCTGGATGGTGATTTTGATATGGTCACAGGTGCTCGTGATAATTCTGATTTGTCTCCTGAAATGCTCGAAAAGATGGGGAAGAAGAATGGGGCGACTCAAAATCTTCCAATAGGTGATGATGACTACTTGCCAGATGATGAGGATATGTATGATGAAGCTCCTGTCTTCTCTTCGGATTCTACAGAGATGGACTCTGTAGGGGTTTCTCAGGATACAGTTATTCATCTGACTTCAAAGATTGACTCAGCTTTGTTACAACAACAAATTGCTGAGTTGGAACAGGAGTTGGAAAATATTAGAGAAATCAATGAACTGGAGAAGAGCGGCAAGGGTAGGAAAGGAAAAGGCAAGAAAAAAGAGTTTGTTCTGGAGAGAATAAAAATACCTAATTGCCGTTATTTGAATGATGTCATCTATGTTCGTGATAAGTTTGAGTTCCGATATGAATTGGACTTCTTCGTGCATTATTTTGATCATCGTTATTTCCATAAAAAGAAGTTTTATGATAGAGTGGATACTACCCGATGGGTGGCTAAACGTGTCATGAAATTGGTGGGAAATACAAAGTATCGTCATACGGATTTTAACAAGGTGGTTGATTCTATTGCTGGCATGATGCCGAATTATCCTGTAGCTGAATATTTGGATACAGTTATTACACAATTGAATTTGGAGTATCTGGCAACGGGTGAAATCAAGATTAAGTATAAGAATTCTCGTCAGAAATCTATTATTGCTAAAATCAAACCTACGGAGATCAAGGAAGATGGATTGATGGGCTCTCTCGGTAATATCAAGTTCTTCACAGGTAATAAAAGACGTGTCATTGAGGAATTGGATGCTTCACAGTTTGACTCATTAGTGGTTAAGGATACAATGAGTACGGAAGAAAAGGTACTGGCTGATTCGTTGAATTCTATTATTACGTTGAAAGGACAACAGGATAGCATCAATCATGTGCAAGATAGCTTGGCGGCATTATCATTGTCGTATGCTTTGTCTGCGCAAGAGAGGGATAGCATCCATAGTGTGTTGGATGCGGTATTGTGGAGTGATTCTGATTCAACGTCATCCTCTTCAATGGAACTGGAGGATCGTTATGAATTGTCTGGGGATATCTCGTCAGATCCGGTCTCACTTAATAATCTGGATTATATGATCAGGGAGGCCGAAAGGTTGAATCGAGAAAGGAAGGAAGGTAAGATTACTTCGTATGCAAGCGATCCGGAGAATGCTACGCCAGAGCCATCGCGGAATATTCCTATAAGTACTCCGCCGATAGGTGAGTTGAAACTAAATACTTCGCCATTGCCTTCCACTAGTCAAAATGGTGATACGGGTGTCTCATCGTCAGAGGAAAATGTTGTGGAAGATAAGAAATCGAAGAAGAAGAAAAAAGATAAAAAGGCAAGAGAGGAAGAGATAGAATCTTTGATTGACGGGGAAACAGCAACAGAACCATCTCCGACAGAGACTCGCTCATCGGATAGTGGAGCACAATCGGTAACTCCAGCTGCTTCATCTGCAGCAAGTGAGGTTGAGACAAACGAAAGCTCGGAAGAAGAGATGCCTATAGAGAATTCGAAGAAACAAAAGAAAGAAAAAAAGAAAAAAGATAAAAAGAGACAGTCAGAAGAAGAATGGGATGCTGATGTGGATGCATCTTCAGAAGATTCGTCGGATGGCTTTTAATAAATATATATATATTATAAGGTATGCTAAAGAATTTATTGACTCGTGCTGGTTCCGGATTACTTTTTATAGTAGTCATGTTGGTATGTATATGGAAGACCAATCTTTATTTTGGTACGTTATTCATGATCCTTACTATTTTAGGTATGAATGAGTTTTATCAGATGGCAAATAAAAGAGAAGAGTTGTCTGTGAGTAGGACTTTGTCGATAATTGGTGGTGCATTGTTGTTCTTGATGACCTATATGGTATGTTTTATGAAGGTTGAGCTGATGTGGTACTCCATTGTGTTTGTGTATCTTGCTATATTGATGATTGTTGAATTGTTCCGATGTAAGACAAATCCTTTGTTGAATATAGCTATATCCTGCATGGGTATCTTGTATGTCTCTTTACCCTTCTCTTTGATGTGCTATGTGGCATCTATTCCATCGTATGGGAGTTATTTATTAATGTCTTTCTTTGTGATTATATGGATGTCTGACACAGGAGCATACCTTGCCGGCGTGACGTTGGGAAAACATAAGATGTTTGAACGTATATCACCTAAGAAAACATGGGAAGGATTTGCGGGAGGATTGACCTTCGCAATATTGTTTGGCGTGGTATTAAGTAAAATCACACCAGTTCCCCTTGGTTGTTTGACATGGGTATTGTTCTCTGCTGTGATATTTGTTTTCGGTGTGTTAGGAGATTTGGTAGAGTCTATGCTGAAGAGGAATTTGTCGATAAAAGATTCTGGAAAATTTTTGCCAGGCCATGGAGGTTTGTTGGATCGCTTTGATAGTTCCCTGATCGCTGCACCAGCACTCTTTATGATGACTTTGATATTCGTAGAGTATATATTTTAAAATAAAAAATATGTTTCTAAAAAGAAATATATTACATTTGCATGATAATTTTGAGTAATGATGAGAATACATAAAGAAGGAAAAAAATTTTTGTTGAAGGTTTTAGTAGGAGCAATTTTGGTTAATATGTTGCTGTGGATTGTGTGTGGAGCCAATCATCCTACGTGGCTTTGGATCTTTTCTCTTGTTTCAATTGCTTTGTTTTTGTTCTTAATGAACTTTTTCCGTAATCCGGAAAGAGTGTTTGAGAATTTTGAGGATGGAATGATTGTTGCTCCTGCGGATGGTACCATTGTAGTGATAGAACCAACTGTTGAAGATGAGTATTTAAAAGAGAAGAGAATACAAGTATCTATCTTTATGAGTGTATTGAATGTTCATGCCAATTGGTATCCGACACATGGTAAAATTGTGTATTATACTCATAATGATGGTAACTTCATGCGAGCAAATTTGCCTAAATCTAGTACCGAAAATGAACGTTCGACGGTTGTCATAGAGACACCCAATAAGGTGAAAATATTAGTTCGTCAGGTGGCAGGTGCCATGGCACGTCGTATCGTGACATATGCCCGTGAAGGGGCTGAGTGTAATGTTAATACACAACTTGGATTTATTAAATTCGGCTCAAGGGTGGATGTATATCTTCCATTGGATGCTGAGATAATGGTTAATATGAAACAGTCTGTTGTGGGAAATCAGACCATTATTGCAAGACTAAAAAAATAAGTTTCGTATGAATATCAAGCAACATATTCCTAATACCATTACATGCCTTAATCTATTTTCTGGATGTGTCGCATGTGTTTTTGCTTTTGAAGGATCTTACTTTCTAGCATTATTATTTATTCTGTTGGCAGGAATTTTTGATTTCTGCGATGGTATGGCTGCACGTCTTCTTCATACCTCTTCGGTTATTGGTAAGGAATTAGATTCTCTCGCTGATATGATAAGCTTTGGCTTTGCACCTAGTATGATTGCCTATAAGCATATTGATCATTTGGCAAGTTCACAAGTTTCTTGTGATAAGTTGGCTTATATCATACCTTTCGTTGCATTTTTGATTGCCATATTTTCAGCATTACGTTTGGCGAAATTCAATGTGGATGAGAGACAAACATCTTCGTTTATTGGTCTTCCAACACCGCCTAATTCAATCTTTTTTGCTTCATTGATATCAATGTCTGATCCAATGGTATCTCAATCTATAGCCGTGCCTTCTTGGTTGAATTTGTCATTGTTCAGTCCTGTATTAGATAATTTATATGTGATGATTGCGTTTGTGGTGGTCTTCTCTTACTTATTGGTGGCTGAGATACCGATGTTCTCCTTGAAATTTAAAAATTTAAGCTGGAAAGATAATCAGATTCGATATATTTTCTTGGCTATTTCGGTTCTTTTATTTGTGACTTTCCGTTTTGCTGCATTCTCATTTATTATTTTACTTTTTATTCTTATGTCTGTAGTGAATACCTGCAGAAAAAAGTAAAAAGGTGAATTTTATTAATTCACTGTGAGAATGGTATAGATACAACGGACGTAGCACGCCACGTCCCTACAATAAAAACGCGAAATGAATTTATAGAACCTACTAAATTTTATTTGTCATGAGTTTTATTAAATCTTTTTTTGCATGCTTGACTGCCATTATCGTGTCGGGTCTGCTCTTCATGTTGTTGTTATTGATTTATGTTGTTATTGCTACTAAACCTGCTGATATAGAACAGAATTCAGTCTTGTCTATTTCTCTCGACGGAGAAATAGTTGATCGGGAAGAAAAAGATCTTATTTCTGATATTTTTTCTCAGAATGAACTTACAAATTCTTTGAAGGAGATTTTAGCTTCAATCAATTCGGCTAAAAACGATGATAGAATTAAAGGAATATACCTAAAGTGCGGAGTTGCCAGATGTGGTTATGCAACGTTAGAGGAGATTCGTCATGCATTGGAAGATTTCCAGTCGGCAGGGAAGTTCGTTGTTGCTTATTCAGGCAGTTATACACAAGGGAATTATTATGTTGCTTCGGTAGCTGATTCTTTGTTTGTGAACCCTCAAGGAGCTCTTGATTTGAGGGGAATTGCGGCATCCTCTGTTTTTTATAAACCTTTGCTGGATTCTTTGGGTGTGGAGATGCAAGTGATAAAGGTGGGTACATATAAATCATTTACGGAACAATATACCAACGATTCGATGAGTGCGCCTAATCGTGAGCAGACGGAACAATTGGTGCAGTCATTATGGTCTTCTGTTGTAGAAAAAATAGCTGGTTCAAGAAATGTTCCAGTTTCTTCATTAAATCAAATGGCAAATCAGATGATGGCTTTTCATCTTCCATCTTTTGCATTGAAAAATGGATTGGTAGATGGCTTACGTTATTCTGATGAAGTGAAGAACTCTTTAAAAACTATGCTTTCACTTGCGTCTGAGGATGAATTACATATTGTGTCCTCTTCTGATTATTATGCTGAGGTGTCTGTGAATGATCAAATGTTGGGTTCGGATGATAAGGTGGCTGTTTTGTTTGCAGAGGGAGAGATAGACAATGGAAACACGGATGGAATATCTTCATCTAAGTTGGTTTCTCAGATTATGGAACTGAAAGATGATAAAAATATAAAAAGTGTTGTGCTTCGTGTGAACTCTCCAGGTGGAAGTGCCTATGGAGCTGAACAAATCTGGCATGCGGTGGACTTGCTGAAGAAAGAAAAACCTGTTATCATCAGCATGGGTAATTATGCGGCTTCTGGTGGATATTATTTATCGACAGGAGCAAATTATATCTTTGCAGATAGAATGACTATCACAGGTTCCATTGGCGTGTTCGGTGTGATTCCTAATGTGGAGAAGCTGATGAATAAGATAGGAATCAGACATGAAGTGGTGAAGACGCATCCGTATGCAGATGTGTTGTCGAATTTTCTTCGTCCATTAGATGAAGAGGAGAAAACTATTTTGCAAGAGCATGTGGCGGAGGTGTATGATGTCTTCTTGACAAGATGTTCGGATGGTAGAGGAAAATCGAAAGAGGAAATTGCTGAGATAGCAGAAGGCAGAGTGTGGAGCGGTGAGGAAGCCTTGAAAATTGGGTTGGTAGATGCATTAGGTGGATTGAATGATGCCATTGCTTATGCAGCAAAGAATGTTAATTTGACAGATTATACAGTGGAATATTATCCAAAGGATGATATCATGCTTAAATTGACTGAAATGCCACATATCGGATATGATAAGTTATTTAAGGAGAATGATGTGTTCGCGAAAGAAAAAACGATGCTATATCGTTTGCAAAGTTTGGATTTTGATCAAGCAATGATGCCTTATTCCGTAGATATAAAGTAGTTTTTTGACCAATTAGGTTGATTTTTAAAAAGAAAAGGTTATATTTGGGGAGAAAAGGTCACTAAGCTTAGTGAGTGAGGCTGTCATTTTGATAAAAATAATACCATGAATACTGAAAAACCGCTTATATTGAGGATTTTACTATGGCCATTTGCAATTATATATTGGTTTGTCGTGACCATTAGGAATTTGTTTTTCGATTGGGGTATCTTGCCGTCGAAAAAGTGTGATGTGCCAGTTATCTCTGTAGGAAATATTACGGTGGGAGGTACAGGAAAAACTCCTTTCACTGAATATCTCATTAAAACATTAAAAGAGAAATATCGTTTAGGCGTACTCAGCCGTGGATATAAAAGAAATACGAAAGGGTATGTTTTATTGACGTCCAGTTCAAAACCGCTAGAGGTGGGGGATGAGCCATATCAGGTGAAAACGAAATTCCCAGATGTCATGGTGGCTGTAGATGCAAACAGGAGGAAAGGTATTGCTAAAATGCTACAGGAGCCTTATCATAAGCCCGAATTGATTATTTTAGATGATGCGTACCAACATCGATATGTGGATCCTGATATCTCTATCTTGTTGGTTGATTATAATCGTATGATTACAGAAGACCATTTATTGCCGGTGGGACAGTTGAGAGAGCCCGTTAAAGCAAAAAACAGGGCAGATATATTGGTGGTGACGAAATGTCCTGCCGATCTTCCGTCAATACAGTTCCGTATCATACGTAAGAATCTGGGTGTTTTCCCTTATCAGTCTCTTTATTTCACAACAATGCAATATGGCAATATGGTTCCTTTGTTCCCTGATAAGGTGAAAAGTCCTTTGCAAAAAGAGAATCTAAAAGATGCGTACACCGCTCTTACAGTTTCGGGCATAGCATCACCTATTCCGTTTGAAGAAGAGGTCAGAGGTTTTGTGAAGGATGTTGTGACGGTGAATTTTATGGACCATCATAATTATTCGAAAAACGATTTCCAGAAAGTTGAGTCCATCTATAACGAAATAAAGGATTCGAAAAAAGTGATTATTACGACGGAGAAGGATGCTGTTCGGATGATGAATAATCCAGAGTTCCCTGAATCGTTGAAAAAGATTATTTATTACATTCCATTGTATGTCGTATTCTTGAATGACAATGGAGCTGATTTCGATAAGAAAATAGAGAGTTATTTGGATAAGAATAGGTGTTTCAGTCAGATGATTACATCTAATGTGTAATGATTTTATAGGATAATGATATGGATGATTTGTTGAAAAAGATAAAGGAGTCATGTTCGTGTTTGAATAAGCGAACCAGTATGAGACCTAAAATAGCGATTGTGTTGGGTACTGGACTGGGTAGCTTTGCTGAAAAGATTTCTGTGAAGAATGCTATTCCGTATAGTGAGATTCCTGGGTTCCGGACTAGTACGGTGCAGGGACATTCAGGTAAGTTGTTGTTTGGAACATTGGAAGGCATTGAGGTGATGGCAATGCAAGGTCGTTTGCATTATTATGAGGGATATAGTATGCAAGAGATAACATTCCCTGTTCGCGTTATGAAGGAGTTTGGCATACGTGTGTTGATGGTCTCTAATGCGGCGGGTGGATTGAATCCAGAGTATATACCAGGCGATGTTATGATTATAAAAGATCATATTAATTTGTTCCCTGAACATCCATTGCATGGACCAAATATCGAAGAACTTGGCGTGCGTTTCCCTGATATGAGTAATGCATACGATAAGAAGTTGATCGCTTATTCGGATGAGATTGACAAGAAATTTGATATGGGACTAAAGAAAGGTGTTTATGTGGGAACACAAGGTCCTACATTTGAAACATTGTCAGAGTACCGATATTTTAGAATCATAGGCGGTGATTCATGTGGCATGTCAACGGTGCCTGAGGTAATTGTGGCAAATCATGCAGGTCTGTCCGTATTTGGTGTTTCTGTTATATCCAATGTCGGCGTCGATGCTAATCTAAGTAATGTGACACATGAGGAGGTGCAACAAAACACGTTGCTTGCTCAGGATAAATTAGCGTTGCTGTTTACTGAGATGGTGAGGAAATGCTCGAATGATTTTAACGAAGGAAGTGGAATGTGATTAAGCTGGACATCCATTTGTGATTTCAGGGTGCCAGTTTTTTTTAGTTACATAGTAAGAATAATGGAAGAAGTGCTATAAATCAGATGATTTTGTGCGCTTCTTTTCTTTCTTTTTATAACTGTGATGGACATTTATGTAATATTAGCAACGGTTTTAAAGAAAAAAAATCGTAACTTTGCACTCTAATTTTACTTGGACTTAAATATACCACGATATTGATGAATAGTAGAGATATACTGCGTATAGGACTAGATGCTGGTTCAACAACATTAAAGTTAGTCGCAATAGACAACAAGGGTGATGTAGTTTATAAAGATTATAATAGACATCATGCTGATATCCCAGGTACGTTATTGTCATCTTTACAGAAGATGAAATCTCTCATGGGAAATCTACAGGTCTCAATCTGTACTACAGGCTCGGCTGGAATGGGTTTGTCTGAACGATATCATCTACCTTTTGTGCAAGAGGTGGTAGCTGCGACCAAGGTAATAGAAGAAAAGTTTCCACAAACTAAAACGTTGATCGATATAGGGGGTGAGGATAGTAAGATGATATTCTTCAATAAGAATCTTCAGCCAGATATCCGTATGAATGGAAACTGTGCCGGAGGAACGGGTGCTTTTATTGATCAGATGGCTGCTATTCTGGCTGTGAATGTGTCTGAGTTGAGCGAGATGGCTTTAAAGGCTGATATGATTTATCCTATTGCCTCACGTTGTGGTGTCTTTTCGAAGACAGACATCCAAAATCTTATCAGTTTGAATGTGAGCCGTGAGAATATTGCGGCCTCTATATTTAATGCGGTGGTGACTCAGGTGGTTTCCACCTTATCCCGTGGCTGTGATATCTTGCCTAAGTTGTTTTTGTGTGGAGGTCCTTTCGCATTTATTCCTGCATTGAAGAAACTATTGATGCAGAAGTTGTCTATGGCAGAAGAGGATGTGATATTGTGTGAACATGCTTCTGTGATACCTGCATGGGGTGCTTCATTGTCTGTTTCGAATGACGTTACACATTTAACGTTGGATGAATACATTGCGATGTTCTCTGAGAATCGCAAAAAGATTGACATCGTTCAGTCTGGATTGCAACCATTGTTCCGTGATAATGATGACTTTGAACAATGGAAGGCTTCAAAGGAAAAGAATAAGATTGAAAAAATTGATCTGGCGGATTTGCCTGACGAACGTTGTTATATTGGTATTGACTCTGGTTCAACTACCACGAAAGTTGTAGCAATGGATCCGCAGGATCGAATATTCTTCACCTTCTATAAGAAAAATGGAGGTAAACCGTTGGAAACTGTAAAAGAAGGATTGTCTCAGTTGTTAGAGGAATCTCGTTCAAAGGGGAAAAATCTGACTATCATATCTGCATGTTCTACGGGTTATGGCGAGGATTTGATTAAGACGGCTTTTGAGCTCGATTATGGTATGGTGGAAACCATCGCTCATTATACGGCTGCATACAAACTGAATCCTAAGGTTTCGTTTATTTTGGATATCGGTGGACAGGACATGAAGGCTATCTTTGTAGATAAAGGAGCCATCAATCGTTTGGAAATCAATGAGGCATGTTCTTCTGGTTGTGGTTCGTTTATTGATAGCTTTGCTAAGTCGTTGGATTGCCCGATTGCCGAGTTTGTGGATCGTGCATGCAAAAGTCAGAATCCATCAGATTTGGGTACAAGATGTACTGTGTTTATGAACTCAAAGGTAAAGCAATGCTTGCGTGAGGGTTCTCCATTGGATGATATATCTGCTGGTTTAGCCTATTCTGTTGTGAAGAACTGCTTATATAAGGTTTTGAAGTTGAAGAGCATGGATGAGTTGGGAGACCACATTGTGTTACAAGGTGGAACAATGAGAAATAAGGCTGTGGTTCGCGCTTTTGAATGTTCTACAGGTAAGAATGTCATCGTCTCCAATTATCCTGAATTGATGGGAGCCTACGGAGCAGCTTTGTTTGCGAAGAATAGAGTGGAGGACAAATGCAATACATTGAAACCAATGAATCGTGCATTGGAAGATGTAGTGGACCTAAGAGAATATACAGTGGAACCGATGCGGTGCGTCGGATGTGAAAATAATTGTCAGATCCTGAAAAATGTATTTGCCAATGGTAAAACATATTACTCAGGTAATAAATGTGAGAAAGTATATACTAATAAGGGAGAAAAGGACAGAACAGCCTTTAATTTGAGCTTATTCAAGAGTGAACAGGCGTTTAAGAGTAGTACTAAGGGGATGGTGAAGAATCCGCTTCTCACTTTGGGTATTCCACGTGTCTTGAATATGTATGAAAATTTCCAGTTCTGGTATATTCTCTTCTCAACGTGTGGAATAGAGGTGAAGAAATCAGCACGTTCTACATTTAAGATATATGAATCGGGCTTGAATACCGTGATGGCCGACAATATTTGTTTCCCTGCGAAATTGGTACATGGACATGTCTTGGATTTGGTAGAGAAAAAAGTTGATAGAATCTTCTTCCCTTATGTAGTTTATGAGGAGCTGGAACCTAAATCAAATAATAGTTACAATTGTCCGGTGGTGGCAGGATATTCTGATGTGTTGAATAGTGCTATCAACACAAAAGAACGATATAATATACCGTTGGATGCTCCGGTAATAAACTTCAAGAATGATAAGTTGTTGATGAATTCCTGTAGATTGTACCTCACACAGTTGCTGAAGGATCAATATGATGAACAGATCTTCCAAAAAGCTTTTGCAGAGGCCAAGAATGCTAAAAATAAATATGTACAGACAATTCACGATCGTGCAGTGCACACCTTGGAGGTGGCAAAGAAAGAGAACCGTTTCGTGATATTGTTGGCAGGACGTCCGTATCATAATGATCCGCTGATTCAACATAAAGTATCTGAAATCATAGCCTCATTTGGTGTGGATGTGATAACAGAGGATATCGTACGTGGAGTGGATTCACCATTGAAGAATTCACATATTATTCCACAGTGGTCTTATATGAACCGTATTATGAAAGCAGCCCAGTGGGTGGCTAATACGGATGAAGATGTACATTTCGTGCAATTGACCTCCTTTGGTTGCGGACCTGATGCCTTTATATTAGACGAGGTAAGTGATATATTAAAACAGGGAGGTAAGAACCTTACACTCTTAAAGGTGGATGATGTTAATAATGCAGGTTCGTTACGATTGAGAATACGTTCTTTAATTGAGTCGTTGAAGTATAAACATAATGATTCTGACGTAACGAAATGTGCCTTTAAGACGACACCTGAGTATATGACGAAAGATCGGGGAAAGAAAATCTTGGTTCCGTTCTTCTCGGAATACCATTCACCATTCATTCCATCGATTTTCCGTCTGATGGGATATGAGATGGAGAATATGCCGCCGAGTGATGATGTCTCTGCTAAGTTGGGATTGAAATATGCGAACAATGAAGTCTGTTATCCTGCTACATTGGTGGTGGGTGATTGCATTCGTGCATTGGAGTCTGGAAAATATGATGTTAATAACATCACGTTTGCTATTACACAAACAGGAGGTCAGTGTCGTGCAACAAATTATATAGCTTTGATTAAGAAAGCATTGCTTGCTGCAGGCTATGACAATATTCCTGTCGTGTCGGTCTCTATTATGAATACGATCAATGAACAGTCTGGATTTACACCGGATGTGAAGAAAGCTGCTAAGATAACGCTCTACATGTTGTTCTATGCAGATGCTATTGCTAAAATGTACTATGCATCGGCAGTACGTGAAAAAGAGCCAGGCAGTGCGAAAGCATTGCGAGATGAGTTCATCTCTCGTGCGATTCCTTTTATTGATAAAAAGAGCACAAAGGCATTGTTGAATTTGTTGGAAGAGGCTGCCATCCGATTTGATGAGATATCCAAGACGATGGATGTTCCTCGAATTGGTATCGTAGGTGAAATCTTTATTAAGTATAACTCCTTTGGACATCAGCACATTGTTGATTGGTTGGTAAAAGAGGGTATTGAACCCGTTATCCCTTCGTTGAATGAGTTCTTCACTCAGTATTTCCCTAATGCTAAATTCAACGAGACGAACTATTTGGATTCAAAACGTTCGATAAAACAAAAGCTGTTGACATTGTTGGGTGAGAGAATTATCAAGAATATTGAAAAGAAGATAGATAAGGCTGCATCTAAGTTCAAATATTATGAAAAGATTGCAGATATTCATCATGAGGCTAAACGAGCTGAAAAGATTGTTAATCTAGCCGCACAGTTTGGCGAAGGGTGGTTAATACCTGCCGAATTAGCATCATTCGCAGAGAGAGGTATCAACGCAGCTGTCAGTCTTCAGCCGTTTGGATGTATAGCTAATCATGTGATATCCAAAGGAATAGAGAAGAAAGTGAAGGATATATATCCTGATATGAATATATTGTTCTTGGATTTTGATGGTGGTGTGAGTGAAGTGAATGTCTTAAATCGTATGCATTTCATTGCAAGGGCCGCAAAGAGTCAGTTGAACAAGAAAGGGTAAATAAAAAAATCATCTCATCAGGAGAACAAGATGACATGATCTTTTTTTGCACTGAAAATATAGGGAAGTAGATAGCTATTCCTGATCCTTTTTCCTACCGTTTCTATGTTTCCATAGTTGGTATGAGTTGACAAGGTTTTGCCAAAGAACGTAAGAAGCAGGTGCGACAGCGATGATAGGATTGAAAAAAGTTTGAGCCATCCAAATAGCAAGGATGGTGTTTTTTTGTCCGTATGCTTGTCCGCTAGCAACTTTATTATGGTAGGGTTTCCCTAGTCTTCGTCCCACGGTGAATTGTATCAGGCAAGTGAGCAGTGCTATTAAGGCCATGTTGAAAGCAGATGCTCTTTCGACAGATTCCATAGAGAGCAGGTCGGTGGTGGTGCGAGCCATCAACAGAACTAATGCAAGGGTCCAGAGCCAAAAGGAGATACCCTGTTTGCGTTTGAAATACTCATGGATGGAAGGGATGAAGAACTTGATAATCATGGCTAAGATAAATGGCCCGAAGATAAGCGGAAAAGCTTTTCCGCAAATGGTATTGAATGCTTCGAGGAAGGAGAGGTCTGTGGCGCTTGTTCCATGAGCCCCGATAAGAGAAAAATAGAGAGGGGCAAATGCAGCCACAAGAAGGTTGCTTGAGATGCTATAGGTGATGATGCCTGTGACATTACCTCCTAAAAGTCCGGTGATGACAGGTGCGGAGGTGGCTGTTGGTGCGATGAGACAGATGAGTCCGGCTTCAGCTATGTTTCTATCAATTTTAAAGAGGAGTAGGTAGAAGAGTATGCAGACAGAGAACTGAATGAGCAGGAGGTATATGTGCCAGGGTTTCCATCGGAACTGTTTCAGATCGGCCTTACAGTAAACGATGAATAGCATGAAGAAGAGCATGTATTTGGTGATGAAGGTGATATCCTTCAACGGTTCATCCATGAAATATTTTGTGATAAAAGAAACATCGGTGAATATGGAATGGAATAGGATTCCGACCATCATCGAGATGAATAAGGCATACGTTTTAAGAAAGTTTATCATATTGTTGATGTTACAAAAAAAAGACGTACAAAGGTACGTCTTTTTTAAGCTTTTTTAGGTTTGTCCTTTACATTATTTCTTTTTTATCAAAGAAAGAAGCCATAATAAGATTACTGCACCCAATGTGGCTGTGATGATTTGTCCTAAATAAGGGATGCCAAGAAGGCCCTCGAAGAAACCTCCGAATAACCAACCTCCGATAACACCACCCAAAATACCGATTAATAGATTAAGCAATAAACCATTGCTTGCTCCGGAAAAAAGCCTGCTACCCAAGTAACCTGCAGCTGCGCCAATTAATAATGAAATAACTAGTTCCATGTTTTGTTAGTTTTAATTTAGTATGTTAATAGCGCAACGAAATTAGTAAAATAAGATGACAGAAAGAAATTTATTTTAGAGTTTTATTGATGTGTAACGCATTTTATTGATTTACCGGTCTATTTTTGTGGGCTTGATTTTTTGAAAAAAAACATATTTAACTTAACTTTGCATCCTAATTTTAGCCTTAGGCTAAGGTGAGGTTGCGTAGTTCAATGGATAGAATACGGGTTTCCTAAACCTTAGATCCGGGTTCGATTCCCGGCGCGACTACTGATTCTGATGGGAGAACCTTCTGTTTCTGTTGCGGTGCGATAAAATCGATAACATTTTATTGGAAGACGTGAGGCGAATGATTCTGCATTGGCATTGCTTAAGTTGTGTCTTGTACAGAGAATTTTTTAATATTTTTTAGGATTTAATAAGAATTATTTATATACTTGCAGATGCATTTGGTTTTATATAGTCGATGCAATTTTATTATTAACCTTAAAAATTAGTATTATGAAATTAACAGCTCCAACTAATGTTATTTTTATCATTTCCTTAATCTTGGGAATTTTAGGTTTATTGGGTAGATTAGCGGTAATCGGAGGATTCGTTGCAGCTAATGCATTCTGGTTCGTATTCGTAGGATTAATCCTATTGGCTTTGGGTTGCTTGTTGAAAGGCCTATAATCCGATAATAAAGATTAGGAAGTCCGGGCAGTATGGTTCGGACTTTTTTTGTTTCAAATGTTATCATTATGAGAGATTTACAATAATCGGATAAAAAATATTTCAAAAAATTGGAAAAAACATTTGGCGATATAAAAAAACAGCTTTATCTTTGCATCGCTTTTTAAGAGAAACGAGGTGTAGCGCAGTCCGGTTAGCGCATCTGGTTTGGGACCAGAGGGTCGGGGGTTCGAATCCCTTCACCTCGACAATAGGAGAACAGAGATGTTCTCCTATTTTGTTTTTAGAGGATGAATGAATTCTATTGAGGATGTTTTGTCGTAAAAAAAGTTTTGTTTTGGTGTGGATGGCTCGGCTCTATGATCAAAAGGCTAATTGATGGACAAGAATAGGAAATTTCTATCAGACGAGTTATTCTTGCGCTATTCTCCTGTTTTTTTTGTAATCTAACATATAAATATTCTTTTTGCAGAAGAATGTGTTTATGGAAATAATATATTATATATTTGCCATGTGATTAGATTGTTAGCTATAGTGGTTAGAAAATACTGAAAGAAATGAAAAATATATGTTTTTTTTAATTGTTTTTTCTCCTTTTTGTTTCTTTGTTTTTTGTTGTTGGATCTGCACAGTCTCAAAGCTATAAAAGGATAAAGAGGGCTGGAATTGTTTGTCATGAAAAAGTACTGAGTAAAACAGAATCCGAAATGGCAGAGGATAATGAATATAATCGTGTTAAAGTGTGTCAGGGAAGCAGTGCCGATAATCATTATGTTCTTAAGGTATATCATCACAGAGGATATTTCTACAATGAATTATGGGGAACTATATATGGAGCATATTCTGTGAACGTGTATAGTTCCAAGATTGAGTCACTCCATCCTATAGAATGTACTCACTTCAATTATGCTACGTTTCCAAATTATGAATTAATAGATTTATGTAACAAGTATGGCATAAAGGAGCTATATTTTTATAAGGATTTTTAATCTACTTTTATTAATTAGAATTAAGAAACATCAATAGAGTTTGAAGGTTACAAAGCAGTTTGAATTTGGAGAAAAGTATTGGAGGGAATATCCTTGTCCGTTGTCTGGCTTGCATGTTAAACATGTGCTAAGCCAATCGTATAAAAACAAATATATAGATGTCAATAGGGTAAATTTGTTGAAGTAACAATTGTTCATTCCATAATTTTACGTTATTTTTGTATGTTGTTAAAAGTTCTGAATGAGAAGAATTTGTATCATTCCGAGTGAATTTGGATGTGAATAGTATGAAAAAAATAGCATTATTTATTATTTCTATTGCATTTCCCCTTGATTGTTTGATGGCACAGAATCAAGAGAAAAAAGAGATTATCAATTTCGGGGTAGAGGTTGGCGCTTATGTCTTGACCAAGGATGTGGCACCTCCCGAGAATGTTCGATTTTCAGAAAGAGGTGCTCATGCATATTATATTCCTTGGAACATAGGGGCTATGGGTGAGTTCTTGTTTGGACAAGGAATGTTCGGCGTTGGTACGGGACTTCGTCTGACAAGTTATACAGCTTATTATGGAGGGAAAAAATCGAAACATCCGTATGAGTGGAACATGAATCCATCTACAGTAGATGGTCATTATGTCAGTCTTTATAGTATAAAACAATCGAATAACTATTTGGGATTCCCTGTTACCTTTAGAATATTCTTTGTTCCAAAGGAGAAGGTGGTAAGACCTTATTTCAAATTGGATCTGGCCTTTAATTTCTTGGTGGCAAATAAAAACACAATCAAGTTTGTAGAACCAGACACTCCGTTGAATTATATTGATCAGATAAATAATGATTTAGGTGATCCTGAGAAGTTTAATTCCACGTTGGATTTTGCGTATGGATTGCGTATTGGAAAGGATCCGTTTTATGTTAATGCAGAGTTGCATTATCCTTCATTTTTGCTAACGGATAGTCCAGTTTCATTCTTTCAAACCAGTGATTTGACGATGTTGAATTTCGGTTTTAAAGTGGGTCTTCAGGTGCCAATCTCATGGAGGGAATACAAGGAAAGACCTGAGGTTGAGGAAGAAATTCAATCAGAGATGCTCCCTGAAGGTAATGAAATGGAGAAACATCCTATAGATGAGAATGGTGCTTTTAAAAAAGATAACGGAAATGAATGATTTGTGAGGCGTGTTTATGCCTCACACTTTTTTCTACTGCTTTGTGTCACTGAATGAAGTCTAATCATACGAGCGAATTGATGAAAAAAATAGGTCGTATCATATTCATTGTTTTAGGTTCTTTGCTACTCCTCAATGTCATCTTGCTGCTTGCATTGAATACTTCTTATGTGCAGACGAGGATAGTGGAGAAGGTGACCAAGTTCTTGTCGGAAAAAACAGGTTCTGAAATTTCAATTGGAAATATTCAGTTGGATATCTTTGATGGTCTTTTCCTAAAAGATGTTTATTTAGAGGATCTGAACAGCGATACTCTGGCGTATGTTGGAAATCTGAATGTGAATTATTCTTTGAAGAATATCTATAAAAACAATACCTTGACATTGAAAAGCATTGGGCTAGATAATTTCACGATTCGTCTCCGACAAGAAAATGATTCTTCGAATTATAACTTTCAGTTCTTAGTTGATGCTTTTTCTTCTGATGAGCCAGACACTACGTCTTCTTCTCCCTTCCGTATGGATGTTGATAGAATCTTGCTGAAAAATGGCTCATTCTCTATGGATATTGCTTCGGCGGAGGAGACACCTGAACAATTTAATGTGAAACATCTTCGTGTCGATAGTATTGAAGCGGCTCTCTCCTTGTCTTTGGATCTCCCTTCTCGTATAGAGAGTTCCGTGGAGAATATTTCAGGGAAAGAAAAGAGTGGACTCCTGTTACGCCATTTGGAGACCGATGTGGCGTTTGATTTGGATTCGTTGATTCAGTTGCCTGAGATCGAGATTGAGACTGATAAAACAACACTTCGGGCTGAGAATGTATCATATCGTTTTGCCAATAGTGAAGTGAATGCTACTATTGTAGAATCAGCCATTGTGCCTTCTGATTTTCGATGTTTTGTTCCTCAACTTTCTTCATTCAAAGATGAGGTGGAGGTGTTGGGAAATGCGAACCTTATTTTCCCTGAGTTGAACGTCAAGTCTCTTTCTGTGAAATACCCAGATTTCTTGTCGTTGGATGTTCCTGAACTTTATGTGAGGGATCTTGATGCCTGGGAATACTCCGAGATGAAATGTATTGTGAATCAGGTGAAACTCTCTCGTAAACTTCCGTTGATAGTGAAGAATGTGTTGTCTGTTGAATTGCCTTCGGTCGTGGACTCTCTACTTCCTTGTTCGGCATCGTTGAAAATGGAAGGAGTGTTACCCTCTTTAAACCAATCACTTCAATTACAATGTCCAGTGGGAACTGTACAAGAAAATGGACTTGTCTCTTACAAAGCGGATGAGGAGTATCTCTCGGCTTCTACTCGTTGGAATCTGGATGTCTTATCCTTGCAACCCCTTCTTTCATCGAATATGGTGGGAGAGATAAAAGGAGACATGCGCGGTGATGTGAAATGGAACCTGAAACGTAACCCTTCCGTTGATGTGAAAGCCGATATCTCTACTCTTGTCTTGAATGGATATCGTTATGATACGTTGAAAATCAAGGGATCGACTAAGGAATTGGAAGAGACAGAGTTGTTTGTGGTCTCTTCTGATCCTAACTGTAATCTTGATTTGCAATTGACCGTTAATCATTTGTTATCGGATGATATGCAGACAGAATTGATTACGCGAATCGACAGACTGGCTCCGGAGAAGTTACAATTGACAGATTCTATCGGAAATCTGACAGTTGCAGGTTCCTTTTATGTGAAGGGAACCGGAATGGACTATAATAAGTGGAGGGGTGAGATTTCCATTGATAGCTTATATCTTCAGAAAGATTCATTGCAGTTTTTTCTTCCTTATGTGGGTGTTAAACAATCGGTAAAGGGAGCTGAAAAGATTATCGACATTCAGAGCTCTATATTGAATGGTTATATCTCGGGAACGTTTGATTACGAAAATATCTATCCGTCGTTTACGAATCTCATGCATCGCTATCTGCCTACCTTCTTCCGAGAGACGCCAGATTCCTTGTTGACGGCTGAATTGACGTTTTCCCTGGATATATCTAAAACCGATTCTTTGCTTAAGTATCTGAATGTGAATTGGCATTTGGCTGATCATCTTATTGCAAAGGGTGCATTAAGTAACTCAAAGAATTTATTGAATGTAGAATTGTCTGTGCCTCAGATGCGAAATGGCTCGATGAAGATTGCTCCATCTCAAGTGACGTTAAATTCAACACGTTTGGGAGAGAAAGAGGTTCTGGCAGGAACAATTGCTACTAAGATATATCCAGATGAATCGAATAATTTTTCTACAGCGGTGGATGCAAATCTTTTGATCTGTAAGGATTCGATTTATAATGATTTACATTTTGAATCAATGGCGGATACAGTGTTGATGAAAGCTAAATTCCGTGATTGTCTCTCGTTCCATCCATTGAACTCAAGTGAATATGAGATTCGGGTTGATTTGGACTCTTCCACGATTCATTTGAAAGATCGTTTGTTTCGAACGAATCGTTCACTCATTCAGATGTTCCCTGAGAAAATCATTGTTTCCAACCTTGGTTTTTCTACGAGTGATAGAAAGCCAATCATGATGGCAGATGGTGTGCTATCTTCTTCTTTGAATGATTCCATGTTTGTAAAGTTTGATAAGTTGAGGCTGAAGGGTATCTTGAATCTATTGTATGGTGATTCTATTCCGCCTGCTGATTGTGAGATTAATGGTACGGTGAAGGCCTGTGCTATATTAGGAGAGGATTTTCGATTTTCTACGAGAGGATTTAAGATTGATGATATTGTGTATGATGGCAATCAGGTTGGTAACATGAAGGTGTCTGCTGTGTGGGATAATGCCAGAAAAGGGGTATTTGCCAAAATGGATCTTGAAAAAGATGAACAGCATCTGATGAATATCAAAGGTGTGGTATTGCCTGCCAAGCAATATGTGAAGATGAAGGCGGTGCTTGATAACGTTCCGTTAAATTATATCATGCCGGTTGCACGGGAATATCTGTCAAATTTCAAGGGATATGTGGGGTCTGATATTGATGTGGAAGGAGAATTGTCTGATTTGAAAATCAATGGTTATGTTTATCTGAAGGATGCTATGTTTAAGGTGAACTACACAGGTGTCACATATTCTATTTCAGATAGTATCAAGATGGATGGAAATCATTTTTATGCGAAAAATTTTAAGGTGTGGGATGATAACAATAATGTATTGATATTTAATGGGGATATTACGCATGATAAATTCACGTCGTTTAAATATAAGATGAGTCTGAATATGCGCGATTTTGCGGTGCTGAATAATCCTAAAGCCAGAAAAAATATGGTTTATGGAACATTCTATGTCAATGGTAAGAATCTAACATTGGAGGGAACAGAGACAGGTGTGAGTCTGACGGGAGAACTGAGTAATGCAGATAAGACTGTGGTGAATATTACATTGCCCGAATCGGTGATTGAGGCAAATACGTATGATAACATTATATATGTGAAGCATGAGGAGGAGAAAAAGGACTCCATAGTGGACTCGAATCCTTTAAGGAGTAATTTTGATATATATGCTAACTTGTCCGTGGAGTTGACAGATAAAGCTACATTTAATGTGGCCTTGTCTGATGGCGCTATGGTGAGAGGTAATGGAAAACTGAGGGTGTTATATGAAGATGATTTACTTTCATTGTTTAACCGTTTTTCTGTGACAGATGGTTATTTGAAGGTCAAGCTAACGGGTTTGCCAACAAAGAAATTCACCTTGCAAGAGGGTAGTTATGTTGATTTCACTGGGGATCCGATGAATCTGAAATTCAATGCAACCGCCACCTATGGGTTGACAGCTGATCTTTCGACGTTGAATACATCTTTTTCAACCATGGGTATGTCCTCTACGCGTGTTCCTGTGAATTGTAATCTGATAGCCTCAGGAAGCTTGACTGATATGAACCTTTCGTATGATGTGACGCTTCCAAAGGCAGACGAAGAAATACAAAAGACAGTTGGTAGTATCATTAGTACAGATGATATTCGTATTAAAGAGTTTGCGTATCTTCTGGGTGTCGGGATATTCTATGACCCAACAGGAGGTGTGCAGGGTAACTCTGCTTTAGTCTCATTTGCCTCTTCATCATTGACGTCGGCTTTGAATGGCGTGTTAGGAAATGTATCAGATAAGTTCACGCTGGGCACGGATGTCAACTCCTCGGAAGATTTTTCGGATGTTGAGGTGAGTGTCTCGGCATCTACTAAACTGGCGAATGATAAGCTGTTGTTAAGTGCGAATGTGGGTTACCAGACAAACACGAATGGAGGGGATAATCCGTTCATGACAGATTTTGACGTAGAGTATCTGTTAGGGAAGACCGGTATGTTCCGTATAAAAGCGTATAATCATACGAACAATGATTTTTATCGTGTAAATAAAAATATGCAGGGATTGGGTGTCTCATTTGTGCGGGAATCTAAACAATTCAATCAACTGTTTAGAATCAAAAATGAATTCAATTCGATAAAAAAGAGAAATGAATATCTTACCCCTGATTCCATACCTGCAAAGAAGAAGAGTAATCATTCAATGAAGAACGATACTATCCGTTCAGAAAGGAGAAGCCATGATGAAGAATAAAGGACTCTTAATCGTTTTTGTGAGTATGTTGTTCTTGTCGGCTTGCTCTACCACAAAGTATGTGGGGGAGGATAGTTATCTGTTGAACAAAAATCGTATTGTTGTCGAGAATGATGAAGTCATGGTGGAGCAGTTGCATGATTATGTAAGCCAGCAGCCCAATCCGAATGCTTTGTTCATCCCTAAATTGAGTCTGCATATTTATTCCTTATCAGGTCGGGATACTTCCAAGAGGATCAATCGTCTGTTACGTCGTATGGGATCTGAACCGGTTATCTTTGATGAAGGTAGAATGGAGTATTCGGAGAAACAGTTGACGAAGCGTATGCATAATCTAGGTTACTTGAATGCTCAGGTGACCCATTGCCTGGATACTGCAAAAAAGAAGATGAATGTAACGTATTGCATTCGTCCTAAAGAAAGATATTTTGTTCGTAACTTTAATGTGGAGTTTGACTCTCCCGACATGAAGGCTTTGCTGAGAACCAAAAGAGCTAAGAAGGCAGTGAAACTAAAGGAGAATGAACCGTTTGTCTCTGAACGATTCGATCAAATGTCAGCTGATCTGACGGCTGCTTTTTGGAATGTCGGTTACTATAATCTAACGAAGGAGAATTTCTATTTTCTGGCGGATACCTCCGTAGGTGATCATAAAGTGGATGTTACGTTGAAGTATCGACGGATCATGAAAGATACGAGTGATGTTGATCAAGCATTACAGCGTTATAAGTTTCGGAAGGTGACCATCTTAAATGGAGTTGAACAGAATATGATTCAAGCCAAGAAAAATAAGAGAATCAGCAATCATATAAAGATAAAGATGGATACGGTTGAGTATGAGGGACTCACGATTGTGAATGGAGGTGAGCCTCTGATGCGTTCTTCTGTATTGTATAATAATATTTTCATTCGTCCAAAGCGCTATTATAGTGATGTGTTGTTGGAGAATTCCTACAACTCGTTGAATGCTCTTTCTGCCGTCAGTCAGGTGGGTGTCCAGATAGAACCTGCGAAAGATGACTCTGCCATGCTGGATGCGGTCATCTCGTTGACTCCTGCTAATATCTATTATTTCAGATATGGTATTGAAGGAACAAATAATGCCGGATTGGGTGTCTCGAGTAATGTTTCCTTCCAACAGCGAAACTTATTCAAGGGTTCGGAGGTGATTAGCTTGAAACTTGAGGGTGCGTATGAACACTATCAAGGAAATAATTATGTCATAGGTGATAATTCGTATGAAGTAGCAGGGGGAAATTACTATGAATACGGTGGGGAGTTGTCCTTGACCATTCCAAGAATCATCTTGGATTTCTTGCCACAGCGCTACCGCAAGCAGGTGGGGGCGGCTACAAGTTTCTCGTTCAGTTCGAAGTGGAGAAAACGTCCAGAGTACGACCGTTTGATTTTGGGGTTGGACTGGAAATATAATTGGGTTACAAATCGTCGCCGTGTGTCTCATACATTTGATCTCTATAATATCAATTATGTGGTGTCTCGTTCGGTCTCTGATTGGTTTACTATCTATTTGGAGACGAATGGAAATGAGTTGTTGAAGGAGAGTTATAAGGATCAGTTCATCACCCGTTCTTCGTATTCAATTGTTTATACAAGTGATGTTGCCTCCAGTTCAGTGAAAAAAGGATGGACCATACGGACAAGTGTGGATATAGCAGGTACATTGCCTTTTTTGATATGTACTATCTTCCCGATAGAAAAGAAAGATGGTGTGTATAATATCTTAGGAAGTCCGTTTGCACAGTATGGTAAGGTTTCGTTTGATGTGTCAAAGGTCTTTTATGTACGGGAGAAAACCAATTTTGTGGCTCATATTGGACTTGGAGTAGCTGTTCCATACGCTAATTCCTCTGTTGTGCCGTTTGAACAACGATTCTATGCCGGCGGTCCAAATACGGTTCGTGGATGGAGGACTAGGAAGTTAGGCCCAGGTAAATTTGATTCGAGAAATGATGGAAACTTTATCTCTCAGACAGGAGATGTCAAGATGGTGTTTAACTTTGAGTATCGACAAAAAACCAACACATTTATAGATCTTGCCGCATTCTTGGATGCAGGTAATGTGTGGACCATTGGAGAATATGCTACGCAGATGGGCGGACAATTCTCTGGTAATTTTTATAAAGAGTTAGGATTTTCATGGGGAGTTGGAATCCGTCCGAATTTTGACTTCTTATTACTTCGATTTGATGCTGGTATGCAGATCTATAATCCGGCTTATCCTGAGAGTGAACGTTGGGTTATTACACATCCTTCTTGGCATGATAATTTTGCCCTGCATTTTTCTGTAGGTTATCCATTCTAATAGTTTAATAAGGTTGTGGATTAGCACTCCTCCATTACCGTTACACAGTCTTCCTTGGCAATGAGTTTTCTGATGCTTTCGGTTTCTCCTACTACCCAGACGAAATCGCCTTTGCAGAAGATTGTTTGAGATTCTGGGTTCATTGTGGATATACCATTCCGTTCGATTCCGACAACAGTGCAACCATTCTTTTCTCGTATGCCTGAGTTTTCCAATGTTTTTCCGAGGAATGGTGAATTTGCTGTGATTTCAAATTGTTCGATGCTGACGTTTCGATTAGCACCTTCAGAAATGATAGATTCAATTTGGATTTCGGTTTGGAATTTTTCCAGTTGCTCGTCGGTTCCAAGAACGAGTATCTTGTCAAGAGGGAAAAGTTGAACTTCTCCGCCAGGGATATTGATGCGTTTATTCCCACGAAGTATGGATACGATGTGTATGCCGAACCTTTTTCTGTAGTTCAGATCCTTAAGTTTTTTGCCGATGCAGATAGCATTTTGCGATATGATGTAATCAACTAGATGCACATCGTAAGAAGAGAGTTGAGAAGCCAACCCTTTTTTATATCCTGATTCTTTCTCCACTTTCTTGTCTTGCTCATATTCTCGTGAGTTCAGATTATGGAGGAATTTGCGTTCCAACTTAATAGAGTACAACTTGAGTCTTTTGGAGACCATCATAAGAAGAACGATGACGCAGGCAATGAAGACTGTGATTCCGACCTTTGCATTGAAGGTGCGGATAAGAACAAAAGCAACAAAGCCGAAAGCCAAGGTGAATCGTAGAATGATGAGGATAACCAGTGGCGCACGATTGAATTTATTGGCGGCCCAAAGATATTTATATTCGATTGAGTGATTCTTTTTGGCTACCAATGCACGTTGAAGAGGCGCAATGAATAGTATGGTCAGACTCGCCGCAAGAATCTTTCCCCAGACACCTGGTATGCTTTCGGTGATAATCGGTAGTATGTAGTTGATGGAGAGAATAATAATGGCAATACTTAAGATGGAATAAACCGCCACAATGCGAAGGATCTCCAGCAGTAGAATCTGCCACATGTTTTCGTTGTGCGCAGATTTGCCTGCAGTGGCACGCGCCTCGATATGCTTTTTCCAATTCTCTGGCAATCGCTTTTCCAAGAAGTTGTAGGCAGGTTCAGTCAGCCTCATCATATATGGTGTGATGAAAATTGTGATGACAGAAACTGCAACAATTATAGGATAGATAAATTTATCAATGATGCCGAGATTCGTTCCCAACATGGCAATGATAAAGGCAAATTCCCCTATCTGAGTCAGACAGAAACCTGATTGTATAGCTACTTTAAGAGACTGACCGGATAAGATGAGTCCCATGGATGCAAACACAATCTGTCCGATGATAATTGTCATTACTAAAATAAGGATAGGGAAGGCATAATCGATGATGACAGTGAAGTTGACCATCATACCTACGGAAACGAAGAAAATGGCACCAAATAGGTCTTTAACTGGACGGACAATCTTCTCCACTCTTTCGGCTTCTAATGTCTCAGCCATCACTGAACCCATGACAAATGCACCTAAGGCTGAAGAGAAGCCCACATTCATGGCAAATAAAACCATGCAGAAACAAAGGCCTAGGGAAAATACCAGAAGTGTTTCATCATTGAGTACATTTTTAGCCTTTTTTAAAATGATAGGTACAAAATATATTCCAGCAATCAGCCAAACAACCAGGAAGAAGACCAGTTTCAGAATTCCATATATCAGTTCTGTTCCTTCGAAGGATTTACCTACGAATATGGTGGATATCAACACCATGAGTACAATGGCTATCAGATCTTCGAAGATGAGGATGCCAAAAACTAGCTTGGTGAACTTTTGACTCCTCAGTCCCATGTCATCAAACGCTTTTATGATTATGGCAGTCGAAGACATGGATATCATACCTCCTAGGAGGACGCTGTTGGTGATGCCCCATCCCATTGCCATACCAACAAGGAAGCCTAGTATGATCATGAAGGAGACGATGACAAGTGCTGCTATTATGGCTGTTCGCCCAACATTCAATAACTTCTTAAAACTAAAATCTAACCCTAGGCTGAAAAGTAAAAAGATAACACCTATGTCTGCCCATGTTCCAATATCTGAGGTGCCTGACACACTTGGCGTAAGAGAGATCTGAGAACTAACGAGACATCCGGCAACAATGTAGCCGAGCACGACAGGTTGCTTCAACCATTTGAAGAGAATGGTTGTCACTCCCGCACTGATCAGTATGAGTGCTAAATCGGCAATTAGTGGAGGAATATTCATGAGTTGAGATGCTATCTTTATTCGTTATACAAAGGTAATTCTTTTTTTTTGAAATATAGGTAAGTTCTATAAATTCATTTCACCGGATTTATGTAGGGACGTGGCGTGCCGCATCCGTTGTAGTATGGCGTGCCGCGTCCGTTGTAATTACCTATTGTCATTTTGTCCTGCTTTAATTGTATGAAGAACATAGGTTTATAATTTTAAGATAAATTAAAATAAAGAATCTAAAATCAAAAACGATTTTTCTTGATTCAAGAATCTCTTTTCTATCTTTGCAACTATGAAGAAATGGACAATGATACTCCTTCTCTCCGTCATGATTCTTTCATTCTTTAGTCTGATGGGGTTGCAAGCTTACTATTTGAAATTGAATGCAGCAATGCGTGAAGATCAATTTAGTGAGGAGGTGAAACATTCATTATATGAAGTGGCACGAGAATTGGAAGAGGAGGAGACGTTGCAATACTTGAATAAAAACTTAACTACACCATCGTCTCGAACACGTATTACAATCCAGACTTCTACATTTATGACAGAAGAAGAGGCTCAGATGCAACGTCTGAAGAGCATGGAAGACTCATCAAAGAGTTATTCGACGGTTCGTGTCAAACCCAATGTTTTTATTTCCATGAAACACGGATCAAATTCCATTCAGGAATCGTCCCGTATCATGCAGAACAAGTTGAAGGATCGATATTTGCATAATCGTGCATTGTTGGATGATATCCTGATACGATTGATGAGCGATACCTATATCCGTCCGATAGAAGAACGTGTCGATTTCTTGTTGTTGGATGAACTGTTGGACAAGGAGTTTGAAAGCAGTGGTATTAATGCAAGTCACTATTTCTGTATTATCAATAATGACGGGAAGGAGATCTATCGAAGTGCCAATTATGAAGAACCTGATTCGGAAGAGGAGGGATATTCACAACTTCTGTTTCCGAATGATCCAGCTCCTCAGTCTAATTATATCAAAGTCTATTTCCCAACCAAACAGAAGCTCCTCGCATCGAATGGCGTTTTTGTGCCTTCGGCTATCTTTACGATATTACTGCTGTTTACATTCGCCTTTTCATTGGGAGTCATTTCTCGTCAGAAACGGTTGTCGGAAATGCGAACCGATTTTATGAATAACATGACGCATGAGTTGAAAACGCCCGTTTCCACCATATCTCTTGCAGCACAAATGTTGAATGACGAGAGTGTGCCTAAAACAGAGATCATGATAGGTCATTTGTCGAAGACGATTAAAGATGAAACGAAACGATTGTCGCAGCAGATCGAAAAGGTTTTGCAGATGTCAATCTTCGAAAAAGAGAGTAGTGCACTGAAATTGCAAGAAAAGGATATCAATGAGATGATTCTTACGATCGCTGGAACATTTGCCATAAAAGTGGAGAATACGGGAGGTGACATACAGACGGAACTGGATGCAGAACATGCTATAGCTGAGGTCGATGAGGTGCACTTCACCAATATAATCTATAATTTAATGGATAATGCGGTGAAATATTCGAAAGGTCCTCTCATTTTGAGATTGAAAACTTGGAATGAAAAAAATAAATTACTAATTTCGGTGGAAGATAACGGAATCGGTATAAAGAAGAGTAATTTGAAAAGTATCTTTGACAAATTTTATAGAGTGCCAACAAGTAATATACACAATGTGAAAGGATTTGGATTGGGGTTGGCATACGTAAAAAAAGTTGTGACAGACCATGGCGGAACAATCAAGGTGGAGAGTGAACTGGACAAGGGTACAAAATTTATTATAGCAATACCAATTAAACAATAAAAAATATGGATGAAAAGACAAGAATCTTATTATGCGAGGATGATGAAAACCTCGGAATGCTTCTTCGTGAATATCTTCAGGCTAAAGGATATGACACAGATCTTATGGTAGATGGAGAGGCTGGATATAAAGCGTTCGTGAAAGAAAAATATGATTTGTGTGTGTTCGATGTTATGATGCCTAAAAAGGATGGATTCACATTGGCGCAGGAGATTAGACAGGTGGATGCGGATGTGCCAATTCTTTTCTTGACGGCTAAGACATTGAAAGAGGATATTTTGGAAGGATTCCGTATCGGAGCTGACGATTACATGACCAAACCATTCAGTATGGAAGAACTGTTGCTTCGTATCGAAGCGATATTGCGTCGTGTGAAAGGCAAAAAATCAAAAGAAGATCCAGTCTTTCATGTTGGAAAATTCATCTTTGATACACAGAAACAACAATTATCGATTAATAATGAGGTAATCAAGCTGACAACAAAGGAGTCTGAGTTGTTGGCAATGCTTTGTAACCATGCTAATGATGTGTTAGAGAGAAACCATGCGTTACGTACCATCTGGGATGAAGACAACTACTTCAATGCAAGAAGTATGGACGTTTATATCACTAAGTTGAGAAAGATCTTGAAAGAAGATCCTGATGTGGAGATTATGAATGTACATGGAAAAGGATATAAGATTATTTATCCTAATTCAACGTCTAATGCTGAGTAAGGTTTGAATTGCACTGCAAAAAACAAGGCTGTCCATTCGGACAGCCTTGTTTTTTGCAGTGGGAATTAATTAGTCATCCTCCATAAAGCGCTTGTTGAGAATCACATGTGCAACAACACCCAAAATCATTATTACACCTGCAGTTGCTAAAGCAGCATTTGAACCAAAAACTCCTAAGTAATACATTATCAGAATAAGTGCACCTATAAGTACTAACATTATTCCGACATATCTCATGATCTTATTCATACTATAATATTTAATTTATTAATTCGAAAATTCTAATTTGCAAATAACGGACATTTTTTTGGTTTTTGGAAATGTTTTTGCGACTTTTTTGAAAGAATAGCGTCAGTCTTTCGCGATTTTGCGATGAATGAACTTTTAAATGGATTCTAAAGGATAGAGTTGCATACAATAGAATGATGTTGTTCTAAAATTGGAACAATTTTTCTCTGTTATAATGGAACTAATATAAAATTTTATTTAGAATCATCCGTTCGAGTTTTCGTAACAGGGATATCTGTACTTTTTATTTTAAAGGTGTGAAATGTTAATCTTTGAGAAGGTTTTAAATAAAAAGGATGACTCAAAGGAATAAATTGCGAAATTCACTACCTTTGTGGAGGTAGCGGTCTAGCGGCAAGTTATGTCGGGAATGACGGCAAGGATACGTTGTTCACGGCAGTAACCGACTATCTTGTACAGACGTGGCGCGCCGCGTTTCTACAAGACGGGGGAGATATTGCATGTGTCTAATACTTTTTCGCCTAGAGTAAATTTGTTCAAACAAGTCATATAAAAATAGCATAGAAATGATAAATAAGAAATTATTGCTTTTGCTTCTATCCCCGTTTTTAATTGTTTTCTTATTGGCGTTATTAATTTTGGGATGGTGGTGTTCTTGCATTATAGCAGCATATATTAATTTTTATTATCTATTTGACAAGGAAGAGGCAGAAAAGATTGTGCAGATAGATGATTCTGACATTGCTAAGTATCAGCAATATTGTGCCCATGTGATAAAGGATGTGGATTATGAATCATGTTGAAAAGGAGGATGTTTCCGGAGAAGAAGAGTATAGCAACATAAAATATGAAAAGATGCTTTCTGATTCGTTGATGTATGTTTATCATACAAAAGAATGGGTCGGAAATTAAGAGATGGAAGAATAGAATAAGTGAATTTGTACAAAAAAAAGGAATTTGAAACACCTAAAATCTATTTTAATTATGGCAAGTAAAAAATACATAGAAGCACATGATAACCTAATAAAGGCTATCGATTTGGCAAATCAAGTACTTTTAGAATATCCTCTGGGAAGAGATAAAATGAATTATGTTTATGACGGCGTATCATATACTTTAATTGAATGGTTTATTAAATGTAATAATCATACAAAAGAGTTAGTCCCCTAAATGCAGAAAAGAAATTTCAAACGTTGCAAAGTTTAAAATATGATATTGAAGATTTTTTTATTTATTTCCAAGAAGCTGCAGGACCTGACGTAGATGAGTTTTGGCGACGTATTAAGGAAGCGAATCTTCCGTATGAGCGAGAAAACAAACTGGAAAAGATAATGAAGCGAGGACGAATCCGCAATGATATTGAGTATGACTATGTGATTGATACTATTGTGCCGTTCCAGCAGGAGGGAATCCTTTCAGAAGAGGATGTCAAAAAACTGAATGAGATGATTGAAAAGTTTGAAAATAAGAGGCGGTGATTTTATGTTTCATCACGCTCGTCTTTTCCAAAAAAAAAGTATAAATTTGTCATTTAAAACTGATAATAGATAAATTAATATAAATACAAACTGAATGGCTCAGAAATTATGGGATAAAGGTAAAGCTACGAACGAAGAGATAGAACGCTTTACTGTCGGAAGAGATATCGAAATGGATCTTTTTTTGGCAAAACATGATGTTTTAGGATCTATGGCTCACATTACAATGTTGGAGTCTATCGGTCTTTTGGGGAAGGATGAACTACCTATTCTTTTGAAAGAACTCAAGTCTATATATAAACTAGCCGAATCGGGCGATTTTAAGATTGAAGAGGGTGTTGAAGATGTCCATTCTCAGGTGGAACTTCTTCTGACCCGTAAATTAGGTGATTTAGGAAAGAAGATACATAGCGGACGCTCTCGTAATGATCAGGTCTTGTTGGACATGAAGCTGTTCATTCGCGAACAGATTCATCTTGTGGCAGATGCTGTGATGGATTTGTTCCATGTTCTGATAGAACAAAGCAATAAATATAAAGATGTTTTGCTTCCGGGCTATACTCATTTGCAGATTGCTATGCCATCCTCTTTTGGTCTATGGTTTGGTGCCTATGCAGAAAGTTTGGTGGATGATATGGCACTGCTTTTGGCTGCATGGAAAATGACGAATCGAAATCCGCTTGGCTCGGCAGCAGGATACGGTTCTTCCTTCCCATTGAATCGTCAGATGACAACTGATCTGTTGGGATTTGACACAATGGATTATAATGTGATATATGCTCAGATGGGACGAGGTAAGGTGGAAAAAACAGTTGCTTTTGCATTGGCAGGCATCGCTTCGACCATCTCAAAGTTGGCCTTTGATTCATGTATGTTCACAAGTCAGAATTTTGGATTCATTAAATTGCCTGATGAGTGTACGACAGGTTCAAGCATCATGCCTCATAAGAAAAATCCAGATGTCTTTGAGTTGACGCGTGCAAAATGCAATAAGATTCAGACGTTGCCTCAGCAGATTATGATGATCATGAATAATCTCCCTTCTGGTTATTTCCGTGATTTGCAAATTATTAAGGAGATATTCATTCCAGTGTTCGATGAGTTGAAGGATTGTTTGAAAATGACGACTCACATCATGAGGGATGTGAAAATCAGAGAGAATATCCTAGATGATCCGAAGTATGATTTTATATTCAGCGTTGAGGAGGTGAACCGTTTGGTATTGTCGGGAATGCCTTTCCGTGATGCCTATAAAAAGGTCGGTTTGGATATTGAAGCAGGAAAATTTACACCGAATAAGAATATACACCACACACACGAAGGAAGCATAGGGAATTTGTGCAATGATAAGATTCAGGATTTGATGGAGAAATCCATGAAAGAATTCTCGTTTGAAAAGGTGGATGTGGCAATTCAAAAACTATTGAATAAGTAAAATATGGGAAAGAAAAAAGTATTAGATGAAACCGACTTGTTGGTTAATAAGATTGTAGAAGGGATTCGAGAAAGGAAAGGAGAGAAAATAGTTACTGTGGATATGTCTCATATCGACAATTATGTTTTCCGTAATTTTGTTATTTGTCAGGGTCGATCCAATACACATGTAGCATCTATTGCAGATTCGATTAAGGATTATGTCCGTGAAGAAATAAAGGTGAAACCTTTTGGCATGGATGGCTACGCTAACGCGCAATGGATTGCGTTAGATTATGGCGAGGTGATTGTACATGTATTCTTGCCAGAATTACGTGATTTCTACAGCATTGAGACCTTGTGGGAAGATGCAGTTATCAACGAGTTGCCCGATGAAATATGATTATAAATAAATTAAATAGTTTAGACAATGGCAGACAACCAGAAACCAAAGTTTAAGAAAGAATTTAAATTCAGCTTCACCTGGTTTTATGTTCTTTTGGCTATTGCTTTGATAGGAATCAGTTTCTCTGATTTCCAAGCTTCTAGTAAAGAAATAGCATATAGCGAGATACGAGAGCTGGTAGAGAACAACTCGGTCGAGAGTATTAAAGTATATACGAATAAGAAGACAGCGGATTTGACGATTGTGCCAGAAAAGATTGCTGAGGTCTTTGGCAAAGATTCGGCAGGTTCGGTCCGTGTGCCAGTGGTGTTCTGTAAGATTCCTTCAGCTGATCAGTTCACGAAAGACATGGCTGATTGGCAAAAAGATGCTACTCAGCGTGTGAAGGTGACGTATGAAGAGACAACGGATTATTCATACTATATCTTGTGGGGAATTGGTCCTATCGTCTTGATTATTATCTTCTGGGGATTGATGATGCGTCGCATGGGCGGTGGCCCTGGGGGAGGAATCTTTAGTGTTGGACAGTCGAAAGCAAAACTTTTTGATAAAAACAGTGTCAACGATAAGGTGACATTCAAGGATGTGGCAGGTCTCTCTGAAGCAAAAGAAGAAGTGCAGGAGATTGTTCATTTCTTGAAAAATCCTGAGAAATATACCGAGTTAGGTGGTAAGATACCTAAGGGTGCGTTGTTGGTAGGCCCTCCAGGAACAGGTAAGACACTCTTGGCAAAGGCGGTGGCTGGTGAGGCGGATGTTCCGTTCTTCTCCATGTCGGGTTCTGATTTCGTCGAAATGTTTGTGGGCGTGGGTGCCTCTCGTGTGAGAGATTTGTTCCGTCAGGCAAAAGAAAAGGCTCCTTGTATTGTCTTTATCGATGAGATAGATGCAGTGGGACGTGCCAGAGGTCGTAATCCGAATATGAGTGCTAACGATGAACGTGAGAATACATTGAATCAGTTGCTGACGGAGATGGATGGTTTTGGCTCCAATAGTGGTGTCATTATCTTGGCGGCTACTAACCGTGCGGATATACTAGACCGTGCATTGCTTCGTCCGGGTCGATTTGACAGACAGATAGCTGTGGATCTTCCTGATGTGCATGATCGTAAGGAGATCTTTAATGTTCATCTTCGTAATGTGAAGATTGATGCTGGAGTGGATGTTGAGTTTCTTTCTCGTCAGACCCCAGGTTTCTCGGGCGCAGATATTGCGAATGTATGTAATGAGGCTGCTTTGATCGCTGCGCGTAAGGGAAAGAAACAGGTTGAGAAACAGGACTTCTTGGATGCAGTCGATCGTATTATTGGAGGTTTGGAGAAGAAAAATGCAATCATGACAAAGGCAGAAAAAGAATCAACCGCTATTCATGAGGCAGGACATGCTACGGTGAGTTGGATGTTACAATATGCTAATCCATTGGTGAAGGTGACCATTGTGCCTCGTGGACGTGCGTTGGGTGCTGCTTGGTATCTGCCTGAGGAACATCAGCATGTTACTACAAAACATTTGTTGGATGAGATTTGCGCTACTTTAGCAGGACGTGCGGCGGAGGAAATAATTTATAATGAGGTGTCAACTGGTGCTCTGAATGACTTGGAGACAACAACCAAAAAAGCGTATGCGATGGTGGTATATTATGGTTTCAGTGATAAGCTGGCAAATCTCTCTTTTTATGATTCTACAGGTGCTTCCGACTATTCTTTTGCTAAACCATATAGCGAAGAGACATCCAGAGTGATTGATGAAGAAGTGAAAAAGTTGATAGCAGAGCAGTATCAACGTGCAAAAGATATTCTGAATCAACATCTTGATGGCATGAAGGAATTGGCTTCTATTCTAATCGAAAAAGAGGTTATCTTTGCGGATGACGTGGAACGTATATTTGGTAAACGTCCATGGAAGTCCAGAGCGGATGAATTGAGTGAGGAGAGTGAAAAGAAGAAAGAGGAGACGTCTAAATCTGACGAGAATGTTAAGGAGAATAGTCAGAAAGATAAGGTCTCTGAACCAAGTGTTCCACAGAGTGATGAGAAACCGAACGAGAAGGACGAAGATGTTGCAGAACCAAAATCTACAACACCTGAGTAGTACTCACCTATAATAATTATTGACTGAGAATGAAATTTAGAAATTTTTTATTGCTATTCCTACTCTGTTGTGTAAGTGCAACGGCTGTAGAGTATAAGATATCAGGAATCGTGGTGGATGCGACGGGACAACCCTTGCCATCCGCTACGGTTTTGTTATATAAGCAAGGGGCAACCGATTATGACAAAGGCGAAGCTACAGACATGGAGGGTCAATTTGTGTTGACAGACCTGAGTCAGGGGAATTATCGTATGGAGATCAGTTTTATGGGTTTCAGAACCAAAAAGATTGATATTGCATTGACGGAGGAGAAACCAGAAAAGAGATATAGTAAGATCATTTTGCAGGAGGATGCTGCACTGCTTACAGCTGTCGAAGTTAGTGCGAAGAGAGCTTCCCTACAGGTGGATATAGATAAAAAGACGTTTTTGGTGAATGAGAGCGCAGTGTCGGATGGCATGTCGGCCAGTGAGGTTCTGAAGGAGATTCCATCTGTAGATGTAGATGTGGAGGGAAACGTCTCTATGCGTAATAATGAAAATGTAGAAATCTATATCAATGGGAAACCATCAGGACTTTCTGATGATAATAAAGGGGATATCTTGGAACAATTACCAGCCGGTAGCATTGAGAAGATTGAAGTGATTACTAATCCTTCGTCAAAGTTTGATGCCGAGGGATCTGCAGGTATCATTAACATTGTCATGAAGAAAAGCAATGACAAGGCTTCCTATTATGGTTCAGTGTCGGCAGGTATTTCTTATCCATGGGGAGGAAAACCTGGCGGAAATGTGGGAGGTAATATTAATTTCTCCAGGGGAAAATGGAGTTCCTATGTCAATGTGGGTTACACGAATCGAAAATCAATCGGTCATGGAGAAACCAATCGTGAATCATATAGAACTTCGGATACGATTCTGTTGAATCAAAACAGTCATACGGATTTTGTCATGAATACGGCCTTTTTGAGAATGGGAACAGATTGCCAAGTTGATTCAATGAATAGAATCGGATTGTCTGGAATGTTTTCTTTTGGAGGCAGGAATCGTGATCAGTTTATTGATTATGACAAGGGCTATTTGCGATGGAATGAAGAATGTTATAATAGTTTTCAATCACGAAATTCTTTTACAGATAATAATCGTATCATGGGGAATGCTACGGTGGATTATGAGCACTCTTTTGCTGAAAGCCATACGTTATCCACCTCTTTTACGTTTTCTGCTAATAAAAACGACAATGAAAGAACATACGAACAAAAGAATTATGACTCGTTGAGGTCTTCCATACAGGATTTAGATTATGTGCAAGAACAACATACATTGAACTATAATCGTAATTTTGACCTTCAGGTGGATTATCTGAAACCTATATCATCCAAGTCTAAACTGGAGGCAGGTGTGAAACTTAGTTTTCTGAATCAATACAGTGATGTGAATTCATCCATACAAAAGGCGGATGCAACGGAGTTTGTTGCACAACATGAGTTGGATAATGATTTTGAATTGCATCAAAAAATATATGCGGGATATGTCTCTTACGGGAATAAGTTCGGTCGTTTCGCTATGCAACTGGGACTTCGTGGTGAATTGACCGATCCTGACTGGAAACTGAATACAACAGGAGAAGAAAGTACAAAAGATCCGTATTTTAAGGTTTTCCCAACAGCCTTCTTCTCGTATGCACTTTCGGATAAAGATGAATTACAACTGAGTTATACTCGAAGGATAAGTCGTCCGAGACGTATGTGGCTGAATCCGTATGTGAATGTCTCCGATTCAACAAATATTACCTTTGGTAATCCTGATTTGGATCCGGAGTTTACCAATTCGTTGGAGTGTAACTATGTAAAAAACTTCAAGAAACATACGTTTATGGCATCCTTATACTATCAATTGATGCAGGATGTTATACAACGTTATAGTTGGATGGTGGGTGAGTCGATGATGAATACGTTCGCTAATATGACCACCTCACACTCTACAGGTTTGGAATTGATAATGAAGAATAACTGGAAATCATTATCTCTCACATCAAATGTTAATATGTATTATTATAAGCTGAATGGGGGAGATTTTGTTGTTAATTCAAAACAGAATGGAAGTTTGTCTAAGGTTGAGGTTTCAATTGATGATCGTGAGAGCTTCAGCTGGACGGCTCAGCTGTCAGCCGATTTTTCATTGCCAAAAGATTTCAATTTACAGTTGACTGGTAATTATCGTTCGCCAAGAGCCACTGCTCAAGGTAAATCTCTGAGTTCCTACTTCGTAAACATGGGCTTGAAAAAGCCGTTCTTGAAGAAGAAGTTGGTCGCTACTATTTCTGTACGAGACCTGCTTAATTCGCGTAAGTGGAAGTCTGAGACTTGGAATGATACTTTCTATCAGTATTCTGAATCTAGTTGGAGTGGTAGAATGTTGAATTTCAATTTGACATATAATTTTGGAAATATGTCCAAGACGAATAGTAAGAAGAATACAAATGGACAATCCACTACGGACGAAGATGTATTTGAAGATTTTTAGGATAGTTGATTGAAGATGCAGGAGGAGAAAACAAAAGAAATATTATGGAATCGAGACTATATAAAGGTTTGGATTGCTAATTTCATGATTTTTTTCTCTTTCATGTTGTTGATGCCGCTGCTTCCTATTTATTTGCGAGATAGGTTTGGTGTTAATAATGATGTGATTGGAACTGTCTTGTCCGGTTATGTTATTATGGCATTGTTCGCTCGTATGTTCAGTGGGTATATTGTAGATAGTTTTCCACGGAAAAAAGTGCTCATTGTGAGTTACTTCTTGTTTTTTCTTTTCTTCACGGGGTATCTTGTGGCGGGAACGCTTCTTTTGTTCGCTTTGGTTCGTACCTTGCATGGTGCTCCCTTTGGGACGGTTACAGTTGCTAATAGTACGGTAGCCATTGATGTGTTGGATCCCTCACGTAGGGCAGAAGGAATAGGGTACTATGGATTGAGCAACAATATTGCCACAGCGATTAGTCCTTCGGTGGCATTGTGGATTTATCATAGCACTAATAATTATAATTTAATCTTTTTGTTGGCTGTTATGATGTCATTTATAGGATTGATGGTGAATTCGACAGTTCATATTCCTCCGAAGGAAATAAAGGAGAATAAGCAACCTATATCATTGGATCGTTTCTTCCTATGTTCGGGTGTGCGAGTATCCTTGAGTTTTTTATGCTTGGCTTTCTCCTACGGAGTGTTATCCACGTATGTTGCCATATATGGTCAGGAGAAGTTGGGGATTACAGGAGGAACGGGGTTCTTTTTTATGCTGTTGGCCATAGGATTGATTCTGTCGCGACTTTTTGGTTCGAGTAGCTTACGGAAGGGTAGGGTCATCCATAATGCAGCCTTAGGTTGTTTGGTCTCTCTCGTGGGATATTTTGTCTTCGCATTGGTCCATAATGAGTGGGGCTACTATGGCGCTGCACTGATCATTGGATTGGGAAATGGACACATGTTCCCAGCCTACCAGACCATGTATCTGAATCTGGCTGAACATTCACAACGAGGGACAGCCAACTCCACACATCTTGTGTCGTGGGATATTGGTGTGGGACTGGGTATTCTGACTGGTGGCATGGTGTCTCGCCATATGGGCTATTCAGAGGCTTTCTGGTGCGCTTGGCTTGTTAATCTGTTGGGTGTCGCTTTGTTTTTTTTAATGGTAAGAAAATTCTATTTAACTCATAAATTAAGATAGGCTATGGTAAAACATGTTATTTTATGGCAATTGAAAGATGAACTTTCTGATGCTCAAAAGAAAAGCGTAAAGGAACAAATTAAAGCTGGATTAGAAGGCTTATCAGGTCGCATACCTGGGTTGTTGGATATTAAGGTAAACATAAATGGATTAGAGACATCTAATGCCGATGTTATGTTGGATTCATCTTTCGTTGATTTTGCATCATTGAAGGAGTATGCTGTGCATCCTGAGCATGTGGCGGTTGCTAATAATGCTGTTCGCCCAAATACAAAACTCCGTGTGTGCATGGATTACGAAGTACAATAGAACAAAACATAAGTATATATGTTGAGGAAAATTAGAGTTGTTATAGCAATTGTATTCTTTTGTCTTATAACATTTTTATTTTTAGATTTTACAGGTACGGCTCATGAGTGTTGGAGTTGGCTTGCTAAAATCCAGTTTATCCCATCCCTGCTGGCCCTGAATGTTGTTGTGCTTGTGGGATTGGTTTTGTTGACTCTATTATTGGGAAGAATATATTGTTCTGTTATATGTCCATTAGGAGTAATGCAGGATCTATTTGCATGGTTGGGTAAGAGATTTAAGAAGAATCGATACTCATACTCTTCGGAGAAGAAAATTGTGCGTTATGTGATCTTGGCATTGTTTATTCTGTTGTTGGTTATCCCTGGTACTAGTGTTATCGCAAATCTAATAGAACCTTATAGTGCGTATGGAAGGATTGCAAATGCGTTGTTGTCTCCAGTATATCAGTGGTGCAATAATATTTTAGCATCTTTTTCAGAAGAGCGTGGCAGTTATACTTTTTATCAAGTAGATATATGGATGAAGGGAGTAGCAGTTCTTGTTGTGGCGGTTCTTACATTGTTGGCAGTAGGCTTCTTAGCATGGCGTAATGGACGTACATGGTGCAACACAGTTTGTCCAGTAGGTACAATTCTTGGCTTCTTGTCACGCTTTTCATTGTTTAAGGTGATGATTGATGAACAGAAGTGTACTTCGTGTGGTTTATGTGCCCGAAATTGCAAAGGAAGTTGTATCGATCATAAGGAACATAAGATAGATTATAGTCGTTGTGTCGTTTGTTTGGATTGTGTAGAGAAGTGCAATAAAAAGGCCATTGGTTATGAACCACGTTATAAGGGGAAGACAGTTGAAAAGGAGAAGCAGGAGGAGTCGTCTGTGGATACTTCAAGACGTCAGTTCCTGACGGTTGGTGCAATGATGGTGGCAGGAGCTACTATAGAGGCGCAAGCAAAAAAGGTTGATGGAGGTCTGACGGTTTTACAAGATAAGAAAATACCAGAACGTCGGATACCGATTAAACCGGCGGGAGCTTTGAGTATAAAACATTTTTCTCAGCATTGTACGGCATGTCAGTTATGTGTTTCTGCTTGTCCCAATGATGTGTTGCGTCCTTCTTCGGATTTAACTCGATTTATGCAACCCGAGATGTCCTATGAGAAAGGGTATTGTCGGCCTGAGTGTAATAAATGCTCACAGGTTTGTCCTACAGGTGCTATTCAACCGATACAGTTGGAGGATAAGTCATCCACACAGATTGGTCATGCCGTATGGATTCGGGAGAATTGTTTGGTGGAGACTAAGGGCGTGAAATGTGGCAGTTGTGCTACGCATTGTCCGGTTGCAGCTATTCAAATGGTACAGAAGGATCCGGATGACCCTAATAGTCTTAAAATACCGGTAGTGAATGAGTCAAGGTGTATAGGATGTGGGGCTTGTGAGAACTTATGTCCGTCTCGTCCATATAGTGCTATCTATGTGGAAGGGTATGAAATACATCGTGAAAATTAAAAGATTAGATCGTATTTTTTTAACAAAGGATTCCCTTTGATTTTTATGTTTAGATTCTGTTTGCTAAAGAATCCTTTGTTTTTTCCAGCATAACCCCATACATAGTTGATTTGTGTGGGGTTTACTTCTAATGTGAGTTCTTGATGATGTAGATTGGATAGTTTTCTTTGAAGAATATCGGCCCATATCTCGGTCATCATTAGTTCCATGAACGATTTATGATAGGGACCTGCCAGAAGAGACTTTTCATAGGACAGTTCTTCTGATGCATGTAATCCTACCCGTAGGATGGTTATGCCCTGAGATTCAAAGCGCAGATAGAACTCTTTTGTCCAGCTGACGGCTGTTTCTAAATCCAGTGGGTGGTATTTTTCCAATGCATATAGTTTGGCTAATTGTGTCCCTTTGATTACAAGGGTGGGGTAGATGCGTGTATTGTCTGCACCCAATGAGATGATATCTTCTACGGTCTGTGACGAGCGTTCGTAGGTGTCGTGAGGCAATCCTATCATCATTTGTAAGCCGAGGTGAAATCCCTTGGATAAGATGGCTTCGGATGCTCTTTTTATGGCATCACTTTTATGTCCTCTGCCAGAGGCTAGCAATACATCGTCGTTTGTGGATTGTGCACCTAGTTCTATGGTAGTTACGTCATAATGCTTGAGTAGTTCTAGGATATGTTCATTGATGTAATCTGGACGAGTAGAGAGTCGTATGCCGTTGATTTTTCCTTCTTGTAAGTAGCGATTTGCTTGAATCAGGTATTGCTCTTGCATCGTTACAGGAATCCCCGTGAATGATCCGCCAAAGAAAGCTACTTCGATTTCGCGGCCATCATTCATAGTGGAAAGATATGTATCGATGATGCCGGGAATGTCCTGTGGCTGTGGAATGTTCTGCTGACCGCTTATCTTTGCTTGATTACAGAAAATACATTGATGTGGACAAGCTAGCTCGGGGATGAATATCGGTATGTTGGAGTGTTTCATTTATGAAGTTGATAAAAGAAGGTTGCTGAGCGTCTTTTCCTGTTTAATCCGTGATTTTCCCACTCTGTGAGGGTAATACGCCATAGAAGTCACGGAATTTCTTTGTGAAGTAAGATGGATCACTGAAACCTACTTCATACGCCACCTCGGAAATGGTTTTTCCTGAGTTTGGATCCTGCAGGATTTGAAGAGATCGGCTAAGACGATATTCCATCAACCATTCCATCGGCGTTTTGCCTGTCATGGACTTTACTCTTCTTGTGAGTGTAGGTTTGCTGACGGAGAGTGTGTTGGCAAGACTTTCGACTGTGGTTTCGTTGTCTTTGTATTGTTTGGAGACAACATCCATGAATGATTGTAGGAAAGGATGGATATCGTTTCTTTCTTCTTCGTTCTTTGCCAGTGCTTGCGCTTTGACTTTTTGTGACATGGAGGCTTGCATGATGATTTTCTGATGCTCCTGTCTGATTTTCAGAATATTCGTTAGCTTTAATAATAGCTCTAGTTGGTTGAATGGCTTTGCAATATAATCTATGGCTCCACACATTAGACCAAGCAGACGGTCTTCTTCGTCGTTTTTAGAGGAGACAAAGAGAATAGGGATATGTTTGGTACTGTCGGAGGAAGAGAGTTTCTTGCTCATTTCAGCTCCACTGGATTCCAACATGTCAATGTCGCTTACAATGATATCTGGCACATTCTCTTCTGCCATTAGATAGGCCTCATCACTGTTGTTGGCATCGAGTACGTGGAAGTAGTCGTTCAACATGGTGTCGATCTCTGTTCTCGTTTGCGCATCTTGGTTAACTACCAGGATTGTGTTTTCCTCGAGAATGGATTTATCTACGATCATCTCGATGATCTCATCAAGAGTCAGTTGCTGGTTATTGTCTTTCTCACCCACAACAGAGAACGAAGGATTTCTTAGGTCATGAGACAAGGCAGCAATCAACTTTTCACGGTCACGCTTTGTTTGATTTAAGATCTCGGTTTGTTTTTCCATTTCTTGTTTCAACCGAGCTTTCTCATTCTTTAATCGGGTGATTTTCTTTTTTGTGAATATAGTGATGCCTAGCAATATGATCAATCCAATGATTGTTCTGAACCACCATGAGTTCCACCAAGGAGGCAATATATGAATTGTCAACGAGATAGGTGGGTAATGAAACTTCATGTTTGGTCTGATGGCTTCTACCTCTAATGTGAATGTACCTGTTGGTAGGTAGTTGAAGGAGATGGTTTTAGACTCCTCCAGTGGAATCCATTTATCCTGCAATCCTTTCAGCCGATATCTTAGTTGTGCTTTGTTGAATCTTGCATAATCTATTACATCGACAATGATGTCCATGTTGGTGTGTCCGTAGCTGATGGATATCTCATGCAGGTCTGATAAATTGCCATTTTTCAAGAATGAAGTATAAGGAAGGACTTTTTCTTTTGAAATGTATAATTCAGAAAAAGATAGATGCCGAATAGATGAATCAACGAGGACTCTGGATGGATTGAATGTGTAGAACCCATTCATAGTGCCTAGGAATATATTACCTTTAGAATCTTTATGCTTGGCTTTGATATAGAACATATCGTTGTAGTTTCCTGGAAGGTATTCTATTGTTTTCTCTTCAGGATTGAATGATATGATTGCATTGTGAGAAGCTAACCATAACTGGTTTTCTTTTCCGTAGCAGATGATGCGATAGTTGTCTTTCGGAATGTATGACAAGGTGTCAAATTTATTTCCGTCATAAGAATAGCGAAAGATGCCTTCGTTCGTGGTGACAAACAGATTGCCTTTTTCATCGCAATCAGCATCATATATGGTGTAAGGGGCATGAGACCTTTCTTGAAATAATTCAGGCTTTATTGCACGAACTGTAGTCCCATCGTATTGCCATAACATGTTTGTAGCCAGAATCCAGACAAGATTGCCGGCTCCTTGATAAACACGAGCAATCCATTTGCTGCTTAATTGTGGAAATGAATCATCATGTAATACAACTTTTTCCCATGACGAGGATGGACGTTTCATGAATAGATCATCGTTGGCAGAACAACCATAGATTGTTCCGTCTGATAATTTAGTTATGTCAAAGAACAGATTGGTCGGATTGGTGAGTGTGTCTAATCCGATGCTTCTGAAGGTCCCTTTGTGACTGTCGAACTGTGATAATCCACTACCGCCCCATGTGGAGACTAAGATTTTACCATTTGAGGTAGTCAGTCCGGTTACATTGTCGGAGGATAGATTGTATTGTTTGAAGGATCGAAAATCTGAGGAGACGGAGTATATACCATTTCCATCCGTACCGATTATTATGTTTCCATTTCCATCCTCAGCAAATGAGGTGCATACGATAGAAGGGAATCCGAAATCACCGGAAAACACCAGGTTGGAAGTCTCCGATGGATGATAAGCCCATATTCCAGAGTTCTGTGTACCCATCCATAATGTACCGTCAACACTTTCTATTATATCATATATCTTCTTGATGTCGCTGAAAGGTGCGTTGTAGGGTACTATCGTTTTGAATGTTGTCTTTGCATTGAGAGAGTCTGCATACCATAGTCCGTCTCCATCTGTAGCAAACCAGAGACGTCCGGATTTGCTTTTAATCATTTTGGTTATGCTTCTAAAAGGAAGATGGATAACCTCCTTGTGGGAGATGTCTGATATGTCAAATAACCATAGTTGGCTGTCGAAGAATCCGATGGCTATTTTGTCTTCACTGATAGGGAGTATGCGTGAGACGTAGTGACAATCATCATGCTCGGAATCGTAAGAGTATAATTTATGTCCGTTCTCATCGTAGATTGTTAAATCATTGATTGAGCCCAGCCAATAGTGATTGTATGCGTCTTTGTGCAATGTTGATATGAAGTGAGACTGAAGCGAATCGAAAGCTGGATAATTTGAGTTGTATTCATTCTTTTCTTTGTCGTATTTGAACACATGCTCGTTAGAAAATAGATAGCGTTCTCCGTTCTTAGTTGTTTTAATTCCTTTGATTTGCGAATAGCCTAGAGAGTCTAATTCGGGAGGCATGATGTCAACAAAAACATCTTTTTTCCTGTCGTAATACTGGAATGTTCCACAGAATCCTCCGATGACTATTTCGTCCGAACCGAGATGATCTATATAGTAGATGTCGTCTCTGTACATGGAAGGATATTTTGAATGACAAAAGTGTTTGAAATGGACACCGTCAAATCTGTCCAACCCAAAGTCCGTACTGATCCATAAAAAACCAGTGGAGTCTTGCGTAAGAGAAAATATAAGATTAGAAGATAGACCATTTTCTGTGGTGTAATGGTCAAATCTTGCGTATTCACGGTTAAAAGAAGAGAATGCTTCTTGTGTGATAATCCATATTATTGATAGAAATAGAATCCTTTTCATGGGGATATATCTTTCTGGGTGTGAAATTACAAAATATTATTCAGATTTTAGTCTCTTTTTTATAAACAATTATTCAATTAGGTCGGATTCATGGTTTTTTATGGCTTGTGTAACGTATGTTTATATAAAAAAAGCATTAAGTCCCCCCAAGACTTAATGCTCTGATAAAAATTCTCATGTCAATGAATAAAAATATAAGTGTAATAAGTGAAATAATGATTTTATGATGTTACATATGGTTTTCGACGGTGACAAAGATAATTTGAATATGATTCTAAAAGTGGTAATTGAGAATCAAACAATAGTAAATGAGTAAAAAATAAAATGGAATATGATCGGAGTTATTTATTATGAAAAAACACCGATAAAAGGGTGAAATTTTTAATTTTAAAAAATGTAAATATTGAGGGTTATGATGGTTTTGAAACCCTAAAAAAGTTCTTTTTCTTCATGCTTTGTTAAAAAAATAAAAAAATCTAACAGATTGTATTATGAAGTTGGATTTCAGGCTTCCAGTTTATTCATTCTTGGGTAAACTGAAATGTAAAAAAATCCGATTTCATCGAGCCTATGGTTACAATGTAGAATAAAATAAAAATATCAGTGAACCAACCGAATGATTCACTGATAAATTACTGAGTGTTGGATAGTGAAATATATCCTTATTTCAATGCATCTTGAATGATTTGTTGATGGTCAAAAGCCAGTTTTAATTCAGATAGCTGTTTTACGTCATACCATTTACATAGTATCACATCACTATTAGCTAACGGTTTTGCATCGTTTTTCAACACAACTTTGTAGGCTATTGATACGATCCAACCCCGAGGATCTCGATTCTGTCCGCTTGATACTTTCACCAATTTTAGCTCATCTGCTTCGACAGAGATGCCCGTTTCCTCTTCCAACTCACGAACGGCACAGTACTCTATGGTGTCGTCCTTAGGGGTGTAAAAACCTCCTGGCAACGCTAAATAGTTGGCATAAGGATGATTGCCTCTCACCACGAGTAATATCTGTTGCTGGTCTTTAGATAAAACAACTATATCGGCAGCCACAGATGGTGCTTCATATTGTTTCCTATTGTATTTGTCCAGATAAATAGCTTCTCCCTTTTCAGGATTCAAAATACGTTGAGCCATCTCGAACATTTCTTCTTTGGAACGCTGACTGTAAAACAATGGAATGATACCGTATATGTGATGTGCGCCATATTCGGTCAGGATAAATGTATCCTCATTCTCGAAATGCATCAATTCATTTCTTTCCAGATAATCAATTTCGTCAGCAAAGATAGTTCTGAAATCCTCGTTGAAACGGTTTTTATAGGATTTCATGGAAATATATCCAAAATAGAACATTACTGATAAGGCTTTGGCGCGAACTTCTTCTTTAGGCATATCCGCTATGTCGTTGATGGGAAGTTCATTTCTGTCGATTGTGGCAAAATAACGATCCATCTTATGATTGTCACAGCCTAGATTATAGGCTAGATAATTGCCTACAAATGATTGCGCTCCTAAGCCCATGCCGATGTAAGATGTTGCATTCACAACTCGTGTCGTCAGATAATCAGATGTGCCGAGATCACCTTCCACTCTACTGAAAGTGTTCTTCCCTACATTGGCTACATATCCTGCCTCCTTCAAAAGCCGATAGGCAATATCATATTGTCGATTAGCCTTAAACAGACTTACACCTTGAGACTCCTTCTCCAGTTTCGTTCCTTTATAGCGGTTACGGTATAAAGTTACGTACTCTGGTTGCATGGCTATCGTATATTTAACGGTATTGGCAAAATCTTCGTCCGTCTGATTTAAAAATCCGTACATTAAATCAATATTCAGTCGGGTGAATCCTGCATCACGAATATTCTTGACTGCTCTTTCGTAGAGATAAGCACTGCCTTCGCGTCCTAATGATTCCAATAGTTTTTCTGAAACGGTCTGAAATCCCATAGAGATTCGATCATATCCCAGCTCTTTTACATATTGGATTTTGTCTGGTTCATTCGCTGCAATGACTGGTGTGGTCTCAATACTCCATGTCACACCCTCCTTGAAGTTGAAGGTCTTAATCTTATCAGTAATTCTTTTCAGATTTTCCTTACTTAAGTACAATGGAGTGCCTCCTCCTAAATCGTATCCGACAACTGGGAGATTCCCCATGAGCTGTTTATACATCTCCATTTCTCGTAGTAAATAGTCAGTGTAAATATCTTGACTTACTTCGTTTGGATCATTCATGACAACATACTCACAGAATCTACAACGCGTCTTACAATAAGGAATATGCACGTATAGATTTATCTCCTTTTGCATCGATATGTTTTTTGCCACAACCTGACGGATGGTTTCCACATCGTGTAGTTCATATTCAGCCAAAGAGTTCACACGCAATGGATAAGCGGTGTTAGTGTAGTGGTGAAATTTGATACCCATATCAAATAACTCCTCGCATGTGTAATTTGTTCTTTTTCCCATACCCTTATAAATTTAAATGTGTAAATTTTACACAACAAAAATAAGAATAAAATTTTAATATGCAAAATATTTGTGTAAAAAATACGCATACTAATATAAGAAAATAGGAGAATTAGATGATGTAGCCTTTTTGAGACGCTTAATAGTTCAATAAATCGCAAGGGGCAACCACCCATTGGTCGAGGTCCATTCCTCTTTTCTTGAGGACATCCTCCATGCCTTCGATGCGATACTCACGGATCTTCCGAGGCTTGCAAAGTTCTATGCCTAATTGTGTTTTGTAGATGTCATAGATTAGTTCCGAGCAATACCACTTGCCGTTGTCGAATTGAAAGGATCCTTCTCAACCACCACCCCGCAATGAGATCATTTCGATCCGGTAGTTTTCTGGATCAATGGGGACTGACCGCTCTTCGAAACTTGGAAGAGGATATCACTCCCCTTGTAACTCTTTTGCTGACGTACATAGTAGGCGCCACCAACGGCCACGGCTAGGAGGAGGAATAGGATGGCTTGTTTCTTTTTCATGGTATGTGTGGGTGAAAAAACAATGCTTATCTTCCCGCAATCTCCGCCTTTATATCATTGACGATGTAAGTGTCGGACATGATTTGGTAGCCATATTTAGAGTCATGCATCTGCTCTCCCACTCTGGAACGATAAAACAGCAACATT
>Ga0310694_10000379_pt1 | contig 60439 bp, 59 predicted proteins | sample 174DNAGHGhighgp2_FD_203884 | JGI IMG/M metagenome (GOLD analysis project Ga0310694, IMG submission 203884) | Sheep rumen microbial communities from Palmerston North, Manawatu-Wanganui, New Zealand - 1742 DNA GHGhigh gp2 (v2) (version 2) | ecosystem: Host-associated > Mammals > Digestive system... | reverse complement strand
CACTACCTATCGTACAACTTGTAAGACCACTACAGCTTTGGAAAGCATAATTACCAATACTTGTAACACTATTTGGTATGTCTATACTTGTAAGACCAGTACAACCATTGAAAGCACTCTCACCAATACTTGTAACACCACTACCTATCGTACAACTTGTAAGACCACTACAGCTTTGGAAAGCATAATTACCAATACTTGTAACACTATTTGGTATGTCTATACTTGTAAGACCAGTACAACAATTGAAAGCACTCTCACCAATACTTGTAACACCACTACCTATCGTACAACTTGTAAGACTACTACAATACATGAAAGCTTGAACACCAATACTTGTAACACCACTTGGTATGTTTATACTTGTAAGACCACTACAGCTTTGGAAAGCACTATTACCAATACTTGTAACACCACTTGGTATATCTATACTTGTAAGACCACTACAGCTTTGGAAAGCACTATTACCAATACTTGTAACACCACTTGGTATGTTTATACTTGTAAGACCAGTACAGCTAGCGAAAGCACTATTACCAATACTTGTAACACCACTTGGTATATCTATATTTGTAAGACTACTACATCTATAGAAAGCACTATTGCCGATACTTGTAACACCACTTGGTATATCTATATTTGTAAGACTACTACATCTATAGAAAGCACTATTGCCGATACTTGTAACACTATTTGGTATGTCTATACTTGTAAGACTTTCACATCGTTTGAAAGCACTATCACCAATACTTGTAACACCACTTGGTATATCTATATTTGTAAGACTTTCACATCGTTCGAAAGCACTATTGCCGATACTTGTAACACTATTAGGTATATCTATACTTGTAAGACTACTACATCTATAGAAAGCTTGAGCACCAATATATGTTGGGTCTTTCAAAGTGTACTTAACTGTATGCTCACCAGCATTAAAGGTAATTCTTGTGGGTAAATAACTCTGTTCAACACCATCAATCTCCATAGCATTGAAATTAGTTGTACTAAATGCAATACTTGTTTGGCTACTTGTATCAGTTACATTGAACTTTGCCACTAATCTTGTCTCGACATTTGGATATATCTTGACATCACCAAGATATATTGCTGTAACGTCAATGCTTCCAAGTTTAACCCCCTTTACATTTACATCTCCGATATTTAATCCCATAATATATAATGCATTTTATTTAATCAGTTATTATATATAATGTGTTGGAATCCTTTGTAGACAATGCATCATATGCTGCTTGGGTTATCTTCTCAAGCTTCATCCCACCAAATGCGCACTCAAGCTTTCCAACGGCTTGATTCAACGTGTCAGTGGTTGCAATCGCACTTGTGACAGATGGTTTTGAATATCCAGCCATTGACGTTATTTCACTTGATGCATTAACCTCTGTATATGCTGATGCATCAAGTTTCCTTTCATCAAGGTCTGTCAATGCATTTGTCATCACCAATTCGTTCTCAGCAACAACCTTTGTTGCAATTGGTGCTGTTGAACCACTGTTTGAAGGAGTGATTGCGCTGATAATGTCACTTGTATTAACCTTTGCTCCAAGTGCATTACTAATCTCAGTTGCTCCACTTGTCTCAGACTTGGTATATGCATCAGATATACTATATCCAGCAAGTGTGGTTGCTGTATTGGCTTTATTACCCAATGCTGTGTTAACCTCTGTTGCGCTTGAATATGAGTTTGCATTCTCATAAGCCATTGTTCCAACATTACCAGTTATTGCGTCTAATGCACTAATGTTGCTGTGGGTATGTAATTTTTCCTTATCAGCGGCAGTAACGTGTATTTCAGTATTTGCTGTATGAGCAGTAACAGTGCCACTTAATGTGTCAATGGAATTGATTTTTTCTCTATCTCCATTTGCCAAATGTATCTCTGTTGATGCAGTATGCGCACTTACAATTCCACTCATTGCAACATAAGCATTAGTCCATACTAGTTCATTGTCTGTAATCGCTTCGTATACAGCCTTTGTTGCGACTGCATTTGTTGATGCAGAAGTTCCACTGTCAATTACTTGGTCAACGTCAATCTCAATGTTTTCCAACGCTTCTGTTACAGTAACGGCACTGTTTGCACCAGTAAATCCGCTTCCAAGTTTCTGTTGTGTATAATAATTGTCAGATGAAAATGCTACAACTGTTCCACTTTCGTTCTTAATTGATAGCGTTTCGACATTTTCAGCGAAATTAACGGCTATCTCACCCTCAACAAGGCTACTAGCCAATGGTAATTTTGGTTTACCTTCAATTTTTGTCTTACTTTTTTTATGTGAGACATAGTTAGTGTTTTTTGCCATAATTTTTTTTTAATAGTTTTTTGTTATTAGAAATATAGATTTCAAAAATTGATAAGAATATCAGCTTATTTAAAAATCTATTAAAAAATGTATATATGTATACCTTTTTTCTATATAAATATAAACTTAAACAAAAAAGAGCATTCTTAATAAATGCTCTTTTAATGTTAGTTTGTTTTAATATTTTATGAATCTTTTTTAACTGTATATACTGTACTTTCTCCATCAGCAGAAGTTTCAACATGATAGCCTTCTGCAAGGAAATTAGTATGTTCTCCTTCAGCTGTATTATCAGCTGGATTAAAGTCATAGAACTTACCTCCAGTTACGATAATCTTAGCAGTTCCATTTCTATAATTTGCGTCATAACAATTTAGCAAGAATTTTTTATCTTCTCCGTTATTCTTGAAAGTGCCGTTTGTTATATTAATTGTACCTGCATAACAATAGATTAGTTCTCCACCGCTTCTATCTGTTTGATAAATAGTAGTACTTCCTGTGAGATTTACTTCGCTATCAGCTCCATTTGCCATAACACAAATTCCTTGTCCAGCATCTATAGTACCTTTTCCATAGATTGTTATCTTCTGTGTACCACGAGACATTATTGCCGACTGTGTTGTTGATGGCGTGAGTCCACTAATTGTCAGATTGTGTGTGTTTAGATTTAGTTTAACATCATTTTTCGCTGTAATTCCAGGACCAAATCTTCCAGTTTCAACATCTTCTGAAAGCTTAACTGTTCCATTCTTACCCATAAGTGTATTGAATGATTTGCCTTCTCCTGGAAGGTCATATGTCACATTTCCACCAATATCGCCAACTACACCTTTCAATGTGAAAATCTCATTATTAGCTTTAGTTATTTCGGCATCCTTTTCAGCAACTATTGCATCTACTTCTTCCTTTGTATAGACCACATTAGAATCTGCCTTTAATGCTATTGCTTCTGAATTTGCGTTAATTCCACCTTGCAATGCATTTTCTTTTCCATCAATTTCGCCTTTTGTATAGACATCTGACGAATTTGCCTTTGAATCAACTGATGTTGATAATTCAGATATTGTGTTTTCGATTGTGGTGTCTGCGCTTTCTCTTGCGGATGTTTCATCATCTATTTTATTGTTAAGGCCATCAATTTCAGTCTTCACACCACTGACTTTTATGCCATTGTTTGATACGCTTATATATTCATCGCTTTCTTGGTCTATCAGCACTGAAACAACCCCATCATTTACTTGTAGTCCGTCTTTAAACTCATTACTATCTACTAGTTCTTCAACGTCTATCGTGATTGTATCACCATTGGTGAACTTGATATATATTTTACCATTTTCATACCATGCCTTTTCAACGACTTTATCTGGTTTTACGAAATCACTTACATTAATAGTACTGACATCTTCGCCTTCCTTATTTTTAAAGTGCAGTTTATTGTCACCTTTATTATATGAGGCACTAGTAAAGAACTCATCTAAGTTATTTTCACGAATAACATCTGAACTTTGGTAATTGTTTTCATCAAGATATCCCCAAGGCTCGCTCATCTTGTTTCTTCTACGTTTTTGCATAAATCATTTATTTTTTTTTATTATTATTTATCCACCATCAAATACATGTGAATCAGTGTCATATATTTCATGTGCAAGTTGACCTAGGAGTTTATTTACGTTCATAAAATCCCCCTCTACCCACATATATATGTCTCCATTTTCTCTAACTTCTATTGCATTACTTCTATTTTCTGAATCAGTTCCATTTCCGATTGAGAAGATAGTTCTTCCAGATGGTTCATCACTAGTATTGCTTACATTATATTTACCGAATGCCACTTCAGAATCATGGTTTTTAACCAAAGTGTCATTACCATTATACCCTAGTTTTACTAGTAGATTTAGTATTGATGAAGAGTTATCGTTTACTTTACTTTCTATTTTTCCAAGTGTATTGAAGTCTTGACTTGCATTGCCAACTATTGAGTCTATTGCTGCATCTGTTTCCTCTTTCGTATAATAGTTATCAAGATTGATATGTGCGATTGCTTCAGCAATTACTGCTTCAGTTTCTTCTTTGGTATAATAGTCAGACAAATCAACAATATCAGCTATAGGTATTTCTGTTCTTTTCTCACCCTCTGGAGTATAATATACTATTATAAGAAATCCGTCCTCATAGGTTATTTCTTTTATTTGCCCATTATCACCATGTTCATCTACATACTCATGAAACTCTCTATGCAGCACATCTAATATACCATTTCCAACATCGGTATAGTCTTGTCGGTCATCACCATCCCAGTCAGTGATTGCCTTTACTATGTTGCTAGTATGTGCTAATGCATTCGATATAATATTTTCCTTGTTAACAGCACGAAGTGTCTCTTGCCTTATCTCGTTTGCTAGACTAGATTCAACTGTTTCGGCACGATTCTTTTCAGTTGCTATTTTATCTTCAACTGAAGCCTCGATTTCCCCTTTAATTGCATTCACGTATGCTTTATCTGCCTTTCCAGTTATTTGTCTTTCTAGGTCAGATTTTGTCTCATCTATATAGTCTCTAACTGAGCTATCCCTTGTGTCTGTATATGCTTTTGCTTCATTTAATGCATTATTTGCAACGTTTTTAGCATATTTTTTAGCCCCATAAATGGTATTGTCCTCTTCTCTGTCGCTTGCGCTGCCAATGATTGCATTATCAGCCTCTACTCTATCATTGATTTCCTTGCTTAAGTCTCTTCTAAGGTTAGAAAGCTTTTCGTCTCTTTCGATGTTTTCTTCCCTTATATCATCGATTCTTACATTAGCGTTGTCTATTCTTTGTCCGAGAGCATTATCACCAGCTATTCTATCTCTTATTTCTTGTTCTAAATCAGATGCAACATCATTTATTTCCTCAGTGATTCCGCTTATTTGCGTTTTATCAGCCTTTTTATTGTCTAGAGCATCTAATTGGACACCAATCCTAGCCTTATCCCTCTCATAATCTGTTTTATCAACCTTATTATTGAGATTATTAGATAAGTTATTAACTCTAGACTCCAATGAGTTCAAGTCAGCTTTATCAGCCTTGCTAGGTAATGCAACATTATTAATCTGGTAGATGTCATTGCTATTTTTTTCCACATCTTCTGCTAATTCAGCAATATCCTCTTGAACATTTGCGATTTCCCTATCGCATTTTGCTTCAACAGTACTTACCCTAGTATTTAATGTGTCGATTCTTCCGTTAGTAAGAGTCTTATATTGAGTTAAATCGCTATTAAGCTCATTGTATTGGTTATATAGCGTTGTCTGAATGTCTCCAACCCTATCTTCCAATGCATTTAGCCTAGCTTTACTAGCATACTTACCATCTGCATCAACTTCCGTTATGAAGCCTCTGCTTAGTACCCATTCTTCAGTTGCATAGCCATCACCAATGTGTGCTATTTTATCATCAACCTCTTGTTTTGTATATACATCACATTTTTTGGCAAATTTATGGCAAGCCTCTCTCTCATCAAGTTTCTTGTCTATTTTATTCTCCAAAGAATCTAATCTAGCATCTGTTTCTTCTTCGAAAGTCGATTCTTGTGAAATATGCTGATTTAGTTTATCATCAACTGAATCTACTTTACTTGATAAGTTTCCTAATTCATCATAGATTGGATTAAAATCATCAACAATTTCATTAATTTTATCAGTAATTTCTCTGTCACGAGACTCAAGTTTATCAATTCTTTCCCTATTTTTATTAATGCCTTTTGCAAGCCATTTGTTAATCTTGTCTTGCTTATCCATAAAAGTATCAACCTTGCCACTAAGTGAATCTACTGTTGCCTTATCAGCCTTTCCACTTGTAGCTCCAGAAATAGCATTGATTTCCTTGTCTTGCTCTTTATTTGTTTCACGAATATCGCTTAAGTCAACGTTTGGTAGCCCCATATAAACGTTTTGGTCAGCATATCCATAGAACTCTAAGTGTCTTATTCTTTTTCCCATAATTTTTTTATGATTAATCTTATAAATTACGTTTTATTTTTAATTTTAGTACTAATTTACTATAAATAGTTTTTGGAAAATAAAAATAGCCAAAGTTCATGAAATTATGGTATTTAATATCCTTTAACAAAAATAATTTGGTTATTTCAATTATTTTTCGTACCTTTACACATAGAAATAATAATATAAAACAATATGGCTAAAAATAATTTTTATTGGAAGTGCGAATTTGAAAACACAAATGGGGAAACGGTTCTTAAGACTGTTTATGCCAAAACAACAAGGCAAGCTTTCAAATACACCTATGAAATGGGCGTTAGAATCGGTATGTCTCCAAAATATGAAACTCTAAGGGAGGCTACTGATGAAGAGGTAAAAGAATTTAAAAAAGAAATCAAAAAAAGAGTTAAAAATAATTTGGATTCCTGAGAAAAATTATATATCTTTGCAAAAATATTATTTTTATGAAATATGTTTTTGTAACAGCATACGATGATTTTTCAGATTATAGTCTTTTGGAAAGAATCTATAATAAATTATTTTCAAACATCAATAAAGATGAACTAACGTTCTATTGCACCGTTGGTAGCAGTGGGGATAATACTTGCGCAAAATACATTAGGAGGCATGGAATGAAAATGATTGATTGGCTAAACCCAAGGAAAGGTAAAACAATAAAAGAAGAAAGGAAAAATATATTAGTACAGTGTAACTACGCTATTATCATTAACAATGGATACCACAAAGGTATGTTTACTGCGGCAGACCAAGCTAGAAAGTATGTAAACGGTAATGTCGCTATTATTCATACAGATTTGCAAGAAATACTGAAAAGTAACAGAATTACAAACAGTGTTAAAACATACGGATATAATAATGACGGATTTTATGAAAAAGAAAAAAATTAGTTTCAATGATAATGAAACAATATATGGTATACTTTCAATTCCATCGGAATCTGACCAAAAAGAGAATGACTACAACAAAGACGATTGGAGCTACCATGAAAAAAACTTTATAATGTTAATGCTTGGGAAATATGTTTCCATAGAAAAAGATAAAGTTCTAGTTGCGTTTTTTAATAGTGATAAACATGGATGTGAATATTACGAATATAGAGATAAAGATGGAAGCGAACTAGATTCATATGTTTTCAATCTAAAAGATGCCTATGAAATATTTTTAAAATCGTGTTATAACGCTTATTTGAAAAACGATGACTTTAGCATAGATGAAGAAATAGAATGGGTTAAATATAATGCTTTAGGTGTTCATATAGCTTCTAAATATGATGTTAAAGTAGACGAAAGTGGACGTTGGTTTGAAGGATACCCAGAATAAAAGAGCATACATCCGCTGTATGCTCTTTAATATTACACATAATCTAAAATATCCATAGGATTTGAAATATCGTTTACCTCATTTCTTCCTCCCCAATTACAGCCTAAGAAGTATATTCCTGCTTTGCTAGCTTCCCTAGCATCACTAGATTCATCACCTACGGCTAAAACAGACTCTTTATCAATACCTAATTTATCCATTAAAATTCGATAGATTGTTGATTTTGGGTATCCAGTTTGATTACCTTTAATAACATTTAACGGTGCTTTTCTTCCTGGAACTGATATTGCCATCTGTATTGGTAGATTGTGGTAAGAACAAAGTTCTTGAACCATATTTTTAGGACTCAAAGAAACGACTGCTATTAATATTCCCATAGAATTTAACTTATTCAACACGTTTACAATTCCTGAATAAGGCTTTGTTTTTTGGAAAAATTGTCTATAAAACCCAAGTCTTTCGTTTTTGTCTTTAATTGATTTTGCTTGTGTTCTATAATTGTCAATAGCTGTTGTATCAACTAAAGTACCGTCAAAATCAAAAATTACCAACTTAATTTTTTTTTTATCACCTACAACATTATCAATGGCTTCTTTTATTATTTGTGATAATGATTTTTTCCATGTATTTTCTCCCACAGCATATTTTCTATTATTTGTATTATAATACTGCATGTTTTGTAGTAAATCTTTTTTATAAGCTTTTAATTCATTGAAATCTTTAAACCCATGTTCTTGCAAATAAGAAGTTATCATTGCCATACAATTAGAATATACCCATTTACTCTCTCCTTTTATATTTCTTCTTAGGTTTGATAACTGCCTACTAAAAGCATCAATGTCATCTTTATCTTTTATTAGTTGAATTTTCTGATTATAAAGATTTTCTAGTTCTTGTCTATACTCATGTGGTACTAAGTTATATCTAAGTAATATTTGTTGTGCTGTCACATTTTCACCAAACCCAACAAAAACCATTGCGTTAGCAATGTCTGATAAATTAGATACACTATTAGGGTTATATCTATTAATATCATCAACTGCTAAAACATTTGTAGTATCTTTACCTTTTTTTACCTCATCATAAAAAAATGTTTTAGCATCTATAAAATTTTGCGAATTAGGTGTATTAAACTCTTTTTCATCAGTGAAAACTCTTATTTTACTACCAACTTTACTTGATATAATCATTGTCCTAATCATTTTTCTTCTTTTTGCAGCCACATCTTTTCTCATATTGGCTGGTAATAAAATATCCACACCAAGTATGTATCTTGTTACGCCATCAATATATGGTTTATTTGTGATTAGTCTATCTTCAGATTGCCTATTTGTAATTATATCAACGCCATGTGCTTGGTTATTAACTTGAACTCCTTTATAATTTTGAGACAATAAATCACCATCAAACGTAATCCTAGACCATAGTTTTTGGCTATCCATATTACGTGGTTTACCAGTTTTTTTATCAATCTGGGAACTAAACATATCGTTCATATGTTTAGCATATCCAATTTCTCCAGAATATTGTCTAGTAAATGACGCATAGAACAATCTACCTCTTTGAAATTTCAAATCGGAAGTTGTATTATACGCACTAGTCAAAATCATTTTGTTTGACATTAAAATATGATATACATTTTCAAAATTACAAAAATGATATATTATACCACTTAATGATTCTTTAATTAATTTCATTAGAATAAATCGCTTAATATATAACTCATTTTATTATCAATTTTTTTAGCATAAGATTCTTTATCGCCAAAACACCCCTCATTTGCTAAATAATAATCTCTAACAGCCTCTACTGCATCCATTACATCATCCACCAATGATTCTAATGTATCCAAAGGACTTAACTCATTTTCATCAGTATCAATGTTATCATTATCAACCAATCCATTAATGTCAATAATTTTAGCGTCCTCAGTTACAACAGTCTCTTGATTTTCATTAATATGTATTTTTTTCATAACTTATAAAAATTTTAATTCTTTATTAATGTAAATATACGAAAAAATATTTATCTAACCAAAATTATTAACCCATTTTAACTAAACTCATTATTCTATTATAAACTTTAGTGTTAATCATTCCATTTTGCAATAAACCACCTAAAGAATTTACAAAATTAGTATAAACTTGGTTTCCAGAGTTATCAGCAGATAATTCACCACATAACTGTTGTATATATTTCTTTTGTCTAGACACAAAATTATAATTTCCTAACTGACTAATTGGTATCCAACCTACATCAGTAGATTCTTGTTTGTCTGTACCATATCCTTCACAATTTTCAAGAGTAGGTGCATACATATCGGTAGTTCCTGTTAAAAATGCCTTAAAGAATATATCTACAGGACCGTCTCCAACTGGCGCATGATGCCCAAGATATTTAACACTTTCTTTAGGTATTATAACACCAGTTTCTTCACGGCACTCTCTAGCCACTGCCATTTCCAAATCTTCACCATAATCTAGAAATCCTCCGACTATATTCCATTGTCCACTTCTATCGCCAGTTCCACCTCTCTTACTAGCAAGTAAACACCACTCTCCATTTTTATCTTTACAAAATACACAACATTGAACTGCCATAGAACGAGCAACCCAATAAACTTTACCATTTCTTCTAATGGCAAAATTCCTCATATTACCATGCTGCTGGCTTTTATCCAATGAATCATAAGGGTCTTTTACCAATGATACTTTATCATCAGCACTATAATATATTGGGTCAGTTCTTTTGAATGCCTCATCTTCATAATTTTCTATTAATCTAGATATTTGGCTTTCTTTAAGATGTAACTTTTTGTTTTTGCTTGAATATAATAGCATAATTAAAAAAATTTACTGAATTATTTCTTTTCTTAGAAATTCTGTTAAAACTTCTTTTATAATTAATTCAACGTTTGTTCTTCTATTTTCCGTCACATAAAAATTATCATTATTAGTCATCTTTAAAATATTTTCTTCTGGCCAATTTGGAAATTTATTCCTTAATAAATTAGCTACATTTTCTTTTGATGAACCATCACACTTAAATATTTCTTTTCCATCTTTAGGCGAACGTATTATAAACATTACCCTTTTAGGGTTTTTAAATGTTGGTTTAGTGCCTATTTTTTTATTGGTTTTTATTTTTTTAGGTCTAAGTTCAGAAACAGGATAAACGTGGTCTTTCGCCCATTCAGGATAATTAATATTTCTTCCTTCAATATAAACATCAGAAAATAAAATAATTTTTTTATCGTCTTCCAACTCTATTGGATTTGTTTGTTTTCCTGCTCCTTTTACTATCTCATTGTTATAAATTTTATGAAGAAATGTATTTAATTTATCTTTTATGGTTGTAACATCTTTTTTTTCATCATATGAATTGCTCATGTCAATTAAATAATGAAATCCATTATGTGTTTGATATACTATTGGTTCAACACCACAGTTATTTTTTATATAATCATAAACATCTTTATTTATTTTTTCATCTTCTTCATCACAATCAATAAACCAAAAAGGTAAATTTTTTCTAGCTTTGTGAGTAGATACGAAATCAAACTTTCGTTCTAACGAAGAACCATCTGTTTTACCCTTTAATTGTTGTCGTAATACTTTAGGTGTCCATATATCATTAGGTATTTCTTTAGACGAAAATTCGCTAAATGACCTTTTGTATATCGACATATATGCCCTAGCATTAAAAGATTGACAAATTCTTATAATACTACTCATATTACCATCATTGGTTTCAATTGTTTTTTCCCCAATAAAATCTATCCATGAATCAAAAACAGTAACTTTTGGATTAATCAAAGAATTTATCGCTTCCTCTAATGTATTTCCTTTTATAACTGAATATCCAATTCTGTTTGCATCGAAATCACCATCAATCCATTTTGTACTTCCACCAGTAAATATGGATTTACCATCTTTATCAACAACATTACTATTATCTTTTTTTCTTTGAAGTATCGACACATACCAATAATCATCTGGTGATTTCCATTGTTTTTTTATTAAATCAATAGCCAACCCTAAATTGTTTATCACTTGTGGACCTTCAATTATAACATTTCCTTTAGTATAATCATATTTTTCATTTTTTTCCCATTCATAGTCAATGTTATCCTTCTCGCCATTATAGGTATAATAATCACCTAAATTTGGCTGTTTTTGCGGTTTCTGAGACGTTTTAACTGTCTGTTGGCTATCGTAGTCCAACAACTCCTTTAAATGCCTTGTAAGGGCTGTGTATAAGCTTTGGTCGTAACCTTTCTTACCACCAATACGCTTCATATGGTATCCTAACTTTTCAGCAAACACATGAATTGCCCTAGGAGAAATATTTTTACCTAGAGAATTCCTAAATTTCTTACTTATTTCTTGTACTGACCACAACATATTTTCTCTATTTATTATATAAATAGATTTTAATTACAAATAATATTTGTCTCAATTTATTTGTTTTTTTGATTTTTTTAACATATATTTGCAAAAAAATATTTTTATATGGCAGTAAATTTTAAAATTTTAAGAGGGCATAACTTAAGAGAAAATAGTTCAAAATACATCCCAGAAGAGGGTGTGTTGTGCTAGGGTATGGATACAAACCAACTTTTTATTGGTGATGGAAAGACGATGATTAAAGACCTTAAAGGTATGTCCAATATATGCAAAGCCCCAAACGGAAGATTATATGCCGTTTATGTGAACGATGTTGGATATGCAACTGTTAAACCATTATCTACTGTGGTTGACTACTACAATAAGAAAGCAATATTTGATTTTTACGCAGAATAAATTGTTAGAAATTTACAAAATACGTTGAAGTGATGACATCTTGGTATGTCTATAGCTTCCAATAATGATATAAACAGTTCAAATAATGAGAGAAATCACAACAGAAGTTGTTAACACATTCCTCAATGGGTACGACCCAATGGAACATATTATAACCATTGAATGTGCCTATGACGAAGACCAAGTTAGTATCGTGTATGTTGACAAAAACGGTGTCAAACGCATCAAAAAAGATGATTTTAAGCCATTTGTTTGGGTTAAACATAGTGCCGCAACAAGACTATTTGATGGAAATAAAACCAAACTTAGAAGCGCAATGAGAAGATATGGAATCGCAGTTAAAGCACTAACAACCTCTAAAGAAGGAGAAACACCAAACGAAAGACTAGAAAATGGATACAAATACCTTTTCTATTCAACTAGAAAAATGTCTAACAAAATCTTCCAAATGTTCTTCCAAGAAGGTGGTGTTCCACTACAAGAACGTAAGAAAAACGTTGACCAAAAAGAATCCAATAAAGAATTTATGACAGTAACCCCAGTTGAACAATATATGATTCAAACTGGACGTAGGCTCTTTAAAGGATACGAATCTTATGATGAACTCACTCGATTCATATTCGACTTGGAAACACAAGGACTTAACCCTAGAATCCATAGAATTGAACAAATTGGTATACATACCAACAAAGGATATGATAAAGTAATTGCAATTGAAGGAAATTCAAAAGAAGAATTAGACAAAAACGAGTTAAAAGGAATTGAAGAATTCTTAAAGATATTAGCAGAATTAAAACCAGATACGGTTGTAGGACATAACTCAGAAAACTTTGACTGGGACTTCCTAATCGTTCGCTGTGAAGAATTAGGTGTTGATTTTTCAGAACTATCCTTAAAATATTTCAGACACGCAATATATAAAAAGAAAAAAGAGGCGGTGCTCAAACTAGGTGGAGAAGTAGAATATTACTATCCAACAATAATGTGGGGGCACAATGTTCTAGATTCACTCCACGCAGCAAGAAGAGCGCAAGCAATTGACTCTAATATGAAGTCATCAAACTTGAAATATGTTACAAAATATCTAAACCTTAAAAAAGAAAATCGTGTATACGTACCAGGAGATAAAATCACATCCACTTGGAACATACAAGACAAGGTATATGGATTTTGTGATAAAGATGGAGATTGGTATAAGGTGGCAAACGAAAGACCATTACTTGATGGATATGAACTTGTAAGCGGAAGATACATCGTTGAACGTTACCTTTTAGATGACCTATGGGAAACAGATAAAGTCGAAGATAGACTTAACGAATCTAACTTCCTTGTTGGCAAGATGTTACCAACAACATTCACAAGAGCTTGCACAATGGGTACAGCTGGAATTTGGAAACTTATTATGCTTGCATGGTCATTTGAAAATGATTTAGCAATACCAGCATTAGGAAAGAATAAAAAATTCACTGGAGGTTTGTCAAGACTGCTTAAAACTGGATTTATTGGAAAACAAGCTAAATTGGATTTTAATTCTCTTTATCCCTCCATCATACTTACTTGGGGTATAAAAAATGAAACTGATTCAACTGGAGTTCTTAATCAAATGCTTAATTATGTTTTAACACAACGTGAAAAATACAAGGAGCTAAAAGCCGAAGCTGGAGCAAAAGCTGACGAATTAAAAGAGCTTTTAGCATCTTACGCAAACAACGAAGAAAAAGAACACATTGAAAAAGAAATTGCTTATTGGAAAGCTGAAAAAAGCGGTAATGATAAAAAGCAGTTGCCTTTAAAAATATTAGGAAACAGCTACTTTGGTAGTGCTGGAAGCCCAAGTATCTTCCCTTGGGGTAATCTAATTGCAGCAGAAAAAACAACTTGTATAGGTAGAATGATGCTAAGACTTATGATTTATCATTTTTCAAAGTTAAATGAAAAATTTGACTTAGGTGACGAAAACTTTAATTATATACCAATTGTCGGGGACACTGATGGGTTTAATCTAGAATTGCCGAACAAATTTAGATATACCGATGAGCACCCTTACATTGGAAAGGGTTTGGGCAGAAATGTGAAAGAAGGTAAAGCGTACACAAAAGTTGAGGCTGATGTTGCAGAATTTGAAGATATGTACCTTAACACCTCCTATAACGGTGGTTGGCAAAGATATGGCATTGATATTGATGAGTACATAAATAGTTCAATAAATCTTTCTAGGAAAAACTATTGTGATAATCTTCCAGATGGCTCAATCAAAAAAGTTGGCAACACCATCAAATCAAGAAAAATGAGTGGATACCTTGAAAAATTCATTGATAATGGTGCAGAATTACTCGTTCACGGTAATGGATATAAATTCTTGTCGAATTATTACGATTATATCGAAAAAATTTACAATTACCAAATACCAATTAAAGATATTGCATCTAAAGGCAATATCAAAAAATCTATTAAGGATTATATAGCAGATTGTAAAACACTCACAAAAGCTGGCTCAAAGAAATCACGTCAAGCTTGGTATGAACTCGTCATAAAAGAAAACGTCAATGCAAATGTAAGTGATACTATCTATTATATTAACACTGGCACAAAGAAGGGACACTCTGATGTAAAACGTGTTACACATTTATACTATTACCTTAATGGCGAAAAAACAGAAATAACAAAAGAGGTAGAAAAATTGTATAAAGAACAAGATAAAACATTACCAGATTATGTGAAAAAAACTCGTCTTGAACTTGCAAAAGAAAAATATGGAAACACCGCATTCGATGAAGATGAGATTATACTCAACTGTAAGTTAGTTCCAAAAGAAATTCTCGACAAGGAGGAAGACGTACTTTGCAGCGAATACGAAGGCTTGGAATACAATGTAGAGAAATACATTGACCAATTTAATAAAAGAATTAAGCCATTATTGGTTTGTTTTCATCCAGATATAAGAGATAAAATTCTTATAACTAATCCAAAGGATAAGAAATATTTCACTGAAGAAGAGTCAAAACTCGTAAGTGGTTATCCAAATAAAGAAGAAGACCAAGACACATTCGAAGCGTTGATGACACCTGAAAGGAAAGAAATAGAGTTTTGGGTTAAAATCAATGAAGTTCCACCATTTGTTAATGAATGTAACATTGATTGGGATGGTCTTGTTAAGAAACATTTAAAGGAAGTAGAAGAGGAACAAAATGAGCTGTTTGAAACGGAAAACAAAAAATATCTTGATGCATTGGAAGCAATCACGAATAAAGATGTGGAAGATTTTGAAAATGAAGGTAAATTACCGACAGCAATAGCATCAATAATGACACTTGGTTCTGACATGAGACTTTACTTTAAGAAGATACCAAATAAAACACCATCAACTGGTGGTTTTGTATTTGATGATATTGCATACAATTATTTTGAAACCGATGAGTATTAATATAAAAAAGGTTAGGATGCTATTTCCTAACCTTTTTTTATATAGTTTATCCGTTGTGGTATCTCTTACCGTTTCTGTATACTCTATCATAATAATTCTCTGCTGTTGCAGAATCATCAATCATATACTTCTCGTAAGGTGTACCTTTACCGTTTTCTGTATATTGCCCGCAATCCCAAACATTGCTTAGATATAATCCGTTGAAATAAGAATCTGGTGATACGTGGGTGGTTTCTGTTAAATCAACAATTCTTAATACATTAGTATCAGTAAATTCTGATTGCAAGCATTGAGTACCGCTGCTTTCTATACAATCACCTGTAGTTGTTGTTATAACTAAATCCTCATCAGTTTGCCATTTTCCGACTTCGTTGCCATGTGACAATCTCACGTCTACCACAACACGGTCAATTTTCTCTAGTTGCTCATGTGGTACGATACTAGTAGTTGATGTTGGTCTTTCGCTTCCCATTATATCAGCTCCCATCATATTACATAAGACATCTTCCAAAATAGCATCTGCCTCTGCAAAAGTTGTTGCTGAGCTAAGCAAGCATCCGCTTGTATTTGGGTAATATATTGGATTTTCGCAATTTCCGTCAACTCCTAATACATTTTCAACTTTCTTAAGTTCAACAAGTGAGCAATCATAATCTCCCTTAACTTTACAAAGCTCTTGGTCTAATATGACATCTGCCTCCATTAGACTTGTTGCTGCACTGATGAAGCAAGCATCCTTATGTGGAGGATAATAGTATGGAGTACCATCGCCATTTATTCCGCAAGGAGGTATATGCAAACCAATAACATTTTCTTGTGTAATATTAACTTCTTGCCACAAGCAATCAACGTCCTCTTCAACTTTTGTTATTCTAGTATGTGCCGAGCAAACATATTTATCAAGTATTTTATCAGCATCATTCATAGAAGTTGCAGCACTAATGAAGCAAGTGGTTTCGAATGGCGAATAAGTATATCCGCTTCCACAAGAGTAATAGTCATCCAAATGGAATCCCAAAACAGCTTCTTCAACAACTGTAATTTCATTTTTTGCACAGTCAGCAATACGTCTTGCTTCAATTATAGGTGTTCCGCTTGCATAAAGACCATTGTTTTTAATTTCGATAATATTATCGCTTCCTTGGTCTGGTTTTCCATCTCCATCATGGTCATCTGTTATAAGAACTCTACCCCAAATGATATCAACAGTACCAGTTTCAGTTGATTGATTTTCCTTATGTAATTCAAGAGCGCTCTTCTCAGATGGATTTTGAACATCCCATTCATTGAACAAATCAGCTACAGGAAATTTCATAACTGTATCTTCAGATTCACCAGCTCTACGATAAGTGACTACCAAATCTTTTTCAGCATAATCATAAGAGATATCCTTAATTAATGAACCAGGACCTAACTCAACACTATTAAGAATCTTATCATCTGGACCATAAAGTGTCAACAGATTTGCAGACACATTATACCCAAGTTTTGCAGTAGCATATACGCCTCCAAGAGTATCATTAGCCATAACAATATTATCGTCAGCTTGTGCGATAATCACACTATGTCTAACTTCGTCTGGATTTGCACCATCATTACGGACTCTTTCATTATGTATTGTTGTTGTGTCATAGAACTCAATTGGTCTAATTACTCTCCAAATATGTTCATCCTCTGTCTCTCTTGCTGCTTTTTCTGCCTCAATTCTGATACTAAGCGCATCTTCAGCATCTTGTGCTCTTTGCACTTCGATGTTCAAATTGTTTTCAATCTGGTCTTCTCTACCCTTAGCTCTAGCTTCTTCATTTGTTATTGCAATACGTAAATCCCTATCGCCTTCTGTTCTTGCAATAACTTCAGCAGAAATCTGGGCTTGTAAATCATTATCCTTATTTGTTGAACGAGTTATCTCATTATCTAGTTTGGTCTCAATTCTAGATTCTTCTGATGTTGCACGAGAGATTTCATTGTTAATCTTAGTATTTAACTCAGTTTCGATTCTAGATTCTTCTGATGTTGCACGAGCGATTTCGCTATCTATCTTAGTGTTGAGAATATTATCACCGTTTTGTCTATCAAGTATTTCGATATTAAGTGCATGCGTTATTGCACTTTCAGCTGTTTTAGCCCTATCCTCTTCTTGATGAATAAGGTCTCTCAACTCATTATCAACATTTATACGTTCAGAAATTTCATTTGTTAAATCAGTCCTAAGTTCGTTAATTTTAACATCATGCTCTTCATCTTTTTGAGTTGAACGTTCAATCTCATTACTGATTTTTGTATCTAATTCTGTCTCTGCACTAGTTGCACGTATTGTTTCAGCTACGATTTCATCATGAAGATTATGTTCTGCTGTTGTTGCTCTCTGTATTTCTTCATCAATTCTTCTATCATGCTCATTATCCTTGTCAGTAGAACGAGCAATTTCAGCTCTTAAAGCCCCCCATAAGTTATCATCCTCACCGACTGCACGTTCAATCTCACGGTCAAGTTTTTCCTCAATACGCTGTTCTTCTCCAGTAGCACGAGCTATTTCTGTTGCAAGACCATCCTCAAGAGCATCAATGTCAGCTTCTGCAACATCTAATCTATCTTCGGCAGAATCCATCCTATCCTCTAGGTCTCTTATGGGTTTTCCAGATACATATAGAGCACCGTTATCATTAACTAGAATATTGTCATCATGTCTTGAAATTATTGTTTCAGCATAAAGAACATCTTGAGTTGCTCCGCTTTCTCTATATTTATAAAGTTTGATAGCTCCATTTGTATCCTCAGACACACGCCACTCATTAATCAAATCGTGCACTGGTACAACGACATCTGGCATTCTTTTGCCATCTACAGTATATTCAATAATAATTGCTTCTTTTGTTGGGTCATAATAGATTTTGTCTACAACAGAATTGGTTTTTAAGTCAAATACCTTTGTTCCATTTGTGGTTTTAAACACAAGTACATTTTTACTTGTTCCAGATTCAAAATAATAGTCGAGGTCAACACCTGCATATAGCCCATCACTATTTAGTTTAATAATATTATCAATGCCTTCAATTTTCTCATCACTAAGATTGACACTTATAACTGGTCTAACTCTATCTGTTTTATCAACATCAATTGAATGGTCAATGTTATTGATATCCATTAGTCTACCATTAATATTTAAACTAAGTTCATCAATTTCTGTTTGAAGCCTTGCATCTTCTCCAACACGTCCAGCATTTTCTTTATCTAGTTCATCCCTTACAGTATTGCGGATATTAAATCCATCGCCAAGTTCATCATCGAATTTTTTCTCAATTCTCTGTTCTTCACCCTTCGCACGTACAATCTCTGCCTCTGTTTTTGCTGAAAGTAATCCAAGATTAACATTAATCGTTTCTGTCTTTGCAGAAATAGTGTTAGTCTTTGCTGACAATTCATTGAACTTATAAGTTATTGTTTCATGCCCATCAGTTGAGAAGCCATCACCAATTGTCTGCTCAATTGTACTTATTTTAGAATCATGTTCTAAATCTTTACCCCTTGAACGACCAATCTCATCATTGAGCTTTCCCTCTATACGCTCTTCCTCGTTAGTGGCACGTTCAACCTCTGCATCAAACTCAATCCTCAAAGTATCAACTTTACCACTAGTCTCATTCAGTCTAGCATTGATGTCAACATCATTAGCATTAAGCTTATCAAGTTCATCACTCACATTACCATCTTTGCCATATCTGATATTATCAGCTGTACCCTTGACAAATAATTCATGATTCTTGTCAACTAAAATGTTATCTGGGTCATCATAAATTGCGGCATCAGCAGATACTTTGTCATTACCAGCAATAACTCTCTGTTTATGAAGCTTTACATTATGTCCTTCATTTTGGATATCCCACTCCCAATCTCGCATCATTTCGCCAATTGGAATGTCTACTTCCTTAATATCACCACTTCCATCCTTATACAAGATTACCAAGTTTTCAGTAACTGGGTCATAATAGATTTTAGTAAATGCCTCAACTGAATTAAGGTGTATCTCTTCAACAGAAGTACCTCCAGTAACATTTGATGTTGTGAAAACAAGCTTATTCTCTTTACTTGAATATTTCAAATTAGCAGTTGCATAATACCCATCGATTTTTTCATAAATGATGTTCGTACTGTCATTTGAAATACCCTTTGTAGCCATAGTGAGTGCTTCTTGAACACTCATCTCCTCACCATCTTTGAAGAATGTAATATTGTTTGCAAGACCATCAACATACAAATATCTACCATCACTAGTTTTCTTTAATATGTTGTATTTTCTATCCGCAAGTCTGATATCTGCCTTTAGAACATCTTGCCAAGGCTCAACATGATTATGTAATGCATCATCACCATAGCCAACCTCTTCTCTAGTGAGAACAATAGGGGTATTTGATGCTTCACCTTCCACTCCCCATTCATCAATAAGATTTTCAAGGGAAATGACAATATCAACGCCATCCTTTCTTAAAAGGTGCAAAGACTCATCCTTCTTACTATAATAGCCTTTCACAATATAGTAATTGTTGATTGGAAATTCTTTTGTGTCACCATTAACTGTAAATAAAATGTACCCTGTATCTTCATCAACTTTCATATCCACATATGTGAATAATCCATCCTCAGTGCTAAGAATGATGTTTGGTTTACGAGCATCATCAAATATCTGTGAAGTGGCAACTGCAACATCTCCGCTTATTATAGTTCCATTGTCTGTTCTCTCAGAATAAAGTTTCAAAGTGTCTGAATCCTTTGTAATGATTAACAAACTTTTTATTGCCTTTTCAATTTCTTCCCACAAATCCTCAATTTCGCTTTCTGTTTTATCAATATCAATAATACAGAATCTGTTATCATTATATTGTGTGCCCTCGTTTGTTGCAGAGCCAATAGCAAGAATTAGATGAGGGTCGTTTTCTCCAGTTGGGTCAGTCTCTGTAACATTCTTATACAAAAGAATAGTTGGCTCTCCTAATAAAGAAAAACCATATCGTTTATCTTCAAACGCCAAACCTTCATCAGCAAATCTTATTTGGCTGTAAATATACTCAATAGCAGCCTCCCTAGTTTCAAATATTGGAGTATGATGCCTTAATTGTAATCTATTGATTGTATTCATCGTTATTATATATTGTTATTAACTTATTAGATTTCGCCAAAATTACCATCGAACATTACCTTAATAAAGTTCTCTTCATTACCATCTTTTGATTTAAGAACCAAATTGAAATCACCCTTGCCAACTGCTGCGGTCATGGTGTAAGGATTATTTGATGGGTCAATTAATTGTCCTTCAATCTCATCCTCTTTAGCTTTTGCCCTTTCAATTTCCTCATCAACCTTTAATTCAATCTCGTCCTCTCTTTCGGTTGCTCTCTCAATCTCATCATCGATTCTATCATCAAGGGCTGCTTCAGCTTCTTTTGCTCTAGCAGTCTCAGCATCAATCTTTTCCTCAAGTCTCTGCTCCTCTTCTTTAGCCCTTTCAATCTCATCATCCAAATCGACTCTTAATTGAGTTTCTGCACTTATTGCACGAGAAATCTCGTTATTAAGGGCATCCCAAAGGTCAGCATCAGCTTGTTCCCTATCGTGTATTTCCTTTTCAATCTTCTCATCAAGATAAGTATCACCAGAGATACGAGCCTCTGCTTCATCAGACAATGCCTCCCAAAGTTCGGTATCTGCACTCTCTCTATCTTCTATTTCTTTATTAAGAGCATCCCAAAGTTCAGTGTCAGCAGAAATTCTTTCCATCTTCTCAATGTAAATCTCACGCTTAACTTCAGTGATTGCAGAAATTCTTTCTTCCTTCTCTTTGATTATAATTGGAAGAACAATCCTTAAAATTCTCTCAATAACAAGGTCATCAGTATTGAATAAGTCTTGGTTGCAATCGTCTTCTGAATATACACGATATTCTACATTATGCTGTGCTTCGTTCTCTATCGTAATTGTTTCACACTCAGAATCATTCAATGGCTCTACATCCGTAGATGGTACACTACCATCACAATCTAATGACGTTGTTTCATCAATGTTGAAATTGGTTCTCCAACAATATGTTATTTCTCTAGTATCAATGGCTGAACATGGTTCTTCTATTACAACAGTATCACCTTCATTCATCTGTTTCTTTTCCCAATAACGACCATTCCACTCATTTAAGAATAACGCCTTTCTCCTCTCAAGAACCTCACCATTATTAACATCAGCAACTTCTACGCCAGTTACATCACCGTCAGCTGGGATAAATCCTTCCTTCTTTGCATAGTTACTTGCAAGCCAAATCTGTCCACTCTCTGGAAATAAAATCGTCTTATAAACTATTCCATCAATATATTCCGAATCAAAATAATTACATCCGTCATAATCCTTCACAAGCCTTACGCTATAAAATGGCTCTGGACATTGTGCCTCTTGAATTACACCACCTTTTTTAAATGAAAACTCCTTAACATATCTGTCTTGGTCAACATCACCATATACATGTGTCGTTGTCCAGAAAAATGCTTGAGATTTAAATGCATTCGCTTGAGGACGGTCATAAGCATCAAGAGCAACCATACCAGCTGGAAGAATTGTCATCCCATATTTGTCAACACCAATTGGAGACATCTTCTTCTCCTTTGGATACTCTGATGATGTTTCACTAATATATTCATCATTAACGTAATCATCACCAATCTCACACTCGTCCATATCTGGCTCAAAAGTACAACCAGTTACTGGTTTAGTCGGATAACATTGACACTCTTTCTGGCCTAACCAACCACATTCTGATTTAAGAAATTTACCAGCAACTTTACCAAGCTCAACATGACATTTTGCAGAACCATGATTCTTAAATACATCACATGGCTCAATGGAATTTAATAATAAATCCCAATCAGCCTTTGATGGAACTCTCCAACCCTTTCCCTCTTCTTCAAGTTTTCTAGATATTTTGTTGAGTCCAGCACCATTATAAAGGTATCCATAGTCATTCACATATTCAACTGTAACATACCTAGTTCCAAGTTTCGCAACACATGGTAACTTACCACCTTTGGTTAAATCAATCTTTGCCTTAACTGGTGCATACATACCAGTCTTCTCAACGCCATTGATTCCAAGCGGATTGTTAATTCGTCCAGTACCCTTCAAAGTACCATCTGTAATCACCCTAGTCATTACATTGTCACCAATAAGTTTCAACAGCTTGTCAGCCGTAACAATATCGGTGATTTTAAATGACTTCTTACCACCTTTACCATCATATGATATTGTAAGTGTCGTTCCACTTTCACCACAAATGGTATCAACATCCAAATTGTATGTGACATCTGTGAGAGGCACAATAAGTTTCTCATCATTGTTTCTTGTCAATATAAGAGACTTGTTGTTTACATCACCTTCATCATAAACGAATTCCGCACTTTTAATATCATCATCCTTCAATGATAAAAAGTTACTATCAATCTCATTTATTGTGAGCTTGCAGTTCTTTGTTGTATCACAAGGGTAATTTGAAATTAATTTGTAATAATATAGGCAACTCATATTATTTTAAAGCATTATTATTTTATTATTTTCTTAGAAATAAATATTTAAAAAAAATAAGTTATTCTTATTTTAATACTTATTTTTAATATAAACCTTACAATTTTATGAAAAAACCAAAAGGATATTGGAAAAATCGTGAAAATATGATGCGAGAAGCTAAAAAATACACAACCAAGAAAGAGTTTCAAAAAAATAATTTGACCGCTTTTCTTGCGGCCTATAAGTATGGTTACATAGATGAAATGTACTGGTTAGTTAAACAGAAACAGCATAAAAAGGGATATTGGACTTACAAGCACATTGAAGAAGAAGCACTAAAGTATAATACCAAAACAGAATTCTTTAAGGGAAATCAAACTGCATATAGAGCCGCATTAAAAATGGACATAATAGATGACTTCTTTGTATTTAATGAATATGTAGAATAAAAAAAAGAGCGTTAACCATTAACGCTCTTTCTTTTCTCATTAATATTTCCTATCTTTGTAAGTTTCGCCTCATATATATTACCACTTGAGTCTAAGAACTTGAATGTCTTACCTAAACTAATTGTATTAACCTCACTTGTTGGAGATTTACCTTCACTTATAATCTTTTTATTAAGTGACACTGCATATTTTCTAACAATTTCCTCTACAATTGTCCTAATCATAGGATAGTCAACTTGTGCTGACATTTGTACTTGAGGTGCGTATTGTGGCTGTTGATAGCCCATTCCCTCGTTAACTAACTGTCTAACATCTTGTGACTGCATATTAACACGTTGTGGCTGACGTGGAGTAGGAATATCCTCAGTTAAGAATGCCAAATCATCGTTACCACATTGAGCACCACCAAACGCTGAATAAAGACTAGACTCATCAATTGGATTGGTAGAGAAAGATTCTCTAATCGCAGCTGGAACATTCATGGCATTTTCTCCCATCTTAGCCCCAACCATAGGTGCTTCTATCCTTCTATTTCTAGGTGTTGTCATCAATTGTTCTGTAATAATTTCGCCACTCTCTAAAGAACTGTTAACACCGTCTCTAACACCAGCGGCAATCTTATCCAAAGTACCGTTTGATTCTAACTGTATGAGCTTTTTAGCCCTAGACATCGCATTCTGCAATTTTGCTTGTTTATCTGCTGGATTTGCGTTTGCCATTTTATCTTCTGTTTTTATTCTTTATAAAATTATTTTCGTTGAAATCAACATCGTTGACATCATAGAAATTTTCATCATAACTGTTGTCAACTGGACCAGATTGAGACTGAGGTGGTCTTGGTGCTTGATTTTGAGCATTTGCTTGCTGCAAAGCTCTTTCATAATCATCCCAATACTCATCAGTCTTTTCTCCACTTTTATCAACATTCCTAGCAAACTGAGCGTATCTCTTGCTATTTGGTTGTGAGGTAAATACATTCTTCTTCCATTGCTGGTTTGCTGATATTGGTCCTTGAGCATTTTTAGTCGAAACCTTTGGCGCATTTGCAGCTTGTTGTCTTTCGGCTCTTGCTCTCTCCAATGGGTCATTCATATCGCCAAACTTGGCATTGTCAACAAAAGTACCCATGCTTCTATCACCTACTCTATTATACTCACCATATGCATCATCTGGTGGCGTAAAAAACTTTTTATTCGGCATAGGTTTCCAAGATGTTACTCTATCAAGTCTGAAGAACTTCCACTTAGGTGCTCCCCTTCTTGAGTTACCACTAACTTGAAATGCTCTAACTACTGGGTATCCTTTCTTTGTTGTACCAATTGCCATTGGCTGAATTACACGACTTCCTTTGGGATTCCCACCATTGTCTGGCATACCATCATCATAGTTAATACGAACATGATATTTGTTATGAATGGCATCTAGAACCTCATCACTAGAAACATCTTCTTTTAGAAGATTTTTAATTATGTCGCATAATTTAAGACTTATCATTGTTATTCCTTCTCGCTATATGGGTTGTATGTGACTGCCATATTCATTTCGTTAAGCTGGCTCTGTGGAGTTTCCTTGATACCATTGTAAAGATTATTGAATCTTTCTTGATACTGGTTGTCAACAATTAATTTCTTCAATGCTTCCAACTTAGTTTGATTTCTCTTATTTGCGAAGAAATCACGTGTTTCTCTCATTGCTTCCAATTGTTCTTCCTCGTTAAGTTCTTTCTTAACCTTCTTACCACCAAGGGTATCAACTCTCTTGTCAACCAACTCCATACCAATTAGTATGTTCTTGGCAAGGTCATTCAACCTTTTATTGTTATAAAACATAATATATTACTTTTAGTCAATTATTATTATCCGCAGTTTGAATTAGGATTACCAATCTGCTGACCAACGAAATACTGACCATCATTAACATTAGCTGTTGTATCTACAAGCTTTGCTCCATAAGGCACTTCCTTATTATACATAGAAATTGCCAATGCTCTTTCACGTCCGCTTATTCCGTTTCTACCTTTAATATCGTAACACCCACCACCGTTTTCTGTATCAAAGTTGCTATAATCAATTCTTGTTGTTGGTTTTGTACAGTCTGGTAAGTAGTGAGTATGTCCTCCATGCCCAGTACCCTTACCTTGTGCATCACCATCACTAAGTGCATCTTGATGAGCTGGACCGTACTGATTTTCAATATTATAATCACTACGAGTTATCTCTTCGTGTCTTTCTTCCATACCTCTCTTCTCAAGGCATGTTTGACCATTCTGAACTGTATTTGCCATATTCTCTATAAATTTTAAATATTTTATTTTTTAATATAAATAGTTTTACATTTTTATTTCATACTAGATAGTCTAAAACTGCCTAAATTAAATGTATTTGTCAATGATGTGTATTTTTTTGCAGATTCAACTAATTGTTTTCCCTCCAACTTTCTATCTTCTTCTATTCCATTAGCCACACTAGCTGCATTTCTGTCTTCTATCTCATGTCTTTCTTCTGTATTTGCTTTAGCAATTTGTTGTTGCTCCGCTGCCCTTTCTTGTGCTTTTTCGGCATTAGCATCTATCATTTCGCTTATTCTATCCTCATATGATGATACTTTAAATTCAGTTTGTATCATATATTCAGCATCAACAAGTAATTTTGTATACTGCAAATCTCTCTTCCATTCGTTTCTCATAAGGTGAGCACTTCTAGCTTCCATACCAAATCTCTCAAGGCAAGTTTGACCTGTATATACACGGTTTGGGTCATTATATGGCGTAGATTTCTTAGCACCACCCATTACAGCCTCAATAGCATCGCCAACCTTATTTAGTGTGTTAGTTAACGTATTTGCCATATTTCAAATTAATAATTTGTTTTTCTGTTATGTAAATCTTTTTCTTTGATTTCTGAGCGTGTTCTGCAATCCTACTCAATGCACTACTACCGCCAGTAACAAATATTGAAGCCATATCACCTCTCTGATGATAAACATCCAATGCTTTGTTTACAATCACCAATACTTTCTCTGGTGGTAACTCTTCATCATACTCAGATAGAATTCTTTCTAACGGCTCTATGCCAAAATCTGAAAATGCATCACTCCCATCTGGCATTTGCATCCAATCATAAAATCCTATGAGGTCAAGAAAATTCATTTGGTCAACTACCCAATATAGTTTGTTTGTATTGTAGTCAACCTCTATTTCTCCCTTATATCTAGAATTTTGGTTAAACTCAGCAATGTATTCATCTATATCGCCATACATCTGGCTAAACTTATTTTTCTGTCTTTCAAGGTCTTGCTGTGCAACCATTCTATCTACATCACCTTGTGAAACCCAAGGGAAATATGTTTGCCCATATTTATCAACAGCCTCATTTAACGAACTGAACTCATCGTTAGACAATTTCAATATGTCTTTAGGGAATATCTCAATTTTAACACTGTCTTTATCAATATCAATCTCTCTATTATTTCCGAAATAAGAAATAACAAAATCCTCAAAATCTTCAGTTGGAAACCATTGACTATGACCAGCTATGCTTGTGTTTGCTTTAAGAATTGCCGTATTCTTCATAATAATCCCCATCCATTGATAGATATATCTAGTTGGAAAACTTGTGAGCCTTCCAAACCTAGTAAACTCTTTCAATGCTTTTGCATACATATCTGGGTTAATCAATACACCCCAATTTTGTTTTCCCTTTGGATTCGATAGAAACTCATTGAAAACATATGATTCATTATACTCTTCCAAATATTCATAAAATGGATGTTCTTCATCTAAAGATTCTTTAATAGCCCTATTTTCAGCAGTAACTGTATATGTAATCTTACCACTTGGTGTTTTGATTGTTTCGAGTTTTGTATCAGCTGGTTTCAAGTCTGCATTTGTAGTTGGCTTCGGTGGTTTAACAGCCTCTACCTCTTTTGTTCCTCTTGCACGTTCAATACCCTTTCTGTATAGATTAGCAGCCAATTCCCCACCATTTAACTGGTATTGGATGCTGTTCTTGGGTAGTTTATTCATTCTGTGCAATCTCACCTTTGCGTCATTAACATTAACGGAATCTTGCTTAATCTCCTTTCCGTTTGTTTGTGCGTTTGCACCTTTTTTGTTATATTTTTTGTCGCTACCCAAAGATTTCAGAATCTTACTTCCAGGAATATTCTTATCCAAGTATGGTTCATAGATTTTCTTCATCGCTTTGAACACATTCTTGGCATTCTGTGGAATTGGTATTTGCTTCTTTGTTACCTTTGCTGAGTCTTCAAATATAATAGCCATTTCAATTAAATTGTATTTGATGATTTTCTACCACCAACACTACCCCATTGCTGTGGAGTCTGCTGTCTTGAGAACTTATCAGTAGTAATTGGTTTTGAATCTTCTATATCACCATCTTGATTTACTTTCTTTGCTGTAAGAGTAACTTCATCTTGATTTTGGTACTCTGGAGTATTACTTCTACCATAATTCTCGATACCTTCATCAAACAGCCTTGTGAATTGAGATTCGTTCAAATTTATTATTTTCATAATCTATCTGTTTTATTATTAAATAAATATTTATAATTAGTAAAATAATGCGTTACAATGGCAAATTTAAAGGTAAATAACTATCATAGATTGAAATTAAGAATTAACAAAGATGAATATTGGGATTTCTTTGTTAATAAAGACAGTTATGGACATTATGGAAATAATGCTGATAACTGTTTAATTTCATACATGGATTTAACACATGCTGATTGTGATGACAGTGGATGGATTAAGAGTGAAAGTGAGTATAGCTGGGATGATGCATTATCCATCGGCTATACCTTATATAATATAACATATACTGGAGTTGATAACGGATTATTCACATTTAGGAAAGATAGAATACTAAATAAAGACTTCTTAGAGATATTCCAATCAAACAAACTAGAAATAGCTGAAAATGACACGAGGTTGAAGCTACATGCTGTTAGTGGAAATACGCTACAATATAAATACCCACTACACGCAGAAAATGGATATGTGATGTTTAATGGTGGCTTCTACCAAGGATTCTTTAAGACAGAGTGTGATAAATACCAAGTATTGCCTACTCATTTCGATGATGGTGAAACATATAACCTAGAATTTACATTGAAAAGATGTGACCTAGAGCCTGAGTCAACAAAAACACTTAATGACAAGTATCCAGAGAATAAAGGTATTTTCTTCTACATCGGAACAAGAGCAGAAAATAAATGGATATATCTTTATGATGAAGAAGATGTAGATGGATTGGAAAACTGTTATCAATTAGGTATGGATGACTTCGTTGAAGATGGGGCAATTGATAAGAAAGACCATATCATTGGTAATTTCTATGACCTTGACCCAGAGTTCTATGAAGACCCACCAATAGATATAGACGATTATACAAATTTCAATTACTATGATGAAGAACTATATGCAAAGGATTATTGTGATTGGGATGAAATGTTCGACTATGTTGAGGTTCAACCAGTAGAAAAGCCAAAACTCATTGATGAGGATGAAGACCATATCAATATGTCTTCTTGGTGCTGTAACGTACCAAAAAGTGAAGAATATATTCTCAGTCCTTATTTCGTTGGCTGCGGATGTCCAGTTAAATACAAAAAGAAAAAGGTTAGGTCAGCAGAAGAAGAAGATGAATTCTTGAGTGGTTGTATCGCATTCGGTGAAGGTGACTACATCGGTGGATGGGATGGATTAGGAGACTTGGAAGACTGCATATACTATGTTGAACCAGAGTTGGATATAACTGATTTCCAATACTATACAGATAATGGATTTAACCTTGCTGAAGCACATTGGTACTATTTCTACACTGATAACAAATATATGATGTTCGATAGAACAAAATCAGGTAAAACAATCAAAAATTGGGTAGAAGGTACACAATATATGTACTGTGGTAGAAGAAGCAATTTCAAAAGTAATCTGTTCATCCTAATGAACCGCACAAAAACTGGTTATACCGTCAATACAATTGACACTTTAAGAGATAAGGATGCTAACTATTACAACCCTTACAAAGACCTTTATAACAACGCATTGGCGTTTAGAATTACTGATAAGGGAGAAATTGGATATAGACTATTGACCGTTGACTGTGATAAAGAGGAAAGAGATAAAACATTAATGGTTGAAGGATATTCATTTGAGGGTGTTATCCCAGATTGTGAATGGGTTACAGTTAATATCAGAATGTCTTTCTTAGGTGGCGATAAAATGAAACTGATGTTCTATGTAAACGGTAAGCTAAGATATGTTTCAAAGGAGTTACCAAGAATTGAATTGAGGGCATTACATGAGCTATATGAAAAACAAGAGGGCGTACCTTATAATATATCAATAGGTGGTGGAACTCAAGGATTGGCTGAAACAATACAATATAACTATATGTTAAATCCTACTAGAGTTTATCCTTTGGAGAAATATTTCGCAGGAACATTTATTGGTTATATGCGCTCATTTAAGATGTATAACTGTTTCATGGAACAAATGACTATTGAAAATAACTTCATAAATGAAAGTAATAAACTGATATGAAAATATTATTATTAGTTTTATCATTATTATTGTTTATTTCTTGTGGAACAATTGATACGATTACAATTGCAAACCAACAATTATATTATGACGAAGAAACTATAATAGCGTATGATTTTTACAATGAGCTATATAAAAACGATGTCATAAACATAAAACCAATTATTTTTAAAAGAGAGTACCAAAAATAGGTACTCTTTTTTTATTTTACTATTGATTAACAGTTTATATTCATTATTTTTTAAATAAAAAATATGGATAAGAAGATAAAAATGTTAGTTATACCATCAGACCGTACAGGTGTTGGTAAGTTCCGTTCTGTTGACCCTCACGTATATATTGCAGAGCATTATGGTGATGAGTTCGACATTGATATTGTCTATAATATGCCTAATGGTGACTTGGAGGCTTTCTTGAAACAATATGACTTGATTCATATTCACAAGCAGTTAGACAAGCAATGCAAAATCATTGATATGATTAAGTTCCTAGGAATACCAATTATCGTTGACATTGATGATAACTTCAGACTAGGTAATGACCATCCTCTTTCTTTAACAGCAAAGAAAGAAAAATGGCATGAGCCAATTATAGAACACTTAAAAAAAGCAGATTATGTTAGTACCACAACACCAATATTTGCTAAATTGTTAAAACAATACAACAAAAACGTAATAGTTTTTCCAAATGCAATTAACCAAGATGAAAAGCAATTCTCAGTAGCCAAAAATCCTAGAACTGACAGACTTAGAGTAGGAATAATATGCGGTTCTTCGCATTTAAAAGACTTGGAATTACTTAATGGTATAGCTAATAAAGTAAACAAAGATAAAGTACAATTTGTTTTATGCGGATTCGACACTAGAGGTAATAGAACATTATACAAAGCAAATGGAGAAGTTGAAACTAGACCAATTTTACCAGAAGAAAGTGTATGGTGCGATTATGAAAAAATTTTTACAGATAATTATAAAACAATTTCACCAGAACATAAAGACTTCTTGATGAAATACATTGCTGGTGTTGATGACCCATTTACCAATGAACCATATCGTAGAATGTGGACAAGACATATCAATGACTATGCAACACACTACCAGAATGTTGACGTGTTGATTGCACCATTGAAGGAAAATGAGTTTAATAAAGTTAAGTCTGAATTGAAGGAGATTGAGTGCGGATTTACACACACTGCATTCATTGGTCAGAATTTCGGTGCTTATACGATTAACCTAGTCCCTATGATTGAAAAGGAAGGCAAAATTAATGAGGAAGGTACTGCACTATTGGTTGATTCATCAAAGAACCATAAGCAGTGGGCTAAATACATCAATAAGCTTGCTGATGACGCAGATATGTTAAAGAAGCTTCAAGATAATCTATATAACTTTGTTAAGGATAGATATTCACTCGCTGAGATTTGTAGACAAAGAGTTGAATTCTATAAGAGTATTGTAAATAAAGAGTAATTAAAAAATGGGGATAGAAATTTATCTATCTCCATTTTTTTATGATAACTCTAATGGTGAATATTTACCTATTATTATTTTAATCCCAATTGTCAAGAATTTTAGTGATTAATGGATTTCTTACAATGTCTTCTCTTGTAAATTCTGTAACTCCTACTTCATCTAGGTCTCTAAGATGCGATGCTGCATATTCTAAACCGCATTCAGACTTTTTATTTACAATTTCTCGCCTATTTACTTGTTCGCAGTCTCCAGTAATTATTACTTTACTATTTTCTCCTATTCTTGTTAGTAAAAGCTTCATGTTTTCTTTTGTATATTGTTCAGCCTCATTGACCAATATTAAAGAATCATCGAATGTTTTTCCCAATACATAGTTGATAAATTCATACCTAATGTAACCGCCATTTATTAAGTTTTTTGCCATTATTGATGGGTCTCCGTTGCCACTGTTTTTCAGTATCTTAGTAATCGTTTCCTCGTCACATTCCTTAAAAGGTCTTGTCTTATCCTCAAAGTCACCTTTTAAATATCCCAAGTTAAGGTCAATACCGCCTGCTGGTGCTGTAGGAACAATCATTATAATGTTGCTATACCTACCTTCCTTTAACTCTCTAAGTGCAAACGATAATGAAATGTAAGATTTTCCAGTTCCTGGAGAACCAATACCAAAACAAACTTGATTTTTTTTATTCTTCAAAACATTAAGGAAATCTTTTTGCTTCTCATTCTTACACTTGATGTCAAGTTTGAAACTCAAAGCTTTTAATTGTGTCACCATTCCGCATGACGTAAGATAATTGAGAGCACTGTCTCCCTTCATCTTATTTTCGATGAATTCGATTTCAAATTCATCCAATCCCTTTAGATTTTTCTTTTTTCCCATAAAGTTTTAGTTTAAAAAAAAGCGCATAGACCCTTTCAAGGAATATGCGCTTCGTTCTTATTATTAAATAATGTAGTTTTATCCATCATTCATTAATCACTTTAGTATAAATATCTGAATAATTGTTAATGAATGTAAAATCTTACCACAAAATTTTGCAGTTTCAAAAAAAAATTCGTATATTTGCATTATGAGAAAGATATATCTATTTTATATCATACTTGCAATATTAACTTTCACAATATCTGCACTATATAAAGATGGTATTATGCTGTTTCCTACTAGTACAGATAATTGTCATAAATGTATAAAAAATTTTTAATATGATTTTTGGAATGACCGTTTTTGGACCCACTTGGTTTACTATTAGTATAATTCTAGGGGTTATTTTTTTGTTCTTATTAGGTATCTTCTATGAAGATGGAGTTGACGATGAAGGATTTATCGCATTAAAAGCTGTTATTGCTATTGCAGTAGCAATATTCTGGCCTTTTGTTCTTTTCATTGCCGTTTGTGTTGGTATCGTTGCAATTCCCATTTACTTAGGTAAAAAAATTAGGAATTTTATAGCAGAAAGAAAAGAAAAAAAGATTGAAAAAGAAAACTTTTTTAAACAGCTTGAAGAGTCAAATGAAAAAGGTGGGTAATTCCCACCTTTTTTGTCATGCATATCTATTGTTTAAATCATCCACAATGTCGAAACTAAGCACGTCATGATGGATTATACTACTCATGCCGTATTTAATCCTTACATCAACGTAATATCTGTTAGGTATCAATATGTTAGTATCTATCACATAATAATTATTGGTAAAGGCTTTATTAACTCTATCCCATTCAATTACATCTATCTCCCTAGTTCCGTCCTTAACATAGACCCTAATATCCATATTATCTAATAACTCATAGGTATTATAAGTATAAGATGGTTTTCCGTTAATGACAAGTTTTCTGATGTCACCACGCTTAATTTGCTCTTTTTCCTTAATACCAGTAATCATAGGATTATAGGTAATGCTGTCTGCTTCCATAGAGTTTCCTATGTTGAAGAAATTAGGTGTATTTTTAAGCGTAAAATCAAGCTCTACAGCGTCTAATTCTACTCCTTGGTATACTAACCCATCCCACGTGTCATAAAGCATTGTATCAGCCTCAAAATCGCTCTTAGAGAGTAATACATCGATATAGTAGATACCCTTCGCAAACTTCTTTGCCTCAATATCCTCCATAAGCATGCCTCCCTTACCACGAATTACCTCATCTTCGCCATTTGTAATAGTAACAGTTGGTAACTTGTCTAAGTCCTCAAGGCTCTCCCCAATTGTACAATACAAATATAATCTATTTTTTTTATTAAGAACGAAATTAGCTCTATCATCAGAAACCACATCGTCATATCTAGTTTCAACAAATGGCTCAAAGAATGTATTTGTCTTGTCTGTAAGCCATCCTACATAGTTCTCATACTCACTATCACTTACCTCAAGCATTGGTGAGAATGCCATACCAATACCATAGTTCTCCAAATCACCATCAAGAAACTTATTGAAGATTTTTGTAATATCTAGATTAATACACTCATTACCATAATCAAAATGCTGTCTACCAATTACAATGGATGTTTCATCACCAGCAGCCCACTTATCATATTCTTGTGATAATCTGTCGTTTGTATAAACACCTTCCTCTTCCCATTTAAGTCCATTCTGACGTTGGAACCAGTTACAACCATCCTCAGATACCAATCTCTTTGGGTCAATTGGTGCTGGGGAATAGTATCCAACATTTAGGTGTGTTTTAGTATAATTGAATCCCTTTCCTCTATCCCAAGGTTTTGGAATAAGGAAGAAAATAATGTCAAAAGATGCTGCACGAATCTTTTTATTGTCGTTGATTGAACTTGTCTCACAATGATGCAACTGAGACATGTCAATAGAACCTGCATTTGTAATATGCAAAGTATGCTTCATCTTTGACTTGTCTACCATAATTCCGTCATCAATAAGTTTCTTAACTTTATTGTGGTCGAAATAAAACAATGCCCTAGAAACAATTGTTTCACGTCCATATACCAATTCTGATACTGGATTCAGTCCAGTATTAATCTTAGAATTTGATACAATCGTAGCAAATTTACTTATATATGTCTTATATACCATATTCTATATAATTTTATATATAAATATAAAAAAAATCAAGTTTGCAACTCGTGCAAACTTGATTTATTATGTTTAAGGCTCAGTATTAACATTTATATAGTTAATCAAATCTTGGATTGACTGGTCTTGACTCTGATTCTTAGTGTTTATTTCAGTAATCTGGTCATCTTGTGTTGCATTCTTCTGCTCTACTTGAGTGATTCTCTGTGATTGAGTTGTGTGCTCTTGTGTAGCTGCGCTCAATGCATTTTCAAGTGCAGTCACCCTTGCTTTAAGTGCCTCAATCTCAGCGTTTGCTTCAGCAACGATAGCATTCTTTGATACATACAATGCATTATCGTCAATGATTGCCGCATTATCTCCGTGAGCAGTATTAAGGATAAGTCTTGCCTTTAGTACATCTGCCTCTGGAATACTAATATCCTTACTCAATGCAATTGCTCCAACGTTACCGTCCTCAGTTCTCCACTCTTCAATCAAGTCATGTACTGGAACATATACATCTTCCTTTCTTGAACCATTTACAGTGTACTCAATTACAATTCTCTCATTTGGCTTATCATAGTAGATTCTGTCAATCTCTGATTTAGTCTTCAATGCGATTGTTGTAGTACCTGTTGTATTTGTGTAAATCAAGATGTTATGTTCTTCATCATAGCCAAGCTTTGACTTAGCATAGATACCATCTGCATTAAGCTTGATAATCTGGTCTTCCTCTGTACTGATATTAACCTTAATTTCAGGCTTTGTTGCATTTGTGCTGTCAACTGCAATAGATGGGTCTTTTGCCTTAACCTCGACCAACTTGCTATTCAACTGAGTTTCAAGTGCATCAATGTTGTTTTGTAATGCAGTATCAGCAGCCTCTCTTGCAGATGTCTCAGCAGTGATAGCGTTATTCAATCTTACATCTTCAGCCTCTCTTGCCGCAGTCTCAGCAGTCAATTGCTGCTTGATTGCATTATCCTTTTCATCAACTTCTGCCTTGCTGTAGAAATCGGTTGGAATCTCAGCCTTTGTTGCAAATATTGAATCAGCTTCAGCTTTGTAGTATACATCTACTGAATTAGCTTTTTTATTAATTTGTAGTTGCAAATCAGAATCTGCTTGGCTTCTATTTGATGTTTCTGTCATCAAATTATTTTCAACCACAGAAATACTGCTTCTAATTTCTATGTCAGCTGATTTAAGCCCATTAATTTGTTCTTGTAATGATGAATCTGCATTGGTTCTGTTAGTTATTTCAGATGTTAAATCTGAACTTACTTGATTAATTAATCTATTTAAGTTTTGGTCTGCATTTGTTCTGTTAGTTATTTCTGCTGAAATCCTAACTCCCAATTCAGCATCACTAGACATACGCTCAGATTTCTCATTCGATAGTTTAGTATTTAATTCACTATCAGCAGACTCTCTTGCAAGAGTTTCAGCAGTAATTGCATTATTCAAATCATTGTCAGCATTTTGTCTTGCAGTTGACTCATTTGTAATTAATGTTTCAAGTCTTGTATCAGCATTTTGTCTGCTAATAACCTCATTGTTTAGATTTTGTGCAATATTATCAATACCACTAACTTTAAGGCCATTTGATGAAACTGTAAGATATTCTTCAGATATTGGGTCAATTTTAACTCTAACTTCTCCAGAGCCATTTACAACAAGTCCATCTTTGAACTCGGCTTCCACTAAGAACTGAGATACGTTCAAATATTCAACCTTTTCTGTTCCATCATCAAGAATGTATGTAAACATCAAGAATTGACCAGTATGCCCACTATCATCATGGTCTGTAAGTTCAACGTCTTTCAATGATGAATCTTTATACACATTAATTCTATCTCCAAGAACTTCACCTAACGCATTTTTAAGCTCATATGCCTCTCTCACATTAGATGGTAATGCTGTTTCTACTTTAACAATCGATACCTTGTTGTCAGCTACTATGCCAGATAATGCTTCATCAGCAGCTTTACGTGCTTCTGTTTCAGCACTTAATGCTGCCCAAATTGCATCATCTTCAGCTTGTCTTTCAACTTTTTCTGTTTCAATAGCACCTGAAAGTTGATTATCCCAATAAAGTCTTGCCGTTTTTTCAGCAGTAATTTTTGCATCAAGTTCATTATCAGCAGTTTCTCTTTCATTTTTTTCAACATTAATCTTACCTTCTAACTCTCCGTCTGCTGCTGAACGGTCAAGTTTCTCTTGTTCAATTTCATCATTAAGTGCATTATCACCATCAGTTCTAGCTGAAATCTCTTGGTTGAGCGCATCCCAAAGGCTGTTATCACCATTTTCTCTATCTAAAATTTCTTGGTCAATTTTTGTGCCTAACAAAGAATCATTAGCTTCACGTGCTTCTGTTTCTGCACTTAGCAATTGCTTAATTTCATCATCAGCATCAATTCTTGCAGCCTCTTCTTCTCCTATTTTATCTTCAAGAGAAGCATCACCATCTGTTCTTGCTGAAATCTCTTGGTTGAGTGCTTCCCAAAGGTCTTCATCACCTTCAGTTCTTGCAGATACTTCTTGGGCAATAAGTTCCATAAGGCTTGTCCCACTAGCACCAATTTCGCCAATAGCATCCCAAATCTTCTGGTCTTCATCAGTTCTAGCTGAAATCTCTTGATTGAGTGCATCCCAAATGTCTTCGTCACCTTCAGTTCTAGCAGATATTTCTTGCTGAATCATTTCAACAAGGCTAGTTCCGCTTGCGCCCATTTCTCCGATTGCATCCCAAAGTTTCTGGTCTTCCTCTGTTCTAGCTGATTCCTCTTCGCCTATCTTATCTTCAATTGCAGCGTCACCGTCTGTTCTTGCAGAAATCTCAGCATTCAAAGCTTCCCAAAGGTCGTTATCACCTTCGGTTCTAGCAGACACCTCTTGGGCAATAAGTTCCATAAGGCTAGTTCCACTAGCACCAATTTCACCAATTGCATCCCAAAGTCTCTGGTCTTCCTCACCTCTAGCTGCTGCCTCATCATTGATAAGAGAAACTAGGTCACTCATATTAATCTCAACAGGGTCAATCGCCTCATCCTTGAAAGTGACGATAATCTTCTCACTGTCTTTATCGTAAGAAGCATCCTTTACAATGAATGGGAACTCAACATTTCCGACTTCAGCACCATAATAGTTACGGAACTCGAACTCTTCGTTGTCCTTGTTATATTGAGCATTAACGAAAGCCTTGTTAAAGATAATGTTTAGCTTTTCAACAAGCTGCTTGATGATGTCTTTGTCAGAACCACCAGCAGAAATTGCATCACAAATCATTGAAGATTCACTTGTGAATTTGTTTTGCTCCCTATATCCATAAGGTTGTTGCATTCTGTTATTCTTACTCATTTTTTCCAAATATTATATAATTAATTATTATTTTCTTATTATATAAATATTATTTAAATTTTAATAATATATTATAATATTATACAAAAAGATTATAAAAAATTATTTTTGTTTTTTTAATATTTTTTATATATCTTTGCAAAAAATGTATTTTTATGAAAAAAAGTAAAATAGAAAGAATAAAATTACACGAAGAACATATAAAAAAATTAATAAAAAAGATTGAGTATCATAAAAAACAAATTGAAAAGTTAAAAACAGAACCATCAAATTATCAATTATTACTCAAAAACGAAAAATGGAAAGAAAAAAGAAAAGAAATCCTAAATGAACAAGGAGAAAAATGTTCTGAATGTGGGTGTCGCACTAATTTACAAATACACCACATATATTACCAAGAAAATAAATTACCTTGGGAATACCCTAACAATGCTTTCATGGTACTATGTAAAAACTGTCACCAAAAGAAACATGGATTATAAGAAAAAATTATTTTAATGATAAATTTGATTTTTTAACATTTTTTTTATATCTTTGCATTGGAGTTAAAAAATCTTAAAATTATGATTACAACAGAAACTAAAGAAAAGAATTTAATGTTATTCTTCAAGAAGCTTTCCCAACTAGGGATTGACACGGCTAGTCTTGAAAAAACTTATGGAACTGCAATTAAGAATGGTAGTTTCACCAATTCTAACGAATTTGGTAATGCCTACGAGGGTTCATTGCTTGAAATAGTGTTAAAGACATTGACCCCATACGCAGTTAAATTGAATGAACTTTTACCAGAGGGTAAAAGGGTTGATAAGGACACATTGGTAAAAATTTGCTTGCTTCACCAACTTGCAAAAGCAATCAGACTTATACCAAACGACAACGCTTGGGAAGTAGAAAAAAGAGGTCTTGTTTATAAATACAACAGTGACCTACCATCAATCAGAACTGGTCTTCACTCCTTGATTATGTGCCAAGTTTGTGGCATTAATTTTTCTACAGAAGAGGCAGAGGCAATGACAGTAAATGACAGAGATTTGACTGATGACCAAGCAAGATGGCACTCAAGTATAATGGCAACAATCGTCAGACAAGCAAGCGAATTAACATACTTAACCTTAAACGACAGAAAGTAATGGATAACGAATTTTTTGAAAATCTAGATAGAAAAGATTTTATCACATACGCAAAGGAAGCAATTGGTCAAACACCACTGGAAATTAAACTTAAAAAATTGGATAAAAATGCAGTTATTCCTCAATATGCGCACGATGGTGACGTTGGAATGGACTTAACGGCAATTTCAGTGGAGTACGACAGAGAACATGATATGTACATCTATCATACAGGTCTTGCATTTGAAACTGACAAACATTATGGAATATTTTTGTTCCCAAGAAGTTCAAATAGAAAAACAGACGCTTACTTGTGCAATCATGTCGGTATTGCTGACTCAGCAATCTATAGGGGTGAGATAATTCTTTGTTTCAAGAACAGAACATCACTTGAGGTTAGGGCAGAAATTGAGAAAAGCAGATGCTTCATATCTCGATTGTCTTACGAACCATTCACAACTAGTAGTGGCGATAGTGTAATGTTTAACTGGCCTAGCATTGCAAGGGATGCAAATAATGCGGGAAATTGGATTTATGATAATCCGATGCTATATGCTCCATACAAAGTTGGTGAGCGTATTGCTCAGATGGTAGTTCTTCCTTACCCTAATGTAAAAATAAGTGAGCGAGATGAACTTTCAGAAACTGAACGTGGCTCTAGCGGATTTGGTAGCACAGGTAATTAAATGGATATATTTGAAGTATTTTTTTGGTTTTGTAAGGAACAGAAAATAATGGATATAATGTTTAAAATGTATTACGAAAAAAAACTCGGAACATGGAAATATGACGGAATCAATGGTACATACTTTCAGCCAATGTCATTGAGGGAATTTTTGACAAACAGAATGCTAGTATTTGGATTCCATGATATATTTTGGGATTTACAACCTAGAAATAGAAGTATTACAGAGAATTTGAGATATAAAAAGGCAAGAAGTAAATGGAATGCATTTTCAAAAAACAACATCATATTTTCTGATGACTTTATGAAAATTGGAGATACAATAGAAGCAACTGGTTCATGGGGTAGTACAATATATAGAGGAACTGTAGTTGGTTTTCCAAAAGAATTTTCTGGAGCATTTCGAATTAGAAAAAATAATGGAAAAGAATCTACTGCTAGTATCTTAGGTTGTTCAACAATAAAAATTAATGGTATAGAAAAGAAACCTGAATTTTATATTAAACGAAGAAGAAAAATTTATGGGATTAATAAAAGATAAAATATATTACACCTATGAAGATGTCACTATAATGCCAAATGTGATAAGTCTAATCGAACATAGGCCAGAATGTATACCATTGGATGAAGATGGTATGTTACCACTTTTTACAGCACCAATGGACACCGTAGTAAATAGCAAAAACTTTGGAATGTTTGAGGATGAAATGATTCATGCAATCCTACCAAGAACCGAATCACTTACTGTTAGGGTTGAAAATTCAATTAAAGGCAGATGGTCAGCTTATTCTCTTAATGAATTTGAACATGTATTTTGCAATGAAGCAGAAAAACTTGATGAGAAAAACAAGATTAAAGCTCTCATTGATATAGCAAATGGTCATATGATGAAAAGCGTTGACTTAGTTAGGTCAGCCAAAAACATCTATGGTGATAATATAATAATCATGGTAGGTAACATTGCAAATCCTAAAACATATGCAGAATATGCTAGAGTTGGTGCTGACTATATTAGAATAGGTATAGGAAGTGGGTGTGGCTGTATATCATCTAGCCAATTGGGTATCCATGTACCAATGGCAACTCTTATTGATGAAACAGTTGAAGTTAAAAAATCATTAGAAAATAAATGGTTTAACGGAGAATTTAAAAAACTGCCTAAAATCATTGCTGATGGTGGCATAAGAAACTATCGTGACATTATAAAGGCTTTGGCACTAGGTGCTGATTATGTTATGATTGGTAGTGTGTTTGCCAAGATGCTTGAGTCGGCAGCACCTAAAACTGCTAATAGTGATGAGTGGTTTAAATTACCATTAAATACAGAATTAGAGGACTTAACTGATTTTAGACTTGAAAACACTGGATGGAGAGCCAAATACAATGGCAAGGAAATATATCTAGGTGACATTAAGGCTACTTTCTATGGAATGGCATCAAGGGAAGGACAGATTGCGCTTAATGGTGCAAAAACTAAGACTAGTGAGGGTATAAAGAAAATATTACTAGTAACGTACACAATGCATGGATGGACAACTAATTTTATCGATTATTTTCGTTCTGCAATGTCTTATTTAGGCGTTAAAGACCTCAATGGATTCAGAGATTATGCAAACGTTATAATCAATTCACAAAATGCTGTTTCTGCTGTTAATAAATAATTTTTTTTAAAAATATTGTTTAAGTGTTGATTCTTAGACAATATTTTTTATTTTTTATAAAAAAATGGAAACTAGAATTACTGTCGTTTTTTGTTCTAAACAAAAAGGAGAAGAGAAAAAAGAATTAATTGACCATATCAGAGAGACTGCTAGATGCGATTTGAATGTAATCTGCGTTCATAATCCAGAAGGATTATCTTTATCGAAGATATATGCTGACATGATTGCATCGGATGATATTGATACAAATATTATAGTATTGATACATGATGATATTGAGTTCTTGAAAAAAGGCTGGGGTAAAGAAACGTTACGTCTATTCAATGAAAATGAGGAGTATGGAATCATTGGAGTTGCTGGTTCCGCTCAATTTGACGAGAATGGCGCGTGGTGGAATTATGAAAAGAAATTCGGTCAAGTTTTACATAGATGGGAAGGCAAATCATGGCTTACAGCGTTCTCGCCATTGCTTGACAAGGATTTGCAAGAGGTAGTGGTTATTGATGGTTTATTCATGGCAATACATAAGAAAAGAATCTCAGAAAATTTCGATAGAGATAATTTACTTTTCGATTTTTATGACATTTATTTTTGCCTTGCTAATTTTTTAAGTAAAAAATGTAAAATTGGCGTTACAACTAATATACGTATAGCTCATAAGTCAATTGGTAAATTAAGAGATAATTGGTATCCAAGTAGAGATTTTATAAACAAAAAATTTGGTAATAAATTTCCAATTGACATTTTTAAAAAATAAAAAAACTCATATAAATTTAAGTAATGAATAAAAATAAATTGAATAAAATGAGTTTTGATAAGTTAGCTGGACTTTACAGCGTTATCAATGAAATATGCTCAGACTATTCTAAAATGACAGATAATTATTCTTTAGCAACTGGTGATAAGATGTTTGAATCAATGCCAAAAGATATTAGAGATATGGTTCATGACAGGCAGAAATTCTTCGGATATAGAAATATTGTTAAAGAAGTTATAAAAAATAAAATAACAGAAATTTTTGAAAAAGAATGAATAAAATAAAAAAATATCTTCTAAATCTTTGGTACGGTCTTCCATTTGGATTAAAGGCTGCTGATTCTGAGATTATGGGTGGCAGTTCTAAAGATGATAAAGGAACGACAATCAATCAAGAAGTTTCAGACCAAAGAGTTGCAAAACACCTTTTAAAAGGTGAAGTTACTCAAGAGGTAGAGGAACTAAGATATAGAACATACAAGGTTGCAAATGAGGCTGAGAATTATAAATATCTAGGAAATGGAGTAGCAATCAAAGAAGAGAATAAAGAGAAACCAAAAGACAGAACGAAATTTAGATTTACACAAGATAATGAAAATATTTGCGAGTCAGTTTTAAAGACATTAAATCAAGTTGGGAATTATGGTCTTGAAAGATATAGGTTTGAGATTGTATATAATTCATTAATAAGGTTTAAGCTTGAAAAATTTGCAACAAAAGTTGATGTTAATATTAATGAAGAAACAAAATTAATAGAAACAACATTGCATTTTAACTCAGAGCCAAATCCATATGACGGTACTTCAATGCCATTTATAAATGAACTTAAAAAGCTTGCTAATACTATTAATGAATATGAAATCAACAAAAACGAAATAGCAACATCGATTAAAGATTTATCATTCACAACATATAAAGCCATAAATGAAGATGATTTCGTCACATATAGTTTTATGAACGGTAGTAAATTTAAGTCCTTAAAACTAAACGGATATGATTATCTCATGACTTTAACTTGGGATGAATATATGAGAATACCTCTTAACTTGGAAGCTAAATATTATTCCAAGTCAATGGCTGATAAGTATGAGAAAAAAGAAAAAAAGGATGCTCTAGTTTCATTAACAGAAGTTGAGAGAAAAAGATACTGTTCTGTATGCGGAAAAGAAATGTCAGTATATGATGCAGACATTCAAGAAGCAAGTGGTCAAGAACCAGTATGCAAAGAATGCATGCAAAAAACATTAAAATAAATAAAATATATATTATATGATAACAATAGGTATTGAGTTAAACCATGTGGTCAGAAACATTAACAAGCAAATTGTAAAATATTACGCAAAGGAATATGCACCTGATGTTGACCCAGACGATATAGATGATAGAGATGATGTCTTAAAAACATTTGCTAAATTCAACAGCAATTACGAGAGAAATAATTTCCTATTCATAGACTATCCCTATGAGATATTTGGTTGTGCCAATACAATGGAAAAGAAATTGGCAGTAAAGATTACAAACTGGCTTACTGATATTTCAAACATTGAAGATGAAGACATCAGAATCATTTTCTATAGTATGAATGAGGAAGCAATTACAATACAGTCAACATTTTTTTTCTTGAGTAAAATTGGAACTAGAGTAAGGAAGGTTATTTTCCCTAAGTCAATTGAAGAGGTGTGGGAAGAGTGTGACGTTGTAATCACCGCTAGAGACGAATTCTTTGAGAAAGAGATTCCAGAAGGCAAGAAGGTTGTATTGATTAACAGACCATTCAATAAGGATTGCAAAGATAAGGCATTCTTGAATTATGATAATTTGAGTGAAATAATCACTGATGAAGAATTTTTTAACAAATTGAAATAATGAAGAATAATACATTTATTTTCGACATCAACAAAATAACTGATTTCGTGTTCGGTAATCCAAATGACAGAACAAGTGATGTAGAAATTACAGAGAACTACATTTATGATTCTGATAAAGATAAGATGATGCCAAACACAAGAGAGGTTAAAGAGGTAAAGGTTAATGATTATACAGGACAAAACACAATTCGTTATGACCTTGTTAAAACCTTTATTGACATCCTAGATGCGGTTGAAGACCAAAAGGTCATGTCTCTAGGGCAACAGATAACATATAATACGATGCAAGCGTATGAATTAATAAAAGATATAAAAGACAGCGACAATGAGTGATAAGAATTTAAAAGTTATTGAGAACATTGAAAAAGAGATTTCAAAGATTGATAAAAAAGAAAACAAAATTTATTTCTTCGTTATCGACAGTAAAGGACATCCATCTGGTTCTCTTGAGTATATCTACAACCTCGCATTGATTCTAAAGGAAGAGGGATACAATGTTAGTATGCTTCATACTGAGGAAGAGTTTGTAGGAGTTGGTGCATGGTTAGATGAGAGATATGCAAATCTCCCACACTACAACGTAAACAAGGGAGAGGTTGGAACATCACCATCTGACTTGCTGTTTATACCTGAGATTTATTCACAAGTTATGAACCAGACAAAGCAACTTCCTTGTAAGAGAGTTGCAATTCTTCAGAACTACAACTACTTGGTTGAACAGATGCCTTACGTAGCACAGTGGGGTGATTTCGGTATCATGGAAGGTATTACCAACTCCGATTACCAAGCAGCAGAGCTTAATGAGTCTTTCCCATATGTAAAGCTTAGAAAGGTCACTCCATTTATTTCTAAGATTTTTGGTAAGACAAATGAACCAAGAAAGATGGTTGTGAACGTAATTTCTAAAGACCAGTCTAATATCAAGAAGATTGTGAAACCATTCTACTGGAAGTATCCAATGTTTAAGTGGGTTTCATTCAAGGAGCTTAGAAACTTGTCTAAGGAAGAGTTTGCAAAGGCATTGCGTGAAGGTGCAATTACAATTATTGTTGATGAGGATGCTAGTTTCGGTTATGCTGCACTAGAATCAATCAAGAGTGGTTCAATCACAATGTGCAAGGTTCCAGAGACTGAGTTGGATTGGACTGCAAGTGAAGACGGTACTCTTCCAAACTGTTGCGTATGGTTCAACGATTATAGCACTTTGCATAAGCAGTTGGCAAGCGTAGTTCGTTCTTGGATTATGGATAAGGTTCCAGCTGTTCTTGAGGAAGAAGGTAAGAAGGTTCTTGAAAAGTACTCTTACGATAAGACTAAGGGTGAGTTGCTTACATACGTTAACGACACTCTTGGAAAAAGAAAAAAGGAAATGGAAGAGTTAATCATCCAGATTAAAGCTAAGAAGGAGGAAGAGTAATATGAGAGAATTTATAAAATATCTAGGTGAAAAAATTTGCTTAGACAAGACAATATTAGTTCACAATTATAAGGATTTTCAAAAAACCGAAAAAGGTAAAAAAATGATTGAAACATACATTGATAGGTGGAAAAGGTTCGGTTTTATAGAAGGTCTTGAAGGTGAAGTTAGAGAAAGATGTGCTGTTGCTATGGAACAGTTAGCTGTTTATCTACTCACTGAAAATGAATCTTATAAAAATTTTGATTCTGCTTTTGAAACAATTGGATTCCCAATGATACGTGCAATATGTAATGGGCTTTTGGTAGGAACTCAAGAAAAATTAAATAACCTTGATTCATTTAATTTTGAAAAGTTTATCAAATATTGCAAGGAATTGGATATTACTAACTTAATAAATGATGTTGATAAAATTGTTGGTGGCACAAAAATTGATACAGAGGCTGAAACTTGCTTATTGGGTTGCGAAATGATAATCAAGAGATTCAATGGTGATGAAAGAAGCTTTGATGAAATGAAAGTAGAATATATTAATAAAATAAAAGAAAAAATTAAGAATGACGATGAAAGAGCTAGTAGTGATAATACCAATGAATGAATTGGGAGAAAATAACATTGAGTTGCTAAAAAAAGCAGTTGATTCAGTACCTAATGATATAAAGGTATTGCTTTCAGTTCCAAAGAGCATTAAGAAGAAATTGAATGATGTTAGCGATAGAATTAAAGTTGTATCAGAAACAGAAGGTAGCTCTTTCGCAGAACTTGTCAATGCAGCCGCTAACACAATCGAAGAGAAATGGTTCTCAATTCTTGAGTTTGATGATACATATACACCAATCTGGTATGATAATGCTAAGAAGTATATCGAGTTTATGCCAAGTACAAGTGTGTTCATGTATCTTGAGGACATCACAGATTTCAATGACGGTAAATATATCGGATTTGGAAATGAAGCTGCATGGGCTTCTGCATTCTCAAATGAGATTGGCTTCATTGACAATGACTGTCTACAAAATTATTTTGATTTCTATATGACAGGTAGTATCTTCAATACTGCTGATTGGAAAGAAGTAGGTGGTTTGAAGCCATCAATTAAGATTACGTTCTGGTACGAATGGCTGTTACGTGCAACTAATAAGAATAAGACTGTTTATGTAATTCCAAAGGTGGGATATAACCATAAACTTGGAAGAAAAGGCTCATTAACAGAAATCTATAAAGAAACTATTAGCCAAGAAGAAACACAGTGGTTATTTGAACTTGCTAAAAGAGAATATTTCTACAAGGAAGACAGAAAGAAGGAATACAAAAAGGAAGAGCCAGAAAAAGAGGAAGAACAATAAACTTAGAATAAATGGCATTAATTATGATGGTTAATGCCATTTTTTATTACATCAAAACGGCAACACGAAGATTTTCCAATTGGAAAATGTGAAAGAAAGTGTGTTGAAATTACGCAGATTTGCCTTTGATAAGATATTTAGTATTAAATTAATCATTCTGAGGAATAATCCTTAATTATAAATATCATTTGAAATGTCAGAAATTTGCGTAACAGAAGAAAAAGTTAAAAAGAAGAGAGGTAGAAAGCCATCTAAAGAGAGGAAAGGTTATTTCTATGAAGAACAAGAACAAGCGGTTGTAGATTATATTTCCACCGATGATGAAAGAGAAAAGAATAGAATATTCAATGCAACCCTAAAACCAGCATTTACGAAGATGATTGAATCAATTATAAGGAGATATAATTTGTATCCGCCAGATGAAGAATTCCAAGAAACATTTGATGATACAATATCATTCCTTATGACTAAATTATCGTGTTTTGACCCTAGTACAAATTATAAAGCATATTCTTATTGTGGTACAATTTGTAAAAACTATTTGATTTATAAAATCAATCAGTTTTCAAAGAACCAGAAGAGAAATGTTTCTTACGATAATCCATTTGAAACTGTTCAAAATGATATAACTGATAGTATTTCATATTCTTATGACGAAACTGACCCAAGAAAGACATTCTTGACTGAACTTACTGGACATACCGTTGAAAATATTGAAAGAATTCTTGCAGACAAGGATAAAATGAAACTTAATGAAAATGAAATTAAAGTCGGTAAAGCATTGGTAAACCTTATGAGGAACTGGGATGAACTGTTTGCCCAAATGGGCAGTAATAAATTTAACAAAAGTTCAATTCTATTATTTTTAAAAGAAACTACAATGTTAAACACAAAAGAAATAAGAGATGCTATTAGAATTTATAAAAGAAAATATTATGATGTCAAATGGAAACTTATTAACGAATAAACCAAAATCACAATATTTATAAGCAAAAAAAATTAAAACGTATGAATCAAAAACTTAAAATTCAAATAAATGATGCATATAATATCAGAGATTTGCTACAAGAGGCATATTATTTGGCTAGTGAACAAATTATGCAAGCACAAAACGAAATAAATAAAATGGCTAATGCAACACAACTACAAGAAGAAAGCATTGATGGTAAATCTAGATATGGAAAAATAATAAACGATTATCTTGGTATGAAAGATAAAGCAATATCAAAAAAAATAGATATTGCTAAAATCTTAACTGACATATATCACCACAATGGTGATGTTCAAGGTGCTCTAGAAGTAAACGAGGCAATGAAAGATATGTCATTCAACTTCGATGACATTAAGAAAATAGTGGATGATTCTTTACAAGAGAAAACTAAAAAAATTGAATTGACTAAAAAATAATGGCAAATACAAAGAAAATGCAAGAGGAAGCTATAGCTTCTATTGATACAGCCAAAGCAATTGTAGATAAGATAGTGTCAATAATGGATAAAATAGAATTTAATCCATCATTGTCAAAAACTTTTTCTACAGCTCCAATAGATTTTCTACTACAAATTCTTGACAGCTTAGGAATAACATACGAAGAAATAAGACTGTTTCTGACTAATTTTCTGATATATGTTCTTCCTAGTTTGGAAATATCGGTAAAAGCAATTCTTCTTACAAACCTAAAAAATATGATTTCTTGCTCAATTGACCCTAGAATACCAGAACAATATAGGAAACAACATAAAGCACCATCAGATTATAATACATCGCAAGAATACGGTATTGATATTAACATAGAATCAATAGATTTTAAAAACAAACTTTCAATTAACCCGTTAAGTGACTTAGGTAGTAGAATGTATTTTGGACTAGAAGGAGTAGAGGATTCATATAAGTTTGCTAGAGCAGATGACATGGATGCATTCTTATGGTTTGTCAAATACAAAGGAAAATTTCCAAATTCTGCTAAAATAAGCAACATAAATGATTTAGCTAATGATATACACGGGCATAAAGCTAGTTCCGTATTACCTTCAAATGGAAGCCTTTTAACTGCTTTGAAAGCAACATATTCCGAAGAAAGTCCTTCATCAATATTACTAGGAAATACTTTTACTTATGATAAAAGCTCACATGTGATATCAATGTGTATTGATAAGAAAATTGATGATGCAGATAACATTGTACATAATACATTGGTTCCAGTATCTGATGATTGGTCTTCTGTAAATTGGTACGCTAGACGCGCTGACCAACTCGGTAAAAACTTAGGATTTGGATGGGGCATTAATCAAGAAACTAGTAATACCTATTACAAAGGTAAAATGAGCTTAAAACATGGAAATGTTAAAGGCAGAGACTTTAGCAGAGAGAGAGGACTTTGTAACTTGCAATATATCGACCAAACATCTAGCGATGCTCCATTAACGGGACTTGTAAATAATAAATTTCGTTTTACCATATTACCAAAACCATTAATACATATTCCTAATCTAGAAGCTGGAGAACCACCTTGGAGATTTAAAAAAATGTTATTTGATTATAAAGGAAATTATGACCCTAATGGAAAATATACTATAGCTGGTTGCCCAGATAATACAGATTTAGAATATGCTAGTGGAAAGGTTAAAATTGACCCAAAAACTGGTGATGTTACTGTAACTTCTAAAGAAGAACTTGTAAAAGATTTAATGGAGTGCTATCCAGGACTTACTGTATTTGAGTTTAACTATGATTATGTAATGAGTATCAAACTATTTGATGCAAAAGTTCTAGTGACATCATTGTTGGAATCTCTAATTAATACTAGAATGGGTATCAATATTGATGTCAATATTGAAAACGTTGAAGAACTTAAAGAAATCATAAAAAATATAATTAAAACAGATGATTCTGAATTAAATGATTGCTATTATACGTTCGACAACAAAAAATATGAATTATTACTTAGAAAAGCAGAAGAGAAAAGGGCTAGGCAAGAAAGGTTCGGAGATGTTACGCATGAGATAGGATTATTTAGTAGCATAGAAGAAATACTAAATGAATATGATGCCAACGCAGATTTATTTTCCCAGAAGGATGTCCTACATAGGGCAATTACTCAAGCAGCAATAACAGTAAGCGAAGGCGTTGATGATGCTGATAAATTCAATATTCAATATGAATTTGTGTTTGATTTAATTGAAAACCTTGTGAGCGCAATTGTAGATGGGATACTAAGCCCTAAAGTTTTAATGCTTCTGCAAGTGAATCAAACCATAATGGGAGGCAGATGGGAGAAATTCACCATGAAAGACTTACTTATTGCAATGAGGTCTATAATAATAGGCATTGTAAAAGAAGTAAGGGATATGGTAATACAAGAACTCCTAAAACTTGTCCTAAAATACTTAGAACCTATCATAGAATCAATCGGAAGCATTATATTAAGGGAACAACTAGAAAACTATGCTGAAGCAATTATGGACATTGTTAAAAATTGTTCACCTATTATGCTACTTGGGTTTGGAAATAAATATGTTGACACAAAACTTGATACAGTAGACTATGCTGATATTGATGTAAGTCATACAATAGAAGGTTCACAACCAACTACAAATAATTGTTAAATTATTATTCTTTAAAAACTATGGGTATAGAACAAATTTGTCAAACAATAAGTAACTTCTTTGATAACGTCAGACCGCCATTTCCACAGCTTCCTAAGATGCTATTGGTATGCTCCATGATGAGAAGACCAGGCTTGTCAACAATACAGTCAACAGCAAACATCGTAAAAGACTTGAATAAACTAGGTATACCTACTGGACCAATGCCAGATGGTAGTGTAAACCTTACCGTTGGTTTTGCATTTGCAATCACAAAAGAGATATTTAGGGCATTAAAATCAGATGCTTCAGTACAAGGAGGAATTATGAACGGTACATTGCAAATTTTACCAAATATAATGTCCAATATAACTAATGGAGAAATTAGATTTAAAATAAACTAAAAATATTATGGGTATAGAACAAATTTGTCAAACAATAAGTAACTTCTTTGATAACGTCAGACCGCCATTTCCACAGCTTCCTAAGATGCTATTGGTATGCTCCATGATGAGAAGACCAGGCTTGTCAACAATACAGTCAACAGCAAACATCGTAAAAGACTTGAATAAACTAGGTATACCTACTGGACCAATGCCTCATGGATGCGATAATATGAGCGTTGCTTTTGCATTTGCATATGTTAAGGAAGCATTTAGGGCATTTAAAAATGATGCAAATGGTCAAGCTGGAGCATTTAATTCATCAATACAAATTTTACCAAACACAATGTCTAATATTACTTGTGGAACTATCGAAGGAAAAATTAATTAAAACTATGGATAGAAATATTGATTTTACTAAAATGTCTAACTCAGAAATAAAAATTAAAATAATGGGTTATGATAACGAGTATGACGTAAAAAAAAATAAAATAATTAATTTGGTTCATGAATTGGAAGATTTGGATTACATCTATAGAAAAGCCAATGAAGAACTTGAAAAAAGAGGTGTTTTAAAAGATGATTGATTTAAAAATAAAACTTGCAAAAGTTAGGGAGATAGAAAACGAAAATTCTACCTATATTGATAACGACAAGCACAAGTATGATAAGCCATATGACGGATTAAGGATTAGAGCCGAATTTGAAGGCGAAGATTTCCAAACTGAGCTTAAAGAAATTCCTTGGGCTTTTCCATTACTGCCAAAAATGTTTCAAAGTGTTCCTAAAGTTGGAGAAGCAGTGCTAATATTATACACTAACGGAAATAATGGGCAAAGATATTATATTGGACCAATTATCTCACAACCACAATTCCATAAATATGCTAGCAAAAAAAATGCAACCTCGTTAATATCACCCAATGATACTGCGCCATTAGAGAGAATATCTGATAACCCTAATACAATAGGCTCATTCCCAAAACCTAATGATGTGGCTGTAATAGGTAGAGGTAGCGAAGACGTGATACTTAGATATGATGATGATACGAAAGAAAGCGAAATACAACTTAGAGCTGGAATTCGAGGAGAAACAATTGGTGATTCAAATCCAAATATGATTGGCAACATTATATTTAATGGCACTGACCCAACTTATATCCAAATGAAATATAAAAAAGGTTTAGCTAAAAAAGAAAACCATGAGGCAAATAGCATTATAAACATGGTTGCAAATAGAATAAATATAATGAGTAACAAAGATGATAATATCGCTCATAATCTAAAAGACCAAAATAACATGATTTCAGATGAGAAAATGGATGAAATTATGGATAACCTTCACCAAGTCCCAATGGGAGATAAACTTGTTGAACTACTAAAGATTATGAAGGGATGTATCATGCACCACGTTCACCCTTGGGCTGGTATGGAACAATGTGGTGATTGGGGAGGATATATCAATAAGCTTGATGGCTACGATATTGATTCAATTCTTTCAAAATATGTTAGAATATCATAAAACAAAAAGGATAGAGAGGTCTATCCTTTTTTTATGCTTTAAACTCAGATGCATCAACTGGGCTGCACTGCACAGTTCTATATAGAGGAACTGTACCCCAAAGTGTATGTGCATTACCATAGTTATTTCTACCATCGTTATTAACCACAAAGAACTCCATATGCTCTGGTGAAATCTGTACACCAATGTAATCACCCTTCTTAATGTCCACATTAAGTTCATCTAATGTTTCTTGATAAACACCAACGGTAAGTTTACCAGTCTTCATATAAGTTCCCAACTGTTTCTCCTTATCATAGGATTTTAACTCTGGTTCCTCAATCTTATATACGCAAGGTATCTCAATTGGTGTCTTGTATGTTACATCGTCTGGGTCAGTCTCACCATATACAGCATCCACTTGTGTCTTGGATGCGTCAACTTGGTATAACACAACAGTCTGACCCATATCTTGTTCGATATAGTTCTTACCAATTTCCCTCTCCAATGCAAATGACTCTGCATCGTAGAACAAACTGTTTCTGTTAATCGGAACACGTCTTATGTTTTTTGTATTAAACTGTATTTTTGCCATAATATTACAATATATTATATAAATATATGAAAAAAATCAATTGATAGGTCTTGATTTTTACAAATTTTATATTATATTTTAACTAGTTAAAATATAATATAATGGCACTTTCATTAGAAAAGATTGACAATGCACATAAGTTATTGAAAGAGTATAGTGGAACTAACTCTTACATAATTCGTCTCAAAAATTCTGTTTTTGTCTACAAGACAAAGACAATGAATGATTTTGAGGCTGAGTATGTATTGTATAATCACGATAAAGAGCCAAAGCTGATTAATAAGATTGTGAGAATCCCAGATTGGTATGGAAAAAAACGTCAAGAGGAATGGGAGACTGAATTTGTTCCTGATAGGTTTAAGATAACTTGGTACATGGGAGAGACAAACCAATTCTACCATTTCTATTGTATCTATAGAAGGTCACAAGAAAAAGCAGTTGAAGTATTCGCGCCAAAAAGAGCTATATTGACTGATTTCTTATCTGAGGATTGGAGCTTGAAAGAAATTGATTTTAAACCCTACAACGAGCTTTTAGGGTTTAACCTTTATCCTCATCAAGAAGAAGCAGTAAAGTTCCTTACAAGCAAAAAGAAAGCCATTCTAGCGCACGATATGGGTTTTGGGAAAACAATTGCCGCAATTGTTGCAGCATTAGAGGGAAAATACGAACACATACTAATAGTTGCGCCATCTTCAGTAAAAGAAACTTGGAAAAGAGAACTGTCTCATTTCGTAAATGATGAAGACGTTACAATCGTTCAAGGCTCGAAATGGAATGATGCAAAATTTACAATCATCAATTATGATATTTTAGATAATTTTTACACAATACCAAAGCAGACGATAAATATAAGAGAGCTTAATGTTGATGATGAAGGCAACGTTATAAGAGAATATAAAGCCAAAAAAATCGTCTCTAGGAGCAAGAAAATCATTGATGAGGCAATGAGTAAGAGTCAACTATTTCAAAGCAACTACGACCTTCTAATCATAGATGAAGCTCATAGATTATCAAATAATACATCTAATAGATTTAAAATAATACAAGACTTGATTAAAAGAGCCAATCCAAACGGCATTTTTGAATTAACTGGTACTATGGTAACAAACTCTTCAAAAAATCTATACAATCTCCTTAAATTGATTGATGTCCCTATTACAAAGGACTGGCAGTATTTTATGGAACGTTACTGCGGAGCAAAATTTTTCTATAAGAAAAACGAAAAAAAAGCGTATACAACTATGTTTCTGAAAGAGAAGAAAAAAAACAGTTGGTATGACTTAACGTCAGAAGAGAAAATGAAACTTGACGAGATATTGGAGAAAAAGTGTAAAAAGGCGTGCATTCTAGGAGAAGATACCAATATGGAAGAATTACAAGAAATAATAAAGCCATATTATCTAAGAAGAGTAAAAGATGATTTGGAAAATATGGTTTCGAAAACCATAAAATATCTTCACTATGAGATGAACGATGAAGAACAAAAATCATATAATGAATTATGGGATAAATACTTAGAATTACAAGAAGATAAAGAAAAAACAGAAAAAAACAAAAAACTAATAGAAATATCACTTATGAGGCAATGGCTTGCAAATAAAATGATACCAAAAACAATTTCACTTGTTAGAAAATGTATTGAAAAAAATCATAAGGTTATTATATTTTGTGCATACGATAATGAAATAAATAAATTTAAAGAGGAATTTAAAGATTGCTGCGTATATCATAATGGAAAGATAAATGAAAAAAAGAAATCAAATGCAGTAGATAAATTTCAAAATGATGATAACGTAAAAGTGTTTATTGGCAATATATTCAGCGCAGGTGTGGGATTAACATTAATTGCTGGAGATGTGGTTGTCTTTAATAACTTTAGCTTTGTACCTAGCGATAACCAACAGTGCGAAGATAGAATCCATCGAATTGGGCAAACAAAACCTTGCACAATATACTATCAGAGTTTTAATGGGACATATTTTGACAAAATGCTTGAAATTGTACACAGCAAGCAAGAAGTAATTGATAAAATAATCGTAAGTGAAAATGAAAAATAATTATGAAAAAAATTGAAATTTTAATCAGAGAATTCCGTATTGCTTCAAATTTATGCAAATCTGGAAAACATAAATCAAAATTTAATCCGTTATATTACATTGACATCTTAAAATTTGTACATGTATTAAGACAATCAAAAAAAATGGAAAATCAAATTTTACATCATAAATTTAAATTAACGCCACAACACGAAATTGACCAAAAATTACTTCAAGTTCCTAGATTGTGCGATAAAGAACCAAACCCAGATTGGATGCATATTGATGCACTAAATAAAAAAAGAATTAAACAAGAATTTAAAATTAAAAAAATCTAATGAACGATGAAACTGTTTACTTATGCTTCATACGATTAATCGGTGAAGAAAATGATGGATATTATAGATATGAATTCATATTTACAAATGATATTGATAATGTGTGGGGTGAAGAATTTGACCAAAAACCAGCTTGTCTTGTCAACAATCTAATAGTAGATGACCAATTCATTACTGAAATACACGTTGTTAAAATGAAAATAAAATTAGACCTCATACAAAATAACTGCTGTTTTTCAATATCAGACTGCTATGACGGGATTGTCAGTATTGCATGGCAAAACTTAGATGATGAAACTGAATATCCTGAAGATGGAAGAATTTTTTTTAGATTTGGGGAAACTTTGGAAGAAGTTGAAAATAAACTAGCAATAAAAAATGTATTAATGCTTAATTAATGATGGGAAGAATTGAACCGATTTTTAAAAAGGGTGATTATATAATCAATCACACGTCAGGGGATTTAGCAATTATTGATAGTGTAACACCTAAAAATTATTACCATTTCAAAGCCTATTATGGCTCAATGTTCAATGAACTTAAAGACGTAAAAAACAAACTGTATGACTTGCAAGTAAATTATCAAAAATTCTTTGAGCTATGCACAGATGAAGAAAAGAAAAGACTAGATGATATAATAAAAGAAAAAGGAGAGAAATAACACTTCTCTCCTTTTATTTTGTAGGTTGTATGATTATATAAAGCTCTTCACGGATTGGCATGTTCAACACACCGCTAGGATATGTATACGAATCATTCTTTACAGAAGCATCAAAGGTAATCTCGAATGTGCCTTTAAACGTTCCTGCTTCCTTTGTATCGTGTTTTTTCCAATCGTAGCATATAAGATACTGCTCAGTACAATCATCGTTCTCACGAAGCTTTATATAGGCTTTGTTCTTTGCCACTTTCGTAACGTTGGTATCCACATTAACCATTGTGAATGTTATATCAGCACCTTGTATGCATTCATGAAATTTCCCAAATGTGTGACGGCCATCTTCTATTAACTCCATGCGTAACGTTGGAAGTGTCGAATTTTGTGTTATGTAAAAGTATTGCATATATAAAATATAATTTGTTTTATATAAATATCAAGAAAAAGTAAAAACCCCAACTACATTCTGTAGCCAGGGTTTTTATTATAGTTTTAAACTGTTTTGTCAGCGATTTATCTGAACTCATTGATTGACCAATGAACCAATCCATCTACGCGAACATGGCCGTAGTACCTATTATTGACCATCTTCTTAGCGTAACGAGTCATGATACCCTTTACTGGTGCAAAGTTGAATGGGTTGTACATAGTAGGAGTCAACTGCATTGGTACGTATGGAGCATAGATGTAACCTGTGTCAAGTAAGCTCTTACCCTTGTGACCGATGATGATAGACCAGTGTGGGCTATATGGGTCACGATATACAGTGTAACGACCACTTAATGAACCAATCTTCTCAATACCCATGTTGTACTGGTCGCTCTCAGCACTTGCGTCTGATACGTGGAAGTACTCAAGGTTATCGAACAATGCGCTGATTTCTGAAGAAACAACGATGAAGTTTGCACCACCACGAAGTGTTGACTTGTGAATCTGTGCAGAAATCTGGTTAATCTTAGTCATCAACTCTTGGTTCCAGTCCTTCTGAGTGTAGTTAGTTGAGAATGCTGCCATTCTTCTCCAACCGTTAACATCCCAACGAGCCTGCCAAGGTGCTCCCTTACGCAAGTCACGAAGAATCTCACGGTCAATTTCTGCTGCAATCTGCTCTGAAAGGATTGCTGTCAACTCAGCCTCTGCGTCAATGTTGTGGAATGCAGAAACGTCCTGTGCCAACTCTGGAGACCATGTAGCACGAAGCTTTCTTTCCTCAACTGAAACAGTTACTGAATCAAGCTTAAAGCTAACCTCACCGATTTCAGTCTCAAGCTCAAGAGAATCGTACTGTGCCCAAGCTACCTTGAACAACTTAGCCATATTCTCCTTAGTTGCATCGAAATCAATTGTACCACCAGTGGTCTTAACGATTTCAGCATTCAACTGCTCTGCATCAACACCGATGTAACCATCGATTGTACCTGCTTGCTGAACAACTGGTTTAGCCAAATCCAACTCAATGTACATCTTACCTTCTGCATCACAAATTGCACCGTATTCAACGATACCCTTACCATACTTCTGAGTTACAACTCTAAATGGAACAGACTCAAACTTACGGAAAGCTGCTGTCATGACAGCATCTGAACCAGGAGCAGTAGCTGCACTGAACTGAGTCTGAGTAATAACCTTCAATGAAGCAAGGAATCCTTCAGTGTCCATTTCGTTTCCATCAGGGCCAGTTAACTTTGAAGCATTGAAGCTAGAGAAACCATCAATCTCAAGGATTACGTTACGAACTGTGCCATCAAAACCACTCTTGAAGTACTGGTTAAGATTTGCAGCACCGAAAGGACGAACACCACCAGGGGTTAGGAATACTGGAACAGCACCACCAACCTTGATAGTTACCTTACCCTTTGAGTTGTCATACAAGAAGTCGTTGTAGAACAAGTCATACAAACTCTTCTGGAAGTACTGAGTTACCTCTGGACCTGCTTGACGAAGAGCAGTAATTCCAAGACCAGCTGCTGTTGCACGCTCTACAGCCTCATCATAAGCAGTAGCATCTGCGATAGTCTCGTTCAACTGTGGAACGTACCATGAGTTCTTGTCAAGCTCATTAATTGTCTCGTCTGGGAGATAGTATCTTGGCTCAACACGACCTTCCTTGTTACGGTTAACTCTGTCATAGCCCATAAGACCCTTATGACGACCTGTAGTTCCATCATAGATGTCACCAGGAGCAGTTTCACCTGTTAAATCTGCTGGAAGCTCCCACTCTCTCTCTGAAGTAACAGGAAGGATGAAGAACAACTTACCAACTGGAAGGTTCATTGCTTGAACTGATACGATGTCATTAGCAAGAAGTTTGCTAAATACCCTACGAATGATAGGGAATACAACGGTCTCAAATGAGCCGCTATTATCTGAAGCAGTAGCCTCGTAAATCAAGTGCTTTGCCTCATTTTCATACAATGTAGCAACATTCTCCTTAATACCCTCTGGAAGACCCTCTGTGAATCCAAGTTGGTCCCAACGGTTCTGAATGTCCTCACGTATCTGTCTTTGTGCGTTGTACTCGATATTACCAACTACACCACTTGATAAAAATTCTTTCATATAGATAAATGAAGTTTTTTATTTTAACTTATTATTTTTTTTTATATAAATATACACAAATTTTGAAAAAGTTTATTATTTCATCATTCTGTGCATTAAATCAAGAGAATCTAATACGTCTGGTGACTGATAGATTTTTGTCTCATTGATTTTCTTTGAACCCTCAACTGTAAGAGAAGCCTCTTCAGTGATGTTCATCTTCTTTGACTTCTGGAGGTCTCTACTGATTGACTCATAAAGGTTTTTAGAAGCCTCTACAGTTTTAGCCTCTTTTGAGAATCTTGAGATAATCTCTTTCTTCTCATCTTGAGTCGTTGAGTTTTCAGAAATCAACTTGATAATCATACCAAGATTATGATTTGTTACAGCAGCCTCCTTCAATGATGTCATAACATCAGTTAAGGTAGATTTCAACTCTTTGTTCTCAGCAAGAACTTTATTCGCTCTCTTCATAAAGCTCTCTGAAACTGTATCTTCCTCACCACCACTATAGCGTGGAGTTACAGTACCTTTAACTCTCTTGCCGCCCTTACTCATAGAACGAGCATTACGACCATTTGAATTAGGAACGTGAGACTTAGATGTGCTGTTCTGTTGTACGAATCCACCAACGTTTGTTGCTTCCTCTACTGGTGCTTCAACGTTGCCGCACTCTTCAACTGCACCTTCTACAGATTCCTCTTCCTCAAGTTGCTTACCTTTCTTGTCATTGAATGGTTTGTCTGCTTTATTTTTTTTGCCTGGGTATCCTGACCAAGGTTTCTCAGTTCCATGAGGAACACCTGCGTCCCAGTCGTTTACATTTTTACCTGGCTCTGACATGCCTGGATTTGTCATTACATCCTTTTTCTGATAATTGTCAGTGTATCCTACATTTGAATCGTACTCTAATACTAATTCAAACATTCTTTCTGTTGATTCATTCATATCGTCATAATCATTTTCATAATCATCTTCTGCACCGAAATCATCAGCACCTTCATCATCTGTAATTACATCATCATCACTTGAGTTGGATGCAGCAACATCTGTCGCTTCTCCATTATCACCAAGATTGATTAGGTACTCAGCTCCAGTTTCATTGTCTTGAATGTTTACGTTGCCATTATCGTCCTTATGAACGAGTATCTGGTCATCATTCTTCATTAGCTTGTAAACCTTTACGATTTCCTCGTCTTCCGCATTTGAGAAGTCATACTCATCGTCTGATATTTTATATTTATCAAACTCTGCCCATCCGTCACCATCTTCGCTTGATTCGTCACCCTCTACGCTTGCATCATTAATGCTAGTGTCATCACCACCATCAATTACTGCATCGTCAGTTGGCTCATCTGCTTCCATACCAGTGTCAGCGTCCTCTGCGCCATCCGTAGAGGCATCTACTGAGTCAGCATCGTTTGTAATATCAGAACTAGTATCTTCCACTTCCTCTTCTTCGTAGTCCTTGTCATCGTCCTCAGACAATAACTTGGCATATGTATCACGTACAGCCTCATCTAAAAGAGTCTTGACTGCGCTCTCAGTATTTTCCTTCAAAGAATTAGCGAGTGTATTGTAATCCAATAAAGATTCTTTCACTACTTTGCTTCTAATATTTTTATTCATTTAGAAAATAGATTTAATACATTATTTTAATTATAAATATTACATAATTACAAA
>Ga0310694_10000378_pt1 | contig 60444 bp, 24 predicted proteins | sample 174DNAGHGhighgp2_FD_203884 | JGI IMG/M metagenome (GOLD analysis project Ga0310694, IMG submission 203884) | Sheep rumen microbial communities from Palmerston North, Manawatu-Wanganui, New Zealand - 1742 DNA GHGhigh gp2 (v2) (version 2) | ecosystem: Host-associated > Mammals > Digestive system... | reverse complement strand
CCAGGGAATGGATGGTACTCCAGTCCACAACGTCGCCGTAAAAAGCCTTGTCATAGATGTACTTCCAGCTCAGCACCTGGCCCTTGTAGCAGGGAACTGCGTAGGTCTTTCCGTCGATCTGGCCGGAACGGATCCAGTTCTCGGGCAGGACGCCCAGGGCGGGAGCCAGTTCGTTGTCCAGCATACCGGTCAGGTCTGCCAGGTAGCCGTTGGTCACAGCAGTATACAGCGGACCGGTGTAGATGATATCGTAGTGTTCCTTGGACGCCAGGCCCATACCGGTTGTATCGGTATAGGTGAAGAGGGATTCGAACTTCAGGTCCATCTTGATATCGGTGATGCCCAGGTCATTCTTGATGTGGTCATTGATGGCGTTTTCGACCAGCTTGATCTCGTCCGCGGCAGGAATGGCCTGCATTGTCGGAAGCAGCAGCTGGACGGCATAGGGTTCTTCATCTGCCAGCGCGGGAGTACTGATCAGGAGCACGGAGCACATGACCAGCGTAAGAAGAATGGACAGAAACCGTTTCATTTTTTCTCCTCCTGTTTTTTAGCCCGGGGGCTATGATATTTTATCTTGCCATTATCATGCCAGAGTTCCACGCCTGCGTCATTCAAAAAACTGTTCAATCCTTTAGAAAATCTCTTTCGTTCCGGCTGAACCATGCTGTATTTTCAAAAAAGTACATTTTTATCTCAAAAATGTATCAGATTCCGTGCTCTGCCAGCCATTCTGCGCACAGATCCGCCCATCTTGCAACATGCGGAATATTCATTGCCAGGTCATTTTCCCCGTCTGCCAGGCCGAGCCCGTGCACTCCCTGCGGGAAAAGATGCATTTCGAACTCGACACCGGCTTGCTGCAGCGCGGATCCCAATGCCATGGAATGGCGCGGATCGTCGCTGTTGGTCTGCCAGATGAACATCGGCGGGGTTTCCGGGGTGATATTGGCTTCCGGTGCGAAATAGTACAGCTCCTGCCTGTCTTTCACAAACGGATTGTGGAAGAAGCCCAGGAAACCCTGCGGATAAGTGGAAAAGGCAAATGCGCCGTAGGCGATGACAGCCGCATCCGGCCGGCAGCTTTCCCGTTCCGCCGGATCAGCGTTCTCCGGATCCCCGGCATCGTAATGGGTGGCTGCGTTGCCGCTCATCATGCCGCCCGCGGAAAAGCCCATCACCGCAACCCGGTCCGTAATACCCAGCCGGTCCTTCCTTGCCCGCAGCAGCCGGATCGCGCGCTGCATATCCGCCAGGGAATCGTATCGTGTATAGGGTTTCAGCCTGTAGCTCAGCACTGCCGTGTTGAAACCGGCTTCGGCAAAATGCAAAGCAACATTCATGCCCTCGCATCCGGTAATCGATTCAAAGCCGCCGCCCGGAGCGACAATAATCGTTCCGCGGGGTTCCCCTCCCTTTTTCGCGGGTATAAATGCAAGCGCCGGCTGCCGCTGCAGCGGATCCCTCGCCGCGTCATATCCGGGCGCTCCGCCGTCCCACAGCTGCATCAGCTCCAGCCGGTCAAGCGCGTCGTTCCAGATCTTCCGGTTGCCTTCCAGGTCAAAGGTTCCGTCCGGTTTCCGGTGCTTCGAGACATGGCGGATCACCGCATGTTCCGCAACGATCTGTTTCAGCGCGTCATAATTCTTTTCATACATGGCGTACCTCCCCTTTGCTGTTTTTCTCCTGGCCTGATCTTATCGCGTTTTCCTCCCTCTTTCTTTCAAAAAACAACAAACCTTTTAAAATAAACAACGCATATTTAATGTATGGAAACGCGAAATAGCACTTTATCCAAAAATCAGCATTCCTTTTTTAATTCTCCGGCCGGCCCGCCGTGGTACACTTTATACGTGAATTGCAAAGGAAAACCCGGAGGAAAAAAACATGCTGAAGATTCTCAGGCAAATGGGAAGGCATGAATGGGCGCTGCTGGCGGCCAGCATTGCCGTCATCATCTGCCAGGTATACATGGATCTGAAGGTTCCGGACTACATGGCTTCCATCACCCGCCTTGTGGAAACAGAAGGGAGCGATCCCGGGGCTGTATGGCAGGCAGGCGTCCTGATGCTTGGCTGTGCGCTGCTCAGTATGCTGCTGACCTTTGCGGCAGGGTATATCACGGCTATGCTGGCTGCCACCTTCTCCCGGAATCTGCGCAGCCGGCTGTTTGAAAAAGTGGAATCCTTCTCCCTGCAGGAAATGGACAGGTTTTCCACCGCTTCGCTGATCACACGGTCCACCAACGATGTCGCCCAGCTCCAGAATTTTATTTCCGGCGGACTTGCGATGATAATCCGGACCCCGATCACGATCAGTATCGCGCTGATGAAAATCACCGGAAAGCACTGGCAATGGCGTGCGGTTACTGCCGGGGCTGTTTTTATTGTCATCTGCGTAGTGGTTTTCATCATTCGTTATGCCCATCCCAGGTTCCGAAAGATGCAGACGCTCACTGACGAACTGAACAGGACCATGCGGGAAAGCCTGACCGGTATCCGGGTTGTGCGGGCCTATAACGCCGAGGCGTTCCAGGAATCAAAGTTTGATGAAGCCAATGACCGCCTGACCCGGAACCACAAATCCGCGCAGCTGGCCATGAGCGTCATGCAGCCTGTCATGCGATTTACAAACAACGCCCTGAATGTGGCGATATACTGCATCGGCGGGATCATCATTGCTTCAGTAGCCGGCGGGGAGGACAGGATCTCAACTTTTTCAGACATGGTCGTCTTTTCCACCTATGCAAGCAAAATCCTTTTCTCTTTCATGGGCCTCAATTTCATTTTCATGATGCTGCCGAGGGCTTCCGTCTGCGCCCAGCGTATCAATGAAGTGCTGGATACAGAGCTTTCCCTCCGGAACGGTTCCGCTGCAGAACAACCGGACTGTCCCGAAGGCACCGTGGAATTCCGCCATGTTTCCTTCCGCTATCCCGGCAATGAGGAAGATATCATCCGGGATGTCAGCTTCACCGCCGGCAAGGGGCAGGTGGTCGCCCTGATCGGTGCGACCGGCAGCGGAAAAACCAGCCTTGTCAATCTGATTCCCCGGTTTTATGATCCGTCCGAAGGTGAAATCCTCGTGGACGGCAGAAATGTCCGGGATTATGATCTGCAGGCGCTTCGGAGCAAAATCGGCTATGCTCCGCAGCGGGCCGTCCTGTTCACGGGAACCGTCCGGTCCAACGTGGATTACGGCAGCGGCAGCGTGCACCATGATGTACGCAGGGCTGTCGAAATCGCACAGGCCGCGGAATTCGTGGACAGGATGGACGGCGGGTTGGATGCACGGATTGTCCGGGGCGGCATGAATGTTTCAGGTGGCCAGCGGCAGCGCCTGAGCCTGGCCCGCGCCGTCTGCCGTGAACCGGAGATCTACATCTTCGATGATACCTTTTCCGCCCTGGACTATAAGACGGACAGGATCCTGCGGGCAGCGCTCCGGAAGGAAACCGCCGGGGTAACAACCCTGATTGTTGCGCAGCGCATCGGCACCATCCGCGACGCAGACTGCATCCTTGTCCTGGATGAAGGCAGGATTGTCGGCCGGGGCACCCATGATACCCTGATGAAAACCTGCGAAGTCTACCGCGAAATCGCCCGGACACAGCTGAGCGAGGAGGATTTGTAATGGCAAAGAATGAATACCAGTTCGGGCAGGCACGGACCTCAGGCCCTGTCAGAGGGCCCATGCGGGTCGCTGAAAAGCCGAAGGATATGCGCGGCTCTGTCCGTATCCTTGCCAGGTACCTGAAAAAGCATCGCCTTCCGCTCTGCGCGGCATGGTGCTGTGCTGTGCTCAGCGTACTGCTGACCCTTTTCGCGCCGAACAGCCTGAACAGGATCACAACATATATCGAGCAAGGACTTTCTTCCGGCTGGCTGGATGTAAACGCAGTCGTTTCCATCAGCATCCGGGTCCTCCTGATCTATCTGTTCAGTTCGCTCCTGACATATGCCCAGAGCGTCACCCTCGTGAATACCACACAGGGTATCATGCATTCCATGCGCCGGGATATTGACAGAAAACTCAGCCGGATTCCCCTTTCCCGCTTTGATTCTTCCTCTTTCGGAGACCTTCTCAGCCGGGTTACCAACGATGTGGATACAATCGGCATGAGCCTCAACCATTCCGCCACCGAAATCGTCACGGCCGCAGTCACTTTCCTGGGCGTATCCGTTATGATGTTTGCCGCCAATTTCAAGCTGGCACTGATTTCCCTGGGCTCATGCATCATCGGTTTTATCCTGATGAAGCTGATTGTCCGGAAGAGCCAGAAACACTTTGTCAACCGCCAGCGTTATCTCGGCGAACTGAACGGGCATATCGAGGAAATCTACGCGGGCCATCTGATCGTCAAATCCTACTGCGGTGAAGATACCGCCCGCCGGGAGTTCTCCCGCCTGAACAACCTGCTGTTCGAGGCAAACTGGAAGAGCCAGTTCCTCTCCGGCATCATGCGGCCGATTATGGATTTCCTCGGCAATTTCGGTTATGTAGCGGTCTGCGTAGCCGGGGCAATGATGGCAATCTCCGGTGAAATCGGCTTTGGCACCATTGTCGAGTTTATCCTTTATGTGAAAATGTTTACGATGCCCATGGGAATGGTTGCGCAATCCGTCACCAGCCTTCAGTCGGCAGTAGCCGCCGCTGAACGCGTCTTCTCCTTCCTCAGCGGTGAAGAAATGACGGATGAGCGGGGGAAAAAGCCCCTGCTCGCTGCAGCAAAAGGCCGGGTGGAATTCGACCATGTCCGTTTCGGTTATACGCCGGATCATCCCGTCATTCATGATTTCACCGCGTCCGTCCGGCCCGGGCAGAAAGTTGCCATCGTAGGCCCCACCGGCGCAGGCAAAACCACGCTGGTCAATCTCCTGATGCGTTTCTACGAGATCGACGCCGGCCGGATTCTGCTGGACGGCGTCGACATCCGGGATACCACCCGTGAAAACATCCATGACCAGTTTTGCATGGTCCTGCAGGATACCTGGCTGTTCAACGGTACGGTCAGGGAAAACATCGTGTACTCCCGGAAAGGAATATCCGATGAACAGGTTATTGCAGCCTGCAAAGCTGTCAACATCCACCGCTTTATCCGCAGCCTTCCCGACGGCTATGACACTGTCCTCACGGACAGTTCAAACCTGTCCGCCGGCCAGCGGCAGCTGATTACCATTGCCCGGGCGCTGGTAAACAACGCACCGCTGCTGATCCTGGATGAAGCCACAAGTTCCGTGGATACCCGAACGGAGCAGCAGGTTCAGAACGCCATGGATACGCTGACAAAGAACCGCACCAGCTTTACGATCGCCCACCGGCTCTCAACGATCCGGAATGCCGATATGATCCTGGTTATGAAAGACGGGGATGTTGTGGAAACAGGCACCCATCAGTCCCTTTTGGAAAAGGGCGGTTTCTACGCCGACCTGTGGATGAGCCAGTTTGTTTCCGGCGAAGCTATCTGATTCCCATCCTGTTCCCTTTACAGTAAAAAGAGGGCTGCATTGCGCAGCTCTCTTTCTTTTCAATCCTCCGGGTTGTCCGGCCGCCGGTCAACGGGCGCCGAAAGCGCCCCTCACCGGCGCCATTTCCTTCATAAATGCGAACCTCGGTGCATCCACCTGCTCGACGCGGACATCGTCCCCGTCAAAGGTGAAATCGTACTTCCGCTCGTGGCATGTCTCGATCCAGCGGAGGGTCAGCCGGAACACATTTTCCTTTACCCAGGCTCCGCTCGCCAGCGCGCGTGTGACAATGCCCCCGCCGATTGTGTTGTCCGCGTATCCGCCGTTCATTGCAACTGTCACGCTGGTTTTTTCACCTTCCTGCGTATAATCCATCCGGCAAAGGTCTCCGTCAAAACTGAAGCTCAGATCCGAAATGCCGTCCGGCATCCGGTTTCCGCCCATGAAAATACCGGACATGTCCCCGAAGGCCAGCCGTCCTTCCAGGAATTTGATCGTCCTCCCGTTCACTTTTTCCTGCAGGGGGCTGAAAGGCGCGAAGGGCGGCTTGGGCAGCGCCAGTGCCTTCATCCGTTTCAGCAGGGCTTCCTGTTCCGGTCCGGCGGGAATCGGCTCACCCTTGCCGGCGGGAATCTCATCAAGGAATTCCCACATGTAGTCCAGTGTCTGCTGCGGTGCTACTCCGCCGGTAGAGCCTGCCGCGTTCTCCGTGATGGCAATCAGCATGTCCCTGTCCGGCACGACGATGGTAAACTGGCCCATAGCACCGTCCGCGCGGTAAACGCCCTTCGGCCGGCACATCCAGATCTGGTACCCGTACCCGACAAAATTGTCCTTGGCCGGGGGATTGACCTTGCTTTCTGAAGCGGATTCATTCTGCAGCGTGGTCGCCAGCTTTACATAATCCTCCGCCAGGATCCGTTCGCCGTTCCACACTCCGCCGTCTGCGTACAGCTTCATCAGCCGGAGATTGTCCTCCGTCGTCGCCAGCAGGCCGCCGCCGCCGATTTCCATGCCGTCCGGCATGCAGTACCAGCGCAGGTTGGAGGCGTCGATACCGATCTTATCGAACAGCCTTGGTTTCAGGTACTCATGGAGTCCCAGTCCTGTCTTTTTCCGGACAATGGCGCCAAGAAGCGTCGATCCGGTGCTGTTATACATATAGGTCGTGCCCGGTTCATGTACGACAGGAACCGCCAGGAATTCGCGGATCCAGTCAACGCTGGGGCGGGGCATCGTATCCATGCCGCATCCCATACAAAGCACATGATGCACAGTCAGTTTTTTCAGGTTCTCGCTGGGCTCGGCCGGTGCGTATTCCGGGAAGATGTCGATGATGCGCTCATCCAGTTTCACAATACCTTCCGTGTACGCTATGCCGACCGCGGTGGCTGCGTAAGTTTTCGTATGGCTCTGCAGGCCGTGCCGGATTCCGGGTGCATAAGGAGTCCACCAGCCTTCCGCGCAGACCTTCCCGCCGCGCATAATCATCAGCCCGTGGGGTTCTGTATATCCGCTCTCCAGCTTGTCCAGCAGGTGCATAATCGCACTGCTGGGAATACCGGCAGCCTCCGGCAGGATTCGTTCAAATTCTTTCCTTATCATCGCAGATTCCTCCTTATTCAGCTTTTTCGGCATGGCTATTGTACCATTCGTTCCGCCGCAGCCGCTTTTGTTTTTGTATGCGAAGCCTTCAGTATTGTCTACAAGTGTACAAAATTGGAAACACCTGATTCCTTTGTAATGGAACACGCCATGCCTGCATGCTACCATGGTTCCAGGATCAGTCGCAACAGGACCAAACAGAAAGGAAGTGTCTCTGTGGATTACGAAAAATTCCTCGACAGGCAGTTTGTCATGACCGACAACAAACGAATCGACCGTGTTCGGGATCTCTATACAACCTTCAATCCCCATGTGGACCTGGAAGCGCTCAAAAACGGCGGCTACCTGGATGCCCTCGCAGAGATGATGCAGCCGGTGCTGGATGATTTCGACGATCATTCCCCGCGCATTCTTGCTTACTGGGCCAAGCGCGGTATGGTGAAGGAATTCCACGGGGAATCCACGCCCATGAGCTGGACAGAATATGAGAAAGATACCGGCTATGCCTGGCGGGAGCCTCCGGAAGGTGCTCCGCAGAACCGCTTCAGGCGTTGGAATTCCTTTGTCCCCGTCAGCGCCTTCGACCCGAAAAACGCCGGGCGGAAATACCCCGTTGTCATCATGCTCCACGGCGGCTTCAATCCTGTCAGTATCATCGACGGCTGGGGCATTCCGCAGGAAGCAGCCCGGCGGGAATGGATTGTGATCGCACCGTCCCTTGAGCTGGATGACCTGTTGGATGAGATACTCGCAGAAGCCGCCGAACTCTACCCAATCGATGAAAGCCGTATTTATGTTGCCGGCTTCTCCTACGGCGGCTTCATGTCCTGCTACCTGGGCAATAAACGCCCGGATGTGTATGCCGCGGTTGCGCCCTGTGGTGCGCCGATCAGCAACAGCTATACTGAGAAAGCCATAGGGCCGGAACCCCAGCCGCCCTTCGACGGCGAAGCGCGTGCCGTCAAGATGAATACGTATATGCCCGTCATCAATATTGCCGGTACCCTGGACGGATTCCGTTTTCCGCTCTATAACGTGAATGAGCGTCATTTTGGCCCGTACCATACCTCCGCTGCCGTTCTGCTGGAAGGTATCAACCATTGGGCGCGCGTCAACCGTGCGCCGGAGATCCGCCTGGAGGATGTCATGGCCCTGAAGGACAGCGAGGCCTGTTCGGAAGTGGAAAAGAACCTCGGTATCCCGCTTGCGGAAGGCTGCGGGCACAAAGTCGTCGCCGACGGCATCACGAATTATATCGGGGACCTGCGCAGCGAGGACGGCGTCGTCCGTACCCGCATCATGTGCGAAATGAACATGCCCCACTGGCCGACCCCAGAAATGAGCCGCCAGATTTTTGACTTCTTCTCCCATTTCTCCCGCGACAGGAAAACCGGCGAGAGCATCTATCATCCGTAAATACCCGGCATAGCACGCTGAAAGGAGTTCTGCGTGAATAAATACCTGGAAACCGACCGGAACTTCTATAAAAAGCTGGTCAGCATCGCGTTTCCGGTTGCCGCCCAGAGCGTAATTACCACCGGCGTCAACCTGATCGATACCATTATGCTCGGCCAGCTCAATGAAACTGCGCTGAGCGCATCTTCCCTGGCCAACCAGTTCATCATGCTGTTCATGTTTGTGTGCATGGGCATCAGTATGGGTGCGTCTGTTCTCTCGTCCCGCTACTGGGGCGCGAAGAACATCACGGAGCTGAAGAAGGTCATCGCCATCGCGCTGCGTTTCGGCCTGCTCCTCGCTGCTGCCTTTATGGCGGTCAACATTGCAGCGCCGGAATGGATCATGCGCTTCTATATCCAGGACCGGGATGTAATCGCCGCCGGCGCGGATTACCTGCGCTGGTCAACGATTACCTACCTGCTGATGGCGCTGACCACCGTAACGACCAATATTATGCGCAGCGTCGGCCTCAACCGTATCCCCTTCATCAGCGCATGCTGCGCGTTTTTCATCAACATCGGGGCGAATTACGCCTTTATCTTCGGCAAGCTGGGCATGCCCGCCATGGGTGTGTCCGGCGCCGCAGTCGGTACCGTCATTGCCCGCATCGCGGAAGTCGGGATCATTTGCGGATATTTCTATCTGCACGACCGGACGGTAAACTTCCGTTTCCGGGACCTTTTCATCCCCTGCCGCGATCTTATCCGGGAGTTTTTCCGCATCAGCGTGCCTGTTATGCTCAGCGACGGGCTGCTCGGCGTCGGGGATAACGTGCTGGCCGCAATCATGGGACGGATCGGCAGCAATTTCGTCTCTGCCAATTCCATCACCAATATCGTATCCCGCGTCAGTACGATCTTTATCACCGGCCTGGCTTACGCAGGCTGCTTCATCACCGGCCAGACGCTGGGGGAAAAGAACGTGGAAGGCGCAAAACGGCAGGGAAATACCTTCCTGCTGCTGGGCCTGGCAATCGGCCTGCTGGCCGCAGTCATCATCATGGTTATCAGCGGTCCGCTGATCTCCTTCTACAAAATTTCGGAGGAAACCATATCCATCGCCCGGGAGCTGATGCTCGGCATCAGCCTGATTGTCATTTTCCGTTCCACCAATTCGATCCTGACTAAGGGCGTGCTGCGGGGAGGCGGAGATACGCGTTTCCTGCTGATCTCGGACACAACGACCATGTGGCTCGCCGCTATCCCGCTTGGCGCCCTCGCCGCGCTTGTACTGAAACTGCCTCCCTTCTGGGTTTTTGTTTTCCTGCATGCTGACCAGATCGTAAAGGCAGTCTGGTGTGTCTTCCGCCTGCGCAGCGGAAAGTGGATCAAAAAGATCCGCGGCGCAGATCTGGAATAGTATTTCCTTCCATCCATGCCAGCACCTGCTGCCTGTCCTTCAGCGCCCCGGCGGCCCCGACGGCCGTGGTGCTGATGGCCCCGCAGGCATTCGCAAACCGCAGCGCCTCTGTTGCCGGTTTCCCGCGCAGGAGCTCTGCAATGAAGCCCGCCGCGAAGTTATCCCCGGCGCCGGTTGTATCCACAGCCTGCACACGGTAACCCGGCAGAATGCAGGTTCCTTCTGCGTCCTTCATCAGGCAGCCCCCGCTTCCCATCTTGATGATAACGTGTTTCACTCCATAACCGAGGAAGACATCCGCCATGGCTTCCGGATCTTCCTTTCCGCTGAAAAAGCGTGCCTCATCCTCATTGGGTGTAATCCAGTCAATCAGAGGGAATGACGCTGCCAGGTCGGCTGCCTGCATTTTCCTGAAATTCGGCAGCTTCGTATCGGCAAAAGTAACCTGCCCCGCCCGTTTTGCCGTTTCCAGCACGCCGCGGACGATTTCCGGATCGTCAAAGGGCGTACGGAACAGGGATCCGAGAAGAACTGCCCTTGCGTCCGCGACGGCCGCTTTTTCCGGGTGGAAGTTGTACCTGTGGGCTTCGTTGGTGATGGACTTCCTTGAACCGTCCGCGTTCACCAGGATGGTCGTCACAGGCGTCTGCGGCGATTGCACGGCCAGGCTGGTATCCACGCCGGCGCGGCGCAGTTCGTCCTTCACCAGGCTGCCGGCCGCGTCCGGCCCCAAGGCGCAGGCAATGGCTGTTTTCAGCCCCAGCCTGGCTGCAGCGGTGGAGACGTTCACCGCTTCGCCGCCGGCGTTCAGGGAGCAGGATGCTGCCACAAAGCCGGAGGCGGATACCGGTTCCGGGTTCAGCCCCCGGATAATCGAATCCACCAGGGCGGTTCCGATACAGATCAGATCATATTTCATTTCAGCCGCTTCCCTTCCGTTTCTCATGCATCCAGCATGGCGCAGATGCAGTCTTCGATGGTGTCCGCCCTCCGCAGCAGCCGTTTCCGCCGGATGTCCTCCCCGGCCGGCCACTCCATCAGCTTTTTGATCCTGCCGAGTGCGATGGTCGGATGGAACCTGTCCGCCCAGCCTTCATACAGGGCTGTATACCATGCCTGCAGTTCGTCCCTGCCGGCCTCCGGCCCGCCCCGGATCCGGCGCGCAAGGGCAGGATCCGCCAGCAGACCCCGCCCGATCATCACCGCCTCCGTCCCGGGGCATGCCTCCGTCAGGCGGCTGATGTCTTCAGCCGTCTTCAGGTCCCCGTTGTAAACGGGGTGCTGCACATGCTTCCGGACGGCAAGGGCAAAAGCATCCGGATGGATCCCCCCTGTGTACTGTTCCCGGGTTGTCCGGACGTGGATCGTCATATGTGAAAAAGGGTACCCCGAAAGCAAGTCCAGGAGCTGCGGCCATTCCCCGGGGCTCTCGTATCCGATGCGCGTCTTGACGGAAAGCGACACCGGAAGCGTATTCGCAAACACATGGTCCAGGAACTGCCGCAGGGAATCCGGGTCGCGGAGCATGCCGCTGCCCCGCCCGCGTTTGGTCACCGTTGGCGACGGGCAGCCGAGATTCAGGTCTGCGCAGGCATAGCCGCATTCACTCACATAGTACAGCCAGGCAGACAGCTGTTCCGGATCCCGTGTCAGCGCCTGGGGCAGCACACACAGCCCTTCATTCTCATCCGGCGATATATCCCTCTCCTCGCGTGTAAGCAGCGAAAGGGTTTGCGTCAGCTTATGGAACGGCAGGCAGTAAACGTCAATGCCGCCGAAAATCCGGTGATGGGCCTGCCGCAGGATCCCGTCGGTAATGCCTTCCATCGGCGCAAAATAGATTTTCAGCCGGTTCTCCCGGGGCGCACCGGATTCCATAGGCAGGCTCCTTTCCGCGGACTATAATGGGATGTACCGATACTGTACCGGATTTCCGCCCCGGAATCAAGCGGATCCGTTCCCGAGCAGCGCTTTGCATCCGCACGCTGTTTCGCCGCCTAAAAAAATGTGCAGCAGTCCGCTGCACATTATATTGCACACCCTATGCCGGTAACCTACAGATTGACGACATGAACCGGATGCCCTTCCATGAAAGCCCGGATGTTTTCCGCTGTTCCGTCCATAATCCGCTGCCGGCCGCCATCATCAGCAATTTTGCCGGAAGGGAGCCCGGCTTTCGTCCCGGCACTGAAAAAGGCTCCTGCAAGCAGGAGCCCTTCCGTCCCGGGCATCCGGCCCGGTTTATGTTTGCTGTGTTTTGAATACTGTCAGTTTCAGCGCGTAAATGCTTCGAGCACTCCGTTGACGGAAAGAATCACGATTTCGTATTTCTTTTCCTGTTCCCTGTTCGCGTTTGCCGCGACGGTGAATCCCTGGTCGAGCAGCTCGGATTGGCCTTCGGTGCTGATGCTGACTGCCAGCTCCTGCCTCTCCCCGCCGTTGATCGATACGTACACGTGCCAGGTCTCCGGCCGATCGGGATCGGGTTCGAGCGTAAACACGTAGTAAGCGCCGTTCTCCAGTGCGCTGACCGGGATCGCCAGCACTGCGTCATCGATGATAAACACAACCCAGAAGATATTGCCTTCCTTCAGGGCGCTCACGTCATCAGCCCGCAGGTGCAGCTGCCTGGCCTGCTTCCGCAGCTCGTCAGCACTCAGCCTTGCAATGCCCTTCGTGCTGCTGTTCCTCCGGTCACGGATGACCAGGATGTTTCCGGCTTTTTCCTTGCTGTACGGGATCCGGTGTCCGTTGCCGTCCGTAACGATCGGGTATTCAGGTTCACCGTCCACGCGATCGGGGATATCCTTCGGCTCGACTTCCATGGTGATGGTACCTGTGTAGTTTCCGATACCGGTGAAGGTAACCCGGATCATACCGGTTGTTTCATCCTGCTCGAAGGTGACGGTGTAATCCGCGCCTTCCTTCAATCCCGGAATCAGCGCTGTTACATCCTTTGTCATCCGGTTATATGCCGCGACCGCTGTATCACTGAATCCTGCCAGCGAGGCGGGATTGATCGTGAAGGTCGTCGTCACTGTGCCGGTGTAGTTGCCCTTGCCTGTAATGGTCACGGTCGCCGTTCCGGCATTCACGTTGTTGCTGTAGCTGACCTCATAGTCCACGCCTTCCACCAGGCCGTCAATCACGATTGCCGGCGTCTGGTCCCTGCCGTTATAAGTCACGTCCGCGATATCGCCGACCGCAGGAATCTGTGCAGGCTTAATGGTGAAATTCAGCGTCACTGTGCCGGTGTAGTTGCCCTTGCCTGTGATGGTCACGGTTGCTGTTCCGGCGTTCACGTTTTCGCTGTAGCTGACCTCATAGTCCACGCCTTCGACCAGGCCGTCGATCGATACGGCCGGCTGCTGTTCCTTGCCGTTGAAGGTCACGTCCGCAATGCTGCCGGCTGCCGGAACCTGCGCGGGCTTGATGGTGAAGCTCAGCGTCGCTGTGCCGGTGTAGTTGCCCATGCCCTTCACCGTCACGGTCGCCGTACCGGCGTTCACGTTCTCGCTGTAGCTGACAATTTCGTAATCGACGCCTTCCGTCAGGCCGTCAATAGCAACCGACGGCCGCAGTTCCTTGCCGTTGTAGGTCATGTCCGCGATGTCGCCGATCGCCGGGATCTGCGCGGGCTTGATGGTGAAGGTTTGCGTTGCCGTACCGGTGTAGTTGCCCTTGCCTGTTACGGTCACGGTCGCCGTACCGGCGTTCACGTTCTCGCTGTAGCTGACTTCGTAGTCCACGCCTTCGACCAGGCCGTCAAGGCTGATGGCCGGTTTGAATGCGTCGCCGCTGTAGGTCACATCTGCGATATCGCCGATCGCCGGAACATTCGCCGGGTCGATGGTCAGGTCATCGCCCGTATACTCAATGGTATAGTTGCTTCCCGCGGTCAGCGTGCCCAGGTTGATTGCGTATGCGCCGACATTCTCACCTTCGTCGCGGGCCAGTGCGCCGGACATCCTGTCGTTTCCGACCAGGCCGATGACAATGTATGTCAGTTCCGGGTCGACGGTGCCGTAGATCTTTTGCTGTGCGTTCGCCGTCACGGTCAGCAGCGCCGGATTGATCGTCAGGCTGCTTCCTGTGAACTCGAGGATGTAGTTGCTGCCTGCGGCCAGCGTGCCCTGGCTGATACTGTAAATACCGACATCCTCACCGGCTTCACGGGCCAACATGCCTGTCAGCCTGTCGTTCCCGACCAATCCGGCGACAGTGTATGTCAGTTCGGGATCCGCTGTTCCGTAAGTCTTCTTCCGGGCATCCGCGGTCACGGTCAGCAGTGCGGGATTGATGGTGAATTCGTTCCCGGTAAACTCGACGGTGTAGTTCTTTCCTGCGGTCAGCGTTCCCTGGCCGATTGCGTATGTGCCGGCATTCTCGCCTTCTTCACGGGCCAGCGTACCGGACATCGTGTCGCTTCCGAGCAGTCCCTCAACAATATAGGTCAGTTCGGGATCCGCTGTTCCATAGGTCTTGCTGATTGCATCCGCCATCACGGAGATCATGGCCGGTGTTATGTTGAATTTCACCGAGGCGGTATCACCGCTCAGGGCGCCGATACCGACGACCTTGCCGGCGACCGCGCCGACATTGATATTGTCGGTTTCCGAGTAATCCACGATGTAGTCGATGCCTTCGATCAGTACGCGGTATGGGATATCCGGCGTGATTTCACTGCTCGTATAGATTTCGTCCGGCAGTTTCATATCCTTCAGGCTTGGGATATGCCGTACAGCGAATGTGAATTCAGGCTTGTCGCTCGGCAGCAGGTAGTTGCTGTTGGCCAGGCCGATGCCGTTGAAGAGGATCATGGCCGGAATGCCGTTGCCCAGTTCGTCGGTCATCAGGTGCGCATCGTACTGCTTGTTGTAGGTAAAGCCGAGGGTATCGCCTTCCAGGGCGCCGTTCAGCTTCAGGATGCCGGCGATGGTATCGATCAGGCGGTCCTTTGTTCCGACCTTCACAATGTTGTCCAGCGTCAGGTCGTCCGTATTCCAGCTGAGGCGGATCGGGGCGATTCGAACCGTCACGTTGTCTTTCTTGACCTGCTGGCCTTCGTCGTTGTAGATCACGACGGTCAGGCTGTAATCTCCGGCGTTCGTAAAGGACGGCATCTCCTTCAGCCACTGTCCGTTCAGGTTATCGTACCACATGACAGTATCCGTACTCTTCAGGTCGCCTGTGATAGCTGCGGCAGCGTGGGAATTCCTGTCGTAGGTTCCGCTGTAGGCGGAAATGTTGATTTCCCTCACATCCAGCGGCAGAATCGAGACGGTCGCCATCCCCTGCATGCGGATCTCCCGGACCGGCTTCTCCACGACGTCGAATTCGGAACCCGTCTCTTCGTCTTCACGCTCGCCTTCCCCGACGTCCAGTTTCTCCGTTGCGGCGCGCAGCTGGTTCATCTTGATGGTCATCGTCTCGTTGACGACGTAATAGTAAATATCGTAGTTTCCGATGTCGGTGAATGCCAGCGGCTCCCCGGGGATTTCGTTGCCGTCCGCATCATAGGCAACCCGGTATACCTGGCCGTTGATGATCATGCCCTTGAATTCAGCTCCGGTATTGCCCACGCGGAAGTACAGGCTTTCCGCGCTGTTCGGTGCGTAAACCGTAACGCTGTGCGGTTCGCCGTCCCAGTAGCCCGTGTATCCGTCGACCTTCACATCTGTCGTTTCAACCAGGCTGACGCCGACCTTGCCTTTCTGCGAATAGTAGTTCGGCTTGGTTACGGTGTATTCGATTTCATATTCACCGGCTTCCGTAAACGGTCCGACGGATGATGCCGCGGCTCCGCCGTTTACGGTGTATTCCACCTTGGCGCCGTCCATGACGCCTTCCAGTTTCACATTGTATTCATTGCCGTTGGCATATCCGAGAATGCCCTCAGCTGTTACGGCAGGCATGGTTGCCGGCATGATGGATACGGTCCGTGCCATTTCCTTGTATGCGTTACCGTTCACCCGTACTGTCACACGGTACTGCCCGGCGTCCGTCCAAAGCAGGTCGCCCGGCTTCGTAGCCGTGGTATACGCTGCGCCATTCAGGGAATATTCCACGGTATCCTTGTTCTCGCCTTCCCATGTCACGCCTTCCAGCGTAATGCCGTGCGGCTGTCCGTCGTAGATGCCGCCCCAGCCGTTCGCTGTCGCCGTAAACGGTTCGATGCTCAGCGTAAAGCTTCCGGTGAAGGTCTTGGTATAGTCATTGTCGGGATTGCCGTCTTTCGAATGGACCAGCCGTTCCGCATAGTAGTAGACGGTGTAATCGCCCGCTTCCGTCCGCGGATGGGTTTCGTCCAGCGCGGCTTCGTTTCCGTCCTGATCCAATGTGTAGAGGCGGATATTCGTTGCCTTTTCGTAGGCCCCCTCTTTGGCATCATTCGCGCCTTCCAGCGTAATGGGATGGTATTCCCCGTCGTTCTGCCAGGTAATGTCTTTCGCTGTCACCGGCGCGCATTGCAGCAGGGTGAACGTGGGCTCCAGCACGAGCTCGTTGTACCGCCAGTCGCGGTTCACGAAGATCTGGAATTTCGTTGTGCCGCCATTGGTGGTATCTCCGACCGGCAGGAACACGGAGCCGTCTTCGCGGATTTCGGTTCCCGCATGCTGTGCCGCATACTGATACAGCGGAATCGCGTTCGGCGCGCCCCTGCGGTTAACCTGGGTCGGCAGGATCCAGATTTCGTCCATCGGGATGACATTTCCGTTTTCATCTGTCAGTACACGGATACCGGTGATCGTCAGGCCGTGGGTCTCTCCGTCCTCCAGCATTTCAACCGATTCGCAGGCAACGCCCCGCAGGTCAATGCGGTCGATCCGTTTCACGGTCATGGTAATCTGTTTTTCTGCGGTTTCGGTACGGCTGTTCAATGCGGCATTCACCAGGTTTGCAAAGTCGTCGCTTCCGTATCCGGCCTTTGCAATCGCATCGTCATAGCCATGGGTCAGCGGGCTCTCCGGAAGCTGGATCGTATTCGGGAGCTTGTAATCGGTTCGGTTCTGCAAATAATACAGCACTTCATACGTCGTATCCTTTTCCGGAGTACCAAGGATCATCGGTTTTGCATCTATCACCATGGGGCCCTCTATCCAGTGATCCATGAAGCTGCTGTCAATCAATCCTTCAGCCAGGAGGAAGTCCACCAGATCAAGCCATTCCGTATCTCCGGCTTTCCTCATCATATAGGAGATACTCCTGGGTTCCAGTCCCATTCCCAGGACGTAGCTTTCATCCAGTTCGTGCATCGCTCCGTCGTAGGTTGTGGTAAAACTGTTGATCCCGGCATCAAAGGTAATCAGGGTCTGTATCGCGGCAGCATCCTGCAGGTGGAAAATTTCCTCATCCTGCTCATTGTAACCGGTGAAAACTGTCCTGAAGAAGTAATACCCGTCCTGATCGAGGCCTGAAATCGTTACACCCACGTCGCTTGCGCGTGTGGCCGCGTCAATCCTTGCACTGCCGGTAATCACCTGCGTTGCCGGGAGGGTCCCCTCGTTCTTTTCCCGAACTTCGAAGGGGACAAAATCCACAAGGATCTGCCAGGCCAGCTTGCGCAGGCCGACCTGTTCATAAGCACCGATTGTCGTGAATGGAACAAACGTGTAATGATGCTCGTCGTAAACTCCGATATCTCCATCGATGACCTTCGGCAGGATCCTGATACTCCGGTCATCATCCGGTGTGTTTTCGTTGTCCGTTCTGGTAAACTCTGTCCGCCTGGTCAGGTTATCGTCACGGACCACCGTCCAGTCTGTATCGATCCCTTCATATGTCAGCCCGCTTTCCCGTACGCCGGAATTGTTAGTGATGGGCGTAGATCCATACGGTGCTACAATGTACAGGTATTTATGGGGCATCCAACTCCAACTCTCCGCTTCGAGATCAATCGCGTCATGGTATTCGTCCAGTTCCACAAGGATATGCTGGAACCTGACACCATACCCGTTCCCTGCATTCCAGTGATCGATTGTACTGGAATTGTAATAATACGGAGTTCCGTTGATCTCATCGTACACGGTACTGCCGCCGGATGTCCTCAGGGTAAGGTTCAGGTCGCTGTTCTGTACCGGCTTGCCCCAGAATGTTCCCGCAGTACCCGTTGCATGCACATTAATCATATTCTGGTTATTAACCGGATGCACGCCGTCGAAATACTGCATGTATATATAGTCGGAATACACGGATGAATCCGTAAAGAGGATCATCATGTCGTTTCCTGTGCCAACGGTCTTGGGGCTTTTGTATGTGTCATATGCTTCGCCTTCCTTCATCCGCACCGCTGGCTGAATCAGCATTTTCAGCGGAATCTTGTTGATCCTGATGCTGATCTGGTCGATGGCTTCCATGGAAGCAACAGCATCTGACGCTTTCCCTGTCAATTTGTAATATAAGGTATACTCGCCAGGCTTGTCTTTGCCTTCCAGTGCTGCCAGGGGCTTGAATGTGACATTGTCCCAGCTGAATGCCAGCTGATCAATCGGGAGGGTCCCATTTGCAATGGCCGGCAGGTAATGGACATATTCATGGTCCGTTTCGGCATACCAGGCATATACTTCATATTCCCGGCCTTCAGCCGATCCGGAATAGGGGCTCTTGCCTTCTGCGATATAACCCTGCAGGTAATTCGTCAGATAATCAGGGCTCAGCACCTGCCCTTCTTCCTTTGTCTGCAGGCCGCTGAATGTGAAGAATTCATCTTCCCTGTAGAAATGGACAGTGGTCGGTGCTGTTGCTACTGCCTTGTAATCCTTGCTTCTCAGGGTAACCGTTACCAGGTATTCACCGGTTGGCAATTTGTTAAAAGGCTTATTCTCTTTATCTGCCCCGGGCATCCGGTTATCGATAATGACGTCGCCTCCGTTTGCTGCTGTATTGGCTACCGTATAATAGATGTTGTATCCTTCCAGTGAAACTTCGTTGTTGGCACCATCCAGGAAATGGAGATATTCAGACAGCGAAAGTTCACGGTTCGGTGTCACGATCACACCGGGAATCTTGCCGTCGGCTGTGGTCAGGGCCGCTGAACCTTGTTTAGCTTCTTTCTCGATCCTGATTTGAGCGTGATTCTCGTAGTATGTGAGAGGTGAATTCGTTTGAATTGCCTGGCCGAGATAACTGCCGGCGCCGCCGAATCCTGTCCATGCTCTGCCGTCAATAATACCTGCGTGGTTGGCGGCCATTCCGACAGCGTGTACTGTATGATGGAATTCATTCGCCATCAGGTCGTATCCCGGATTGCTCAATTCAACCAGGCCGATAACATCCCGTACAATATCCGCGTCAAAGTATTGCGGGCCGATCGCATCCCATTCGTAGGTTTCGCCGAACTTCAGTTTTCTGATCAGGGTGTAAGCCGGGTCGCATGCCCAATCCAGCGGAGAATATGTTACATCCCAAATATTTCCGTTCCCCGTATAGCCGTATTCGGCCGGATTGCTGCCGGCATAGCGCACGCCATCAAGATAATACCAAATCATCTCCTCGTTCATCAGTCGCGGCAATGAATCAGGATTATTTGCAGTCTCCCAGTCAGAATACCGATAATACATCGTCGGTGTCTTCAGATTAACCTTATCGCCCTGGACATAATGCCTGTCATCGGTCAGGGTGTTATCAAATGCAGCGATGAAATACAGGTGTTCCGTAAGGACAAGATGGACCGTACCCTGCCATTTCAGCATCCTTTCGCCGAAGGCTGTTTCCCTGCGGGTAATTGCGATCGTCAGGGGATAAGTCTTGACACGGTCATCAGCCGTATTGGTCAGAGCGGCAGATCCAGGTATGGGCAGCTGTAAAACCCCGTCTGTCCCGCCGTTATAAATCGTCCAGTTGGTCCCGTTGTCAAAACTGTATTGAACAATATCATCGGCCTGTATGCCGGTTATGGCCGGTGCAATACCCATATGTTCGCTGATATAGGAAGAAGTGTTCCAGAAACGCCAGATATCCGTGTACGGTTCCAGCACAATCCCAAGGAGATCTGCCGTTGTCAGAATGTCGAAGAAAGCATCCCCCTGAGTACTGTCCGCAAGTACCCATCCGTTGTTATTCATTTGGATGGTCGCCTTGTAGCTTCCGGAATTGCCCAGAGAGGGCGCCGCCGTCAGGGGATCATAACCGCTGTCTGCATTCCGTTTGCTGTATGCAAACGTGTAATTTGCAAGACTGATCTCTCGCTTCTCGTATGGTGAATAAGCCCATACAACGGGTGCGGAAACCGGTGTCTGGCTGCCCACGGCTACTTCGTAATCCTGAGCTGTCAGGCGCAAAACCAGTGCGTTCTCCGGAACGGTACGGAACCGGGCAGCCACCAGCTTCAGGCCGGCGCCTTTGCCGGTCAGGTCATCCGTGTCATAAACGGCGGTGGTTGTCTCATTGTTTAGGTTGTCAGCCGACGTATAATACGCGATTACCTGCGGATCTTTGATGATACGGGCGTCATATTGCGGTCTGAACGCATTTCCATTCTCCGTGTAAATCAGCGTCTCTGACGCTGCACCGCCCTGGCTTGTAAAGTTCAGTGTGCCGGAAAGCATCCGGATCGTATCGCGATGCGCAACCCCGTAGACTTCCAGCGTATGGAGATTCAGCGTGCCGTCCGCAATAAAGATTGCAGGTTGATAACCCAGTCTGTTCCCCTCGCCGAGGCTGCCGTTTATGATGTTCAGCATGCCTGCGCCGCTGAGGTTAATCGGCGAGAGATCGCCAATCCTGTCCGGGTAGAGCAGTTTATAACTGTTCAGATCCAGTGTGATGCTCTCCCCTGAACCAACCAGGATGGACAGCGTTTGGCTAAGCTTTGTATCGGCAGTCAGCCGTACAGTGTTGTTCTCAGCAACCGCGTTTTCGCCGAGGACGGCAGCAAGCTCTGCCGCATTCGTGATAAAGCCGGTGCCCGGATCCGCCGTGGCTGTAATCGCCGGCGTACCGCCGTCTTTGTCCGCCAGTTTGATTTCATTTCCTGGCCGGACGTTCCGGAGGACCGTTTCCCTGGCTGTCCCGGTAAATGTCAGGACCAGGTTTTCGTAGCTTGTGCTGGCAATATAACCAAATGAGTCAAGGACAAAGCGTTTGCCGGTCAGATTGTCTGCTTCAATCTGATAATTTGCTTTGATCTGGACACTGCCTGCAGGCGCGGATGCATTCTTCAGGAAGGCACCCCGATTCGTCGCCAGTATAATATCACCGGTGCCGGCAAAGAGGTCTGCGGCAGCGAAATTCCCGGCTGCGTTTACAGTAACTGCAGACGCGCTGATATTATTCAGGTAAGTGTTCACGCCGTTAATCAGGACACTGGAACCGCTGTTCGCCGAAGCATTCCACAGATTCAGCGCATGATCAATAGTAATGGTTTCACCTGTCACCGCCAGGTCCCCGCCCGCGGACAGATGCGCACCGCTGCTCATAGAGATGCTGGCATGAACAGTGTAAGGATAGCGGTCATCTTCGTAATCTCTTCCCGCGGTCAGCGTCATCTTGCCGCCCGCGATCAGGCCGCTTCCCGCATTCCCATCGTTCAGCTGGATCGTCCTGGCACTCAAAGACATATCGCCCGCGGCGGAAATAACACCATCATCGCCTACCTGGATGCTGTTTGCCGAACCTTCAATGATCAGGTTGCCGCCGGATTGAATATTTGGATTCACCAGCCTCAGATCCTTCAGTGTCAGGAGGACATCGTTCGGATGGTCGATCCGGATCGCCGTGGTATACCAGTCCCATTCATCCCACGGTATCCTCAGGAGCGCAGTAAGCGGTTTGTTCGCGTCTGTTCCAGCAAGGGTCAGCGGATTCTCACTCGTGCCCAGATCGCCATAATTGCTGTTAATCGATATATTGTTGGCTCCGGAGAACACAGTGGTCGGTTTATCCACAATCAGGCTTGCCGCCCTGATATCTACAGCCCCGCCCGCGGTGGCCTTATCGAGGATCGAGAAATTGCCCGTACCGGAACCGATATAATTGTCCTGGATATGGATATCGCCGGCTGCTTCCGCACTGATCCGGGAACCGGACAGGATAAAGCGCTCATCTGCGGTGCCGATACTGCCGTTTTTGCTGGTCACTGTTGCGGTACTTCCGGTCACGATCTTGCCGCGCAGGTCGCCCTTCTGGGTCACGACAATCGGGTTGCTCTTGGATTCAATGCTGATGACGCCTGTCGTATCGGCATCCAGCACCAGCGGCGCCAGGATGGCAGGATTGACCTTCCAGTTGTAGTTCTCATATTGCAGGTACAGATCACGGGTCCAGTCCAGATCATACCCGCTTGTTCCGTAATCAGCGCTCCATTCGTTTGTATAGAGTTTCAGCGGCTGATCTGCCGAACCGATATCGTAGGCGGAATCCAGCGTCACCTGCCCGCCGGCATCTGCTGAGGCAACCCCGCCTGTAATGCTGCCGGCCTTGGCTCGCAGGGTGCCGGTGCCGCCGGTGATATTGAGCATTCCGATTTCAATATCCCCGTTTTCGATTTCAAGCAGTACATCGGAGAACCAATTATCCAGTGTGCCGACAGGTGCACCCAGGTGATCCGCGCGGATTACTGTCTTTGCATCGAGATAGGTGGCTTCACCAAGTTTCAGCTCGTTGGTTACGTCAATCGTCACCGGATAGTATTTAGCCCATCCGATCAGCTTATTGAGTTCAAGGTTTCTGGCCCGGATATCCAGGGTTCCTTTCCAGTCCAGGTAATCCCACAGGTAAAGATAATCAATCTTCAGCCAGTCGGTTTCGCTTCCCTCGTCAGAAACAGCATCGATTGTGATGGGGCCTTTACCGGAACCGTCTTTCAGGATATTCCCGATCTCAACATCACCGCCGAGCTTCAGGGTCAGCGTCCAGGTTTTTTCCAGTTTGATCGTATCGATTTTGGTCAGGCCTTCATAGGACATGATGTCCAGGTTAAGGCCGACTGCATCGCCCCACAGCCAGGGATAGATCGTTCCGGGCAGGATGATATCATTCTTTGCCCGTATCTTAAGTCCGTTCGTATAGCTCTCGATCTGCCGCAGGTTGTTGAGGTAGATGCTGCCGTTATCCGCCGTGACGGTGGCAAAGTCCGCCTGGTCAAAGCTGCTGCTTACGGTAATATTTCCGTTGGCTGTATGCATGGAACCGCCGCGCATCGTCAGCTTGTCGATCACGATATCGCCCTGTGCTTCCAGGGCGCCGGCAGTTTCCAGCGTGCCGCCGGTGATTGTCCGGCCGGTGACGTTCAGGATAGCTTCGGTGGAATCACAATGGAAGGTGACGTCACCGTCTGCGTAAATGCTGTGGGTGAAACTCTTCCACCAGTTGTTGTGGAATGTACCGTAGATGTCCACATTGCCTTTGGCATAGATATCAACCGGATTCCAGACCTTGCTCTCAATCCCGCCGGACTGGGTTCCGTTTGCATCGATACGACCTGTCCGAACATTCCCACCCGCTTCAATGCGCAGCGGAATATACAGATTCAGCGCGCTGCCAAGCGTAACATTCCCGTTTGCCTTCAGGAGGCTGGTGGCGCCATAGTCTGAACCGTAGGCACGGAAATGGTCTTCCATGTCTCCGACATCCAGGTTCCCGCCGGCCCGGACTTCGATGGAGTCCAATTGCGTGATGTTCATGATCTTGTCGATCCTGACATCTTTCGCTGCCGTCAGGTAAATATACATATGTCCAACATACTTCGGGAGCTCATCCAGCGTGTCCTGCCCGACGCTGTCCGCGGTCAGGCCGCCCTGCAGGACATTGACAGACAGGACCGATCTCGCAGGATTGTTCACCGACCAGGTGCCGAGGTTCAGGTTGCCTTCCGGCACATCAAAGTAAGCTTGTGTATTGTTGAGGGGATGCATATCCAGGGTACCGCCCACCACGATGTCCAGCGGGTTGTCCGCTGTGCCGAAGCTGGTTATATCTGAATTGGCCAGCATCCTGGCGATACCGATCGTCAGGTTGCCGGTTGCCCGGATGTCCGCCGCCCCGGTTTCGTCCTGATCAAGCAGAAGCAAGCCTTCATCAACTGTCATGGAAATGTTTCTGCCGGAAATCTGATCCATGTAAAGCTTTTCACTGAACCAGGCGAAGTCACTGCTGAGGGTCAGCTGGATATCTCCGCCGGCAGTAATCGGCCCGAGTCTCCGCGAGTCATACATCGTATTCCGGTCCCAGGAAGCCGCTGCATGCAATTTGACGTTCCCGGTCGCCTGGATCGCGCTGCTCCTGGTCTTGCCGTCGATGATCACCGTCATTTCCTGGTTGTTCGTCGCGCCTATATTGGCCGCGTTCCGGATCAGCAGGTCCTGGGCATACAGCGTTTTCCCGGCTGTCTGCATCAGGTTGCCCGCTTTTCCGTTCCAGATCGCGCTGAAGGTATCCGCGTTGATGTTTCCGCGAACTTCCACTACGCCGCCGGCATAGTTATTGATATTCAGGATGCCGCCCAGGTCATTCAGCAAGGCCACGCCGGCGGTGTTGCGGTTATTGATGGTAATATCGCCGCCCTCGCTGCCGGTATAACGATGGCGCATGTTTTCTCCGTAGACAGTTCCTGCCAGTGTGGTATTCTTGACCCGCGACGTATCTATTTCAAAATTGTTTCCTTTTCTCCTGATATCCGTTTTGTCTTTTCCGGTGCCGGATGTGGTGTAATTCCCATTTGCGTCGATATCGATCTGCACCTGGTTAAACTCACCCTGGACAAGATTCCCGCCCTTCTCACCCCACCAGATGAAACTATTGGTCAGCCAGGAGTTATTCGTAAAGTAAGGAGAATTATCGTCTGTGCTGGTAGTAGTATCACCGACGACAAACACATCCGTATCCGTCGTACTGTAAACAGTCAGGATCGCGTCTGCAGCCGTGCGGGAATGGAAGTCAATGCCGCTGAACTCCAGGTCCTTGCCGCTTCGGTTGATAATATAGACGTCACTGAAGCGGTTCGGGAACGAGCTGAAACGGTCGCCATAAACCATGGCCGGCGCGAAGAAACCGTCCGGGAGTTCAAACTTCAGCCGGTTTCCTTCGTCATTCCCTTTGACGGTCACTTTGTTGTCCAGGATCTGGACGTCGATTTTCTGGTTCTTGACGTTGCTGTGGGCAGAATCATTGATGATTGTCCAGCCGTCTGTCGTAATATCGATAATCAGCGGTTTCTCCAGCATGTGACTTCCCACGGACGTTCCTGCACGCAGGTAATTCGTCCGGGCTGCGCCGTCATATCCGTACATTCTGAATGAATCAGGATAATTGCTCGGGTATTTGAACAGGTTTTTGTATCCGAAATCACCGAGCCAGTGATGTCCGAGGCTCTGTGATTCGAAGTCGCCGTGTATGAAACTGAAGAGGCCGTAATCCTTTGCAAAGTTATGGTCGATGCCCTTGCCGTACTGGTGGATTTCGCCGGCGAAGGTTACGTTGCTGTCATCAAAAAGGTCAACGGAAAGTGTAATAGCCGGGAGGGAATAGCTGCCGGTATTCCGGATCTTGAATTCAGAGGATCCGGATTTGTCCGTCAGGGCGTATGTCCTGTGAAGGCCGTCCTGGGCATACAGGATCTCATTGAATTCAAGCGTCGACATGTGAATTTTCAGGTCCACCTTGTTCAGCGGGAATACGTCGCCGCTGAAGGAAGCGTTGTCAATGACCGTCTTGTTCTCAATATCTGAATTGTATACATAGTTGTTCAGGTAGACGTTCCGTCCGGTGATGGCGACCTCTTCACCCTTGGGCACATAGTCTTCATATATCTTCTCCAGGGCGAGATATTTCTGCTCCGTATCCACAAACGGAAGGTCTTTTCCGTTTTTATCCGTATAGCCGCCGATCCACAGGTGGGACGTGAAATCCCATTCGGTTACCGCCTCGCCGACCTGGTCGCTCCGGAAAGCAATATCCACCTCGTTGCTGCTGGTGTTCGTGACATTCGCACCGGACAGGCTTTCAACGATTACGTCGCCCATGGCGTTATGCAGGTACACACCGTTATGGAGGATCACATCCTGGATCTGCTCAATCTTGGTATACGCGGTAGAAAAGCCTTCCGCCAGGATCGCGCCGGACTCCGCTTCCGAAAGGGTTGTGATATTGTCGCCCCTGTCCTGGCCGGAAAGCGCGCCGATATGCAGGTCGTTCGCCAGGTTGACGATCTTGGCATGGGGTCCGATGTCCACGGTGACCGTGCGTTTGACGGTATTGCGTGCCTGCAGGGTGCCGGCTGCGAAACCGACGGAATAGGCAGCCGCCTGTGTGGTAGCATTCAGGTCCGCGTCGGAATTGGCCGTGATTTCCATGCCGTTGGCCGCCTTGATGCTGACGCTGTCGCCGATAGCAGTCTTAGTGGTACTGACGGTCTTGTTTTCGCCATAGAAGTCATCCGCGCTGACAACAATACCGATATTTTTATCCCTGGCAACGGCCGTGGCTTTCGGGAAGTCCACGCTTCGGATGGTTACCGTGCCAGTGGAATCTGCTCCGGCTGCAGGGATTTCCAGGCGGATGATCGGCAATTTTTGTCCGAGAATGGTAAGAGATTCACTCTGGTAGGCAGCTGTCTTTTTTGAGCTGACCGCACCGGTCGCAAGGATTTCAGCATTGTCCCCGATATTCACCGCTGTATCCAGGTAGGTGTATGTCTGCAGGGCGCCGGTGGAGATACCGACCATGGACACTTTCTTGCCGTTGTCCACGTCGATCGTGTTTTTCTTCGGCTTGTTCAGGGCTTCGATCGTAACGCTGCCGTTGTAGGCCTTCACTTTGGAACCGTTGCCCAGGTCGACCCGGACGCGGTTCATATCCTGCTTCTCATCCTGGCCGATGGTACCGGAAGCACTGGAAGAATTGATCTTGATCGCGCCGATGCTGACACCGGGTACGCCGGCAAAAATCTCGAGGGAAGGCTGATCGATCGCCTGGATGATGATGTCCCCCTGCTCGCTTTCCATACTGCCGGCTGTGGTTACTGTGGTTGAACCGTTAACCAGACCGTTCGCTTCCAGGCTGCCGATGCCCAGCAGTCCGGTGGAGCCATTGGCCTGGACCGCACTGGCTTCAATCTTTCCGGCGCTGGCTGCGCGAATGATCAGGTTGTCTGTGGTGCGAAGCGACGGAGTCCCCTGGATCGTAACTTTGTTTGTAATGCGGTTCTCCGCATAAGCCTTATTGACGGTTGAATCGCCCAGAATGGAAATCTTGGTATTATTTCCTTTCGGATTTCCATGGCCTGCACCGCCGACAGTTGCTTTCGCTCCGTCACCGTTATACTGGCCCATCACCGTCAGGGACTTGGCCTGCAGGCTGCCGTTGTAATCCAGCAGGACAGCAAGGTTGTCGTTCGCATAAGCTTCCGCCTTGTTCATGCTCAGGCTCAGCCCGGTCAGGGTGAACTTGGGCATCTTGCCAGTGGCGGTGGCTCCGCCCTTTGCATTGGCCATCACAGTGATATCGCCGGTCGCTGTCATGCTGCCGCTGCCGCTCAGGATGGCTTTGGCTGTCGTGGTGGATGTTGCTTTCGAAGTATTTGCAGTCACTTCACCCAGGTTCAGGTTGGCCGCGCTTCCCGCTGGGCCTGCTTCCGCGGTCGACGTATTGCTGTAATCCGCCAGTACGCTGATAGCTGCGGCTTTGATGCTGCCGCTGCCCATATCGGCCTGTGCGGTGAGTTCGGCTTCCGAAGCAGCCTCGGTCACCATGATCGCAACATTCAGCACGTCGATGCTGGAGCCGGTGACAATATCCGCGTTTGCTGTAACGTTTCCGTTGGCGTGAACGTCCAGGTTGCCGGACAGGTCCACTGAGGTGCCGGTCAGCTTCGCATTCACCTTCTGGGCATTGGAAGCTGTCGCAACGTTGGTCTCCACGGTGCCCAGCGAGAACTTCACGCTTTTGCCGCTGGCGGAACCGACCTTCGCTTCGGCCAGGCCCTGGTGGTTCTTGTCGTGGTTATAGAAGGAATGAACCGTCAGGTTTTTGGCGCTGATGGCAACGCCGTCGGCTTCCGCGGTTTGCTCGCCGCTGAGGCTGGCGGTCGGTACGTTGACAAGGACAGTCACGGCGGATGCGCCAAAGTCGGCAGTCTGGATCACCGCATTCGCGTTCAGGGTGCCGATCGCTTTGATCTCCGCGTTGTTGTTCACTTTCACTTCAGGCCTGGCGCCGTTGCCGTCGCGCCTGATTTCCGCCGTCGCCTGCACGGCGTTGCGTGCCACTGCAGCATTGACGTCTGCAGCAATACCCTTTAGGGACACGCCGCCCGCGGACGGGTTCACGTCCGCATTGGCCTTCGCCTTGTAATCGGTCAGCACCTGGAGGCTGCCCGCGGCCAGTTTCGCACCGCCCGGCAGTGAAATGGAAGAGGTGAAAACGCTGTCCGTCTTGGCGTGGCCGATAATGACGCCCGCCGCGATACCGGAGAAGCTCTGGTTCCAGCTGTTGATCTTTGAAGAGCCGTTGCCGGAAGAGAGCAGGCTCAGCGCGCTGGCAACGTCCGAATTGGCCACAGCATAGGTGCTGATGTTTTCAGCCCGCGCGCTGGCCACGCCGACGTTGATCGTGGCAGTAATCGCAGCACCGGTACCGGTGGCAATGGTGGAAGTCGCGGTATCCGTACCGTTCTCGTTGATATAAGCATTCACGGACGCCTTGTATGCGCTCAGGCTGCCGGCTTCCAGGGCCGCCCGGTTTTCGGCCCGGTTCAGGCCGATGACAACGCTGCCTGTTACGGCGACCGCGCCGATATTTGCACCGTAGAGGCTGGCGTCAGCTGTTGCAAGCAGGGATGCGTTGACGTTTATGGAGCCGGAACTCCTGTTCGCAGTAATCGTACCGGTACCGGTGATCCGTGCACGGTTCGTGACGTCGTTGTCCGCGACCGCGGCATTCAGGCCGACGCTGATAGTATCGATGTTTCCGGAGATGGTCAGCGCGTTGACCTGCGCCTTGTTTTCCTTACCCTTTTCACCCGCCTGTACCTGCACGTTCTTTGCATTTATCGTGCTGCCGGTCGTATCCAGCAGGGCTTCGTTCTGCAGCCGCAGCTGCGCATACGCGGTGGAAAGGCCGACGGAGATGGCGCCGACGTTTGCGCTGACAAAGTCGACGGTTGCCTTGGTCTCCGGCGCGTAGGCGGATACCTTCACGGTGCCGTTGGCTGCGTTGATGTTCGTCCGTACAATACCGGCCTTTGCATTGGTCCGGTTGTAGCCAAGCAGCACATTGCCGTTGACGCTGATCGCGCCGCCGGTGATCATCAGGATCCTGGGCTGCACGCTGGACTTTACTTCATGGGATACCGTCACGTCGCCCGAGGTGGCCGTAACTGCAGCCGGGTTCGTTTTCGGGCTGCCGCTGCTGATATCATCGCCGATATAGGTGGTCAGCGTAGGTTCGTCGATGACCACAGCCACACCGATGCCAACCGCGATTGCCCCGCCGGCAAATCCAATTTCAGAAGCTGTCGCGCCGGTCCTGGATGTAGTATTCACAAGGATGCTGCCGGCGCTGACCGGTACGCCGCGGGCAATATAGGTGCTGGCGTTCAGGCGGTTGGCCGCAACAGGCACCGCCGCATTCACCGCGATCGCACCGCCGCCGAAGGCCATGGCCGCAGCATGGTTTGTCAGGACGTGTTCGCCCAGTATGCTGACCTTGCCGCTCGCACGGATGGAGCCGGCTGTAACCGCGCTTTCCGCTGTGCCGGCGGAGCGTGCAACCGCCACGGGTGTTCCGACAGCGATCTCGCCGCCGGCGACTGCCAGCGTCATCGCTGCGATCTTGTCATATCCGGTCGCAGACTTCACGGTAATGTCCTTGGCCCTGGTCACGTTGGCGCCCAGGTCGGCAATCACATTGCTCTCGAAGCTGAGGACTGCCACAGGCACAGCCACGCCGACCATGCCGCCGGCTGCGCTGACGGAGATAACACGCACGCCGTCGTCCGATGTGTCGATTCCGTCGTCCTTCTTGGGATCGGACTTTGTTTCGCCTTTCACCAGTTTCGTAATAGCCAGGGCCTGCTCTGCTGGGTTTTTCGCCTTCAGGGAGGTGGAAGAAGCATTGATTGCAATATTCCGGCCCGCATTCATCGTCACGTTCCGCTGTGCCTGGGCAACCACGTTGGAATAGCTGACCATCACGGCCACGCCAATGCCCACGCCTGCCGTACCGCCGACAGTCGCGCTTGCCGTGACCATGTCTGCAGTCAGCGCATCCGCGGCACGGAGGGTAATATCCTGCCCGGCCGTCACGCTGCTGCCGGTTGCGACGGTTGCCGTAACCGCGTCGGCGGGTGCGTAGGTGCGCTGCACTTTGCCCAGTGCCGCCGTATCCTGCAGGTTCTTGTTGTCCTGGTCCTTAATTTCGCCGGTACCGGCTTTGGCAGCCTTCTCCCCGTCATACTTCTGGTCGTAATCGTTCCTGTCATAATAGCCGTTTGTCGCGTCAGTGTCATTGCTGACCTTGGTACCGGAATCACGGTTGCCGTCGCCTGCCAGGTCATCGGACAGGGTAACGGCCTTCATTCCCTCGTCCGCGGACGAATTGTTTTTCTTGAACATCTCCATGAGCTTTGTGATGTCCATCCCCTTGCTGAGGGCATCTGCCGCATCCTGCTGGAGCTTGCCGCCGATTACGCTGACCATGACGGTGGCGCCTGCGCCGGCGGTCGCTCCGCCGGCGACTGTCGCCGCATAAGCGCCGATATCGCGCACCGCGTCCGCGGTCACATTCACATTGCCCGTGCTGGCTTTCAGGGCATTCTTCTCCCCAACGCCTGCGCTGACGGTGTTCTTAATCACGTTCACGACAGCGTTCAGGCCCGCGCCGGCGGTTCCGCCGACGGCAGCCGTCGCGGACAGGGCAAGGAAGTTGTAATTGTCATTGGCTGTGACAGCCACGTTCTTGCCGTTGGCGGTAACGTTCTTTCCTGTCAGCGCCTGCGTATTCATCTTGGAAACATATACGCTGACCGTTCCGCTGACGCCCACATTGCCGCTGCCGGCTACGCCGAAGGCAAATCCGTAGATATTCTCTTCAGACGCCGCATCGATCCCGACGTCGCCCGCCGCTGTGATCGTCGTTCCGTCATTGACGCGGGCAATCGTGCTGCCGTTGAAGTAGGTTACCATCACCACAGGAGATACGCCGATATTGCCGGATCCTGCTGCGGATGCACCGATGCTGCCCACTACGGTATCGCTGGCAGCGCTGATGTCCGCATTGCGTCCCGCGGTCACCGTCTTGCCAATCCCGCCGATATCGGTCAGGGTCTTGCTGCCGACAACCAGTGCGTTCACATCTGCCGATACGGCAGCTGTTCCGCCGCCCGCGGCAACAGCCACGCCCGTCAGCCAGATGTTGTTGTCCGTGTTTGCTTCCGCAGCGACGTCACGGCTGGCTTTCAGGACGCCCAGCGCCCTGGCGGTCACTTCCTGCGAGAAGACCATGACGACCACCGTCGCGCCGACGCCTGCAGAACTGGCACTCGCTGCCAAGGCACCTGCTGCGTTGAAGAGGCCTGCGTCGTCCACCGCTTTCAGGTTGATGTCGCCGTCGCCCGTCTTCGTGCTCCCGTTATACCCGGCAGTCAGGACTGCCTTTGCAGCATCAGCTTTGACGGTATTGCCGACAACCAGCGTGTTCACCACGCCGTTCACCGCAGCACTGCCGTTGGCGAACGAACCGGAAACGGACGCCAGGAGGATGACTTCCTTCGACGTGGCCCCGAGGTAAACTCCCTTCGACAGTTCCAGGCCTGTCGGGTTCTCTTCATCCAGCTTCGATCCGTTCAGGCCGCGTGTCGCGATACCGTCGATGCCGGATTTCGCGTAGGCTGTCAGCTTCGCCGCGTCGGCCACCGTGGCTTCGATTGTGCTCTCGAACACAGCCGTGGAGATCGTTCCGCCGACAGCTGCGCTGCCGCCGGAAGAGGAGATGCCGCCTGCCGCGTCCACCAGCACCGCACGGAAGTCGCTTTCAATGCCGATGCTGCCGCCGGCAGCCGCGGCCAGTGCGCCGCTGTTGCTGTTGCATACGCTGTTCCTGGCGACAACCACCGGAATGATGCCGCTTACCGCAACACCCTGGCCGGATTCGCCGGACACGATGGAAACGATCACGGTCACATCGCGCCCCAGCGCCTGTGTCAGGATGTTCTTCCCCGCATTGATGGTCGCGTTGCTTGTTTCAACATTGGCTGTCCTGTTGAACACGTTGACATTCAGGGCGCCGCCGGCAGCAACGCCGTTGTTTGCACCGGCAACCGCCACCGTACCGTTCACCAGGATACTGTCGCTGTCCGCCAGCAGGTTCACGCTGCCGGCTGCGGAATTAATGGTTGCTTTATCGTTCAGGATCGTCCGGGTATCGGACTTGGTTACCAGCACGTTCACCGAGCCGGCGCCTGCGTGGCCCTGTCCCTCATTTCCGGAAAGCGAAGCGATCAGGGAGATCAGCGTCTCCTTGTCCGTCGCCTTGACATTCACGTCGTCCTTTGCTGCCAGGGCTGTGTTCGCGCCAATGATCGCGTTCGTCACCGCTTCATTGACGATCACGTCCACCGTGCCGCCTGCTGCCACCGTGCCTTGCGTGCTCGCCGCGCTGACGGAAATCAGCAACAGGTCTTCGTCGGTATTGGCTGTCACATCCAGCTTGCCTCCGGCTGTAACCAACGCGTTTTTGCCGATTTCGGAAACAGCTTCGTTCTGGGCGGAGATTACGTTGATCGCGCCGCCGATATTTGCCTTGCTGTTGACGCCCTTGCCCAGGGATGCCGCGACAGTGAACAGCTGGATATCTGCTTCGACGCCCGCGTTCTGGGCGAAGTCGCCGCCCGCCGTGATCTTTGCGCCGTCCGCTGTATACGCGTTGACGCAGTCATTATCGTCCAGCACGGCCAGGTCGAATCCGACGCCCACCTTGGAAGGCGCGGAACTCAGCGCGCCGGCGATCATCCGGGTGTTGCTGCCGCCCAGCGCGTGCATGTTCACGCTGCCGTCATGCTCTTTGTCAGGCTTTTCGGCTTCCGGATCAGGATTCATCGTGATCGTGGAAGCGCCGATGCTTGCGTTGATCGTGTTGTTGAAGCTGATAATCGCTACGGAGCCTGCAATGGAACCTGTGGAGTTCGAAGCTGTCGCGTTGATGATGGAACCCGCGATCGCTTCGGCATAATAGTTGGTGCTTGCCAGGAAGTTCAGCAGGTCGACCGTTTTCAGCAGGTCTTCGCTGGTGACCTCGATCTTGACGGAGTAGCCGTTGCCGTCCGCCGTCTTCTTCATATCGATGATACCGGTATCCGCGTCGCCGTCTGCTTCCGTGGAATCAGTGATCAGTGCCTCGAAGCCCCAAGCATTGCCATAGTCTTCGATGGTTACCATCTTCTTCTCCGCCTGCACGTCCAGGCGGTTGCCCGTCATCGTCACATTGTTTCCGATGGTCGCTTCCACGTCATTGTTGCTGACGACAGTGGCAAAGGATGCGCCTACGCCGAAGCTGGTGCCTTTCGAGATGCTGAGGGCGCCTGCGCGGACCGCCATCTTGCTCTTGTCTGTCGCGCGGACTTCGATCTTCGCACCGTTGACGGTTGCACGGTCTTTCACCTTTGCGGTGGTAACCGCGTCGCTGACCAGGACGGACAGTGCGCCGGCGATCGTACCTTTGCCGCCGTCGCCGCTCACCGCGCCTGCAATGGACTGCGCAGCCATCTTGCCGCGGTATGCGCCGGTTGTGTTCTGTGTCAGGTCAGCGGCGATGGTTACATCGCCTTTTTGATCTGAGTATCCGTCAATGGTTCCCGAAACGCTGACGTTTGCCTCATTGCGGTTGACGCTGATGGCAACGCCCGCGGCGATGGAGTTGGTGCTTCGTGCCCGGGACATGGCGACGCCAGTACCCAGCGTGCTGAAATTGCCTTCATTTCCCGCCAGGATGGATGCGCCCCTCGCCGCCTTGATGGTTCCGTTGACGATGGTATTGGCCTTATGCTTGCTGACCGTCAGGCCGACCGCGGCCGCAACCTGGATCTTCTGCTTTTCGCCGCCGGCACCGTTCGCGGCGTTCTGGCCGCTGGCATCCCTCGCTTCTCCAAGGCCGGCTTGGGTGGTATTGCTTCCGGCGGTACCGTCCTGCTGCGCGCCCTGCGATTTCAGGATACCGGAGGAGACCGGGGTATTGTTGCTGGTCTGGGATCCGTTCGGATCCTGCTCGCCGTTGACCTTCGTATTGATGTTGGACGCTGTCCTGTTCTGGCTGTTCTGCTGCTGCTGTTGCTGGCCGACCTGGTCGTAGATGGTCCCTTCGGTCACCTTGTTGACCGCATCGTCCGCAGTGTCCTCCGCAGCCTTGAATTTCTTGGTGTAGCGTTCCATATCCGAGCCCATCGCGGTAGCGAAACCGTTGGTCGCATCCTCGCTGCTGCTGGCTGCCAGGATATAAGCGGCACCGTTCTTCAGGGTTGCCTTGCCGCTGAATTCAGCGTTGATTTCTGTAGAGATGATATCCAGCGCCACCGCCGCGCCGACCGCCGCTTCTCCGCCCACGGCAAAGCTGCTGGCGTGGGTCTGAGCCTTGCCGGCTTCCCTGGCAATCAGCAGGAAGTTGGCGAAGTCGATATCCGGCTCTGCTTTCTCGGGTGCGGGATTCTCTTTGCTGAAATCATCAAAGGCCGTGGTATTCTTGAATCTCCATGTCGACCAGGTCGGATGGTTGCCGTTTTTATCAGTAATACTCTTTTCCTTGGCTTCCTTTTCCGCCTTTTCGTATGCTACCTTGTACTTCTTCATCGCGATTTCATAATCGCGTTCTGCCTGTTCCCGTGCTTCCAGGGCCGCGCTGGGATCCGCCTCCAGCGTATCCTCGCCGGTGGTGGTAATCTCGGTTCCCTGGGCAATCTTTGCAACCAGCTCGCTGTCCAGCAGGTTGATGGCCACGGAGGCATCGATGGAGAAGTCTTTGGCGTCGGATTTCGCCAGGTTGGCAGCCTTATCGTTCGAGCCGCGGGCCAGCGGGTCTGTGCCGGCCACGGAAGCGGTCTTCACATTGCGGTCCGCGGAAGACCGGACCTCCGCCGAATATGCTTCGATGGAGCGGTTGTTGCCGATGAGTGTCTGCGTCATGACGTCGCCGTAGGTAAACGAGAACGCTGCGCCGACGCCGATCGTCTTGCCTGTGCCGTTGACCGGCGCCTGCTGTGCTGCCGCTGCGGCTTCGGCGGTTCCGGTGACGGAACCGGCCGCATCAGCGGCAATTGTGGAAATGAAATCAGCCTTCAGGGTAATGTTCGGGTTATCCGGGTTTGCGTCGTCCGGAACAAAGGCCTTGAACGTGCCGTCCGGATTGATGGTCAGTTTCCGGGTTTTCTGGTTATGGGTCTTGTCCTCATAGGCCATGAGGACAGTCTCCGGCATCTTGTGCACCGCGTCAGCCGTCAGTTTGCCGGTCATCGGCTTGTTCTTTTCAGCCGCTGCGCTGCCGCCGTTGCTGGTCACCATGGTGAAGTTGTATGTCGTGGATTTGGTCACCTTGCCGTTCTTGATCTCCCCAACCACGGTATGCGTCAGGAACTTATCGCTCTGCTTCCCGGCAAGTTCGATCGGTTCATAGGTCGCGTCAATGCTCTTGACCGCAGCATCCGGCATGAAGAAGGAATAGGTCGTTTCATCGGCGTTGGCATGGTCAACGACGACAATTTCCTTCGTTACGTCACCTTTACCTTCTACTGCATATGTATAGGTCAGGGACTTCAGCTGCTGTGCGTCGCCCTGGGCGGTCTTCGGCGGTTTTACCGTAACCAGGACAATATCGTCCACCTTCGCCTTGGTACCGTCGTCCCTGCCGTTTACCGCTACGGTCAGTCCGCTGTTTGCAACCGGTTTGGCGATATCCTTCAGATCTTCCTCGAATACGACGCGGTAAATGACATGCTTGTTGTCAGGGCTCAGGGTCGTGGGTACGACCAGTTTGAACTTGCCGTCAGCCGATACTTTCAGGGTATTTGTATGGTCCAGGCCCTTGTTGTCCACGAAGGTATAGGTGACCTCCGTCGGCATCTTGTAGCCTTCCTCATCCACAGTCAGCTGGACTTCCTTCCTGCCGTTGGCGCCGTCCACGATCTGCGCGGATCCCCCGGGACCGTCCTTGATGTCGTGGAGCGGCGGCTGGAAGGATGCCTGAATCCGGATATCCCGCTTGCCGTCCGCTTCGCTCAGGTCAGTCGGGAATTCAAAGTTCAGGGTCGCGGTCCTCGTGTCGTTGTTGACGTTCCCTTCTTCGAACGTCTTTTCAACGGTCTTCTGCTGGCCGTCTGTCGTCCAGTAGGTAATGGAAACGGTTGCCGGCAGGCTGTATTTCTCGTCCGCCTTCAGGGTCAGCACCTTCGTCGCGTTGTCAAAGCTGCTGGTTCCGCCGCTGGTAGTGCTGAGGGATACCTTGTATTCTTTTTCGTGGTATTTCAGCGCGTTCACCGTCGGATTTGCCGGCGGTGTAACCGGTTCCGTCTCGACGGTCTGGGTAGTCTCCGCCGCGCTGCCGTTGCCTGCATCCGCCTGGTCGGAAGCGTTGCTGCTTGTATTGGTGTCCGCTTCACCCTTGCTGTTCTTGGAACCGGAGGCGGTGGTGACCACCTTCTGGTCGTTCACAGCGTTGACGGTCAGTCCTCCCGTCAGTCTGATATCCTCCGTCGTAATCTTCGCCCTGTCCGCAATGGTCGCTTCCGTTGTCCCGTTGATCACAGCTACGGCTACGCTGCCCGCAATACCGACCTTCGAACCGCCGGCGCCCGCGATGCTCTCCGTACGGATCACATGCTTACCGCTCACGTCTTCGGGCTTCAGCTTCACATCCAGGAACTCTGTCAGTACATCCAGGGAAGCCGTGGTCAGGGACAGGCCGGCCGCCTTCAGGGTGGCGATCAGCTTCGTCTTCATTTTCTCAGCAAAGTTGCCTTCGCTGACAAAGGTGATGAAGGTCGGCAGGTCCACAATGCCGTTGGTCAGCTTGCTCAGCACGGTATCGCCCATGCTCGTCAGCGCTTTCTGGAACAGCTGGCCGACCGCGGTCCCGAAGCCTCCGGGACCCGCGAACGAGGTGTGGTTCATAGTGCCGCTCGGGTCGACAATAGCGATCAGCGCGTCGACACGTGCCCAGCCTGCTTCAATATATTTGTTCTTCATGTCGTCCAGCAGGCCGAAGAACACACCCTTGATTGCGTTTGTGAAAACAGTGTTGTCGAAGTCCTTCCCGCTCAAGCCGTTCTGGAGTGTTTCCAGAAGCAGGTCGCCCAGTTTCGCAACGCTTTCCCGCAGAGCTGTGACGGCGATGTTGCCGGCAGGCAGGAGCGTTCCGCTTGTAAAGGCGCCTGAGAATTTGTCCCAGATCGCGTTCTTGTCCTTGTCGCTCAGGGCAGCATATACGCCCTCTCCGAACAGCGAGTCCACGATACTGGTAAGCAGCTTCTCCGGCATGCCCGTGACAATGGCCTCCAGGTCCGCGATGTTCTGCTTCCATTCTGCCTCGAATGTATCCGGGTTGATGTCCATCAGCTTCTCGAAACCGGTGCCGCTGAGGAGTTCCCTGGAAATATTGTCAACTGCGTCGCCGATGATCTTCGTGATTCCGCCGGCAATCTTGTCGCTGTACTGGTAGAGGCCCATCTCGTCGAACAGGTTCGTGATCTGCTCCATCAGAAGCGCCTTCAGGCGGCGGATCAGTTCCGGCCCGGAGAATTCTTCCTTCCCTGTATCTTTACCGGCTGCATCGGGATGCTTGACGATCGCCTGCACGTCCAGGCCGTGGGCAAAAATCTTTGCGTCATCCACATGGGCTTTGTTGTTGATATCGAGGACATTAATGGCCACAGCCACGCCGACGCCGATGGAGCCGCCCGTGGAGGAAGCGTCCGCCTTGATCTCGCCCACCGTCCGGTTCACGGAAACCACATGGACGATGCCGTTCATCTGCTGTTCATAGGGTGCTTCGCCCTCTGCGGGCGTAATGCCGTCCTTCCTCCGGGCACGGATTGTCGCGCCGCCGCCGATGGCTGCGTCCGACAGGTTGTCCTGGATATTCAGGGCGAATCCCGCTGCAGCGGAGATGCCTCCTTCACCTGTCTGGGCGCCTTGCCGGTTGGCGCTGCCGGCCATGATGCCGGAAGCGGAAACGTTGTTGCTTCCGTTCATGGAGGCCAAGCCGGCACCGCCGCCGACCATGCCGTCCGCCTGGCTGTCTGCCTTGCCTTCCTGGCTGCTGTTTTCAGCGCCCTTGGCACTGGCATGCGAGACGCTTTTGAGGCTGCTGGCGGATTCCGCCCCGACATAAACGCCGTTGGCCGTCACGCTGTGCAGCATCTGCGCCTTTGCGCTGTCGCTGACGACGCTGATGTTGAAGCTGCCGCCCGCCGCTACCCGGTCGCCCGCAGAAGATGCATCCGCCGTCACTTCGTGGGTTGCCGTGTTCTGCGCGAAAACCGCAACGTTCTTCAGGGTATTCACCGGCGCATCCTTGTTGTTTTTATCGGCTGCGTCCAGGTTGGCATCCGTATCCAGCGCAATCGCGGCGCCTTTGCCGAAGTAAGCCTCAGCGTCGCTGCCGGTGATATCCAGCGCCAGCACGGGCGTCAGCGAATTGCCGCCCGCAGAGCCGGCTTTCGCGCTGACCGTATCCTTCACACTCTGCGAAGCGACCACGGTGATAGCGCTGATCGCGGCTTTGTCCGCAACCCTGATGCCGGCATTGTCCTGGATCGCCGCAACGGTGTCCGCACCGGTCACCGCCACCGCGATGCCCGCGCCTACGCCCGTGGCTGCCGATTTCGTGGCGCCGGCGGTATTCGCCGCCGTGCTGCCCGTACCTGTACCTGCGGTATTCGCCGCCGTGCTGCCCGTACCTGTACCGGCGGTATTCGCCACCGTGCTGCCCGTACCTGTTCCGGCTGTGTTTGCCGTAGCAATGCCCGTGCCTGCTCCGGCTGCCGCTGTCTCAGTGCCGGCGGCATTCGCCGTCGTGCCGAAGGTAACAGTGTCTGTCTTTGCGGAAACGTTCAGGGCTCCCGCCATGGTGATATCCGTGGGTTTGCCGCTCTTGTTCTTTGTATAGATTTTTGCGTTTGTCTTGGAAGAGGAAACGTTCACGCTGATCGCACCGCCGATGCCGATGTTGCCGGTGGAGTAGCCGGCTGCGGAGTTCAGCGAGGATTCGGCGGCTTCGGTCTGGGCCGTTACGGACAGGTCGCCCGTCTCGATGACGCCGCTCCTGATCAGCGCGTTGTTAGAATTCTGGGCGATGGCCACGCCAACCGCAACGCCGGCGCTCACCGGTGCAACAGTCGGGTCGTCTGTACCCTGTTTGAATCCGGCCTGCAGCTCCACGGTCCAGTTATCCGCAGCATCTGCCGGGATCGGGAAGCTCCAGGTGCCGTCCGGATTCTTCGTACCGGTAACGATCTGTGCACCGCGGGGTTTGATGATGCGTGCCTTCACAGTACCCGCTTCCACACAGTAACCCGTGTTCGGGGTAATGGTCGCATTCAGGGTTGACCCGGCCTTCGTTCTCGCAGGCGCGGTGACCGATCCGTTCATGATCGTCGCAGCCGGTTTGACTTCAATAGGCATCTGCCTGACCTTCACGGTCAGCTTCAGCAGGTCGGGATCAAGGCCGCCGGCAGGATTGGTCCAGCTCAGCGTATAGGTTCCGTCGGGATTCTTTGTGACAGTGATCACATCTTCCAGCTCTTCCATCTGTCCGGGTTCGAAGAGATTCGCAAGGCCGTCACCGTACGCCTTGGCCGTCACTGTTTCAATTTCGTAATCCGCCAGATCCTTGGCCGTGGCAGGATCGGTTCCGTCCTTCAGGGAAATGGTTACCTTGTCCCCGCTTGCCAGGTACTGGGCATCCAGCACTGCAGCGATCTTTTCCGGGGCTCCCTGCGGGTCAATCGCCGTCTCCAGGTGGGAGCCTTTCGTTACATATTTAAATGTAAAGCTGATGGATGTTTCTTTTGCGTTTTCCCCGGTGCCGACTGTCTCCGCGGTGTCGGGAATATCGTAATAGTAACCGCCCTTCTGCTCATCGTAGGTCAGTTCAAAATGCTTGTCCGTGTTGAAGGCAGCCGGATCAGCATAACAGATGGACTGGCTGTACTGGCTTTCCCCGGAATTCTTGGTGTAAGGCGCCACGCCGAATCCCGGATCCGTTTCGACCTTGACAAACACCCTGTCCCCGGCCTTGACGCGGGAAACGGGAACCAGCCTCTCTGTATTGTTCGGGCCTGCTTCCACGCGGAACACAGAAACCCTGCCGTGTGCTTCTTCATTTGCGCCACCTGCGGGCGTCGTATTCTCGCTGACGATCGTCACCGGCCGGCTGTCCTCCGGGAAGTCCACATTGATTGTGGCGGTGGTTCCGGGCTTGATGTCGGTCAGGTTGATTTCATATTCGCCCTGCGGGTTTTTTTGTGTCAGGATTTCGGACGTAAACTGGGTGTCCGCCGCACCGTTCACCCCGGCCTTCGTGTAGGTGTATGTCACCACGGCATCCTTATACCCGGCCTTCTTTGCCGCCTTGATGTACCATTTGCCGTTCCGGACAGTGTCAGTAACTGTTCCGTCGCCGCTCCTGGCGATCATGACGTAGTTGGCTTCGTCGTTCACATAGTGGTCTTCCGCGGCGTGCGGATTGTCTTCATGCGGAGAGCTGCTGATCAGCTCGCCCCTGGTGAACTCAACATTCACCGTCACTGTGGTGCCTTCCTTCGGCATGATCCTGCCTACTCCAGAAAGGGTCAGCAGGTACTGGGAAGATGTTCCGCCGCTGCCGGCCTGCAGGGTTTCCTGCTTCACCATACCGCGTCCGTTGGTATAGGTAACGGTAACAGACTTGACATTTCTCCTCTGGTCCGGATTGACTGTAATCGTGTATCCGTTTGCAACCTTTTGCCATGTGGCAGTGCCGCCGTCGCCCGTATGGATATTCAGGACGTTCTTTGGGCTGTTCTGTGCCAGTGTTGTCGTCCTTTCGATTGCTGCCGGGTTTTCCGCCGCTGCATCCGCGGCGGCGGCCGCCTGCTGGGCTGCATCCTGCGTTGCCGCCGAGGCATCCGCGGTCGTCTTCGACACGGTTGCCGCCGTTGCGGCCACGTCCACCGCGCCGCCCGCAACAATCTTGCCGGTATCGTTGTCAATCACGGCGTTGTTCGTGTTCAGCACCACGCTGACCGCCAGTGCACCGTTGACCTGGGCGCTTGCCGCACCGGGCGTCTGCGCCGCATCCGCGGCGGGCGTCTGGTTTCCTGATCCCGGAATGGTCTCCCATTCACAGGTGAACTTCAGTTCCTTGGTCTTCAGGTTGTTGGGTACCGTGAAGAAGTAATTGCCGTTCCTGTCGGGGGCGATGTCCTCGTCCGCCGGGCCCTGGGCTGTCTCGTAATGGACCTTCAGGGTGTTATCCTTCATTTTGCTGCCGGTGGCGGGGTTAACGATAATTTCAACCTTCTGGCCGGGATTGGCATATTCCACGCCGTAATTGGTCAGGATCGCGCCTTTACCGGGAGCCGGGGCCTGCTGGTTGCTGCCGGTGTTCTGCTGCGGATCGTTTCCGCCCTGCTGCTGGTTGCTGCCGGTGTTCTGCTGCGGATCGTTTCCGCCCTGGTTCTGTCCGGCGGCTCCGACAGCGTTCGGATTGTCGAAAATCAGCCTGACCCGGTTCGCTGTATCCGTACTGTTGGTCACCGCGGTGTTTTCCGGCCGCTGGTTGGTTCCGCCGGTACCCTGGTTGATGGCTTCCGCCACGTCCGGGGTGGATGTCCTGTTGTTGTCCGTATTGAAAAGATCGCTCGGATCAACGGTATCGTCCGGTTCCGGCTCGTTCGGCGCCCTCTCGACGAATGTCACGCAGATGACCACATTGTGCGCCGGCATATCATAGGTGTATTCGTTGGTTGCGGTATGCTGCGTCGGATCATCAAGGTCCAGCGTCTTGTATTCGCCGAAAGCCGCTTCGCCGGGAACCAGCTTCAGCAGCTTGATCTCCCCGACCTTATATCCTTCCTTCGGCACTGCGGTAATCACGATCGCAGTGCCGTTGTTTTCGCCGCTTGCACCGTTTGCCTTCGTCCGGGAGACGGTCACATTGCCCTTGGTGGTATCAATATCGGGCGCCAGGGAAATCGTATATTGGTCGTGCCGCAGTCCGGAGGTCAGTTTTTCATCCAGGCCGGGAATACCGACCTTCGTTGCTATATTGCCCAGCAGGAGCCGCGCAATATTCCTGACGTACTCCGTGGTGCTCGGCGTCTCTTCGGCAGCTTCTTCCCCTCCGCCTTCACTTTCGCCGGCTGTGCCTTCGCCGGCGGCTGCGTCCGCGGGTGCGTCATCCGCATCCGCTGAGGATTTCGCCGTGGTTTCCACGTTCGCCCGGGAAGCGGAATGGACATTCACATCGCCAGCGGCGGTGATCTTCGCGCCGCCCTTGACGGTTGCTTCCGCGTTCTGCACAACCACATCGATGGCGAAGTACCCGCCGGATTTGGCCTGGCTGGTCTCGGCCTTGGCCGCGGTGGTATTTACGGTGAAGTCCGCGCCGGCATCCAGGGTAACATTTCCGCCGGAAGTAATGTTTGCGCCGTCCGCGGTCACTTCCGCATTTGAAACCAGCGCGGAGATCGCCAGGGAGAACGGCAGGGTGCCCGCGCCGGCATGGGTCGTCAGTGATCCGCCCACCTTCGCTGCCGCGTTGATATCGGCGCCGGCGTCCAGCACAGCGTCCTTGTTCAGTTTAACCCCGGCATCGGGTACAGCCACGCCGACCGCCAAAGAAGACAGGTAGGTATCGCTGCTGCCGGTATCGATGTTGGTCGCCACTTCCGCATCCATGTTGATGCCGGCGGAAGCGTTGCTGATGAAAGCTTCATCTGCCGTATTAATGGTACCCTTGAAAGTGCTGGTCCGGATCGCGTTCGGCGTGCTTGCTCCGGATGTATTAAGCACCTTGTCCAGGTCTGCGCCGGCATAAATCCTGCCGGAAATGCCGATCAGGGCAGTACCGACCTTGACATTGACCAGGTTCAGGGCGTCGGTTATGTCCGTGATGTCCAGGATGCCGCCGGCCTGGCCTACCTTCGCAGAGATGTCCACGTCTCCGCCGGAGTAAATCACACCGTTTTCGGTGATCGTTACTTCTGCCTCATGCGATACGTTGAAAAAATCGGATGTCACTGATTCGCCGGTCCGGATAATGTCACCGAAGCCGAGCTCGTCAGCTGTCGACTTTTCGTCGCCCCCGCCCGCACCGGTGCCGACAGTGCCGGAAAACGCGGCCAGCGTTACATCCGCCGCGGCAATCCGGCCGTTGACCTCGATCTTTTCGCCCTTGACTACCAGGGACATATCCCGGGCGATCACATCGCGAAGATGTACCTCGTTATCATCCTTCGAGATTTCGTCCGCATCAATCAGCAGCTTGTTCAGCATGCCGGTGCGGCCGTTGACAATGATAGAAGTGAAATCCTTTGTCGCTGTGTTCACGATCACATAATCTGTGAACAGGCCTCCCGCTGTGTAGGTGGCCGATTTATTGCTGCCGCTCCCGGTTACGGTCAGGTTCGCGTCTTCATTTGCTTTGCCCAGGTCGATCTGCACCGTGGGCTTGTTAACCAGGTCGTCAGACAACCGGCGGCCGTCGACGGAGTTTGTCTTCACGGTCAGGACGTTTTTGCTGGAGTTTTTGAACTCGATCGTCCTGAGGTCGTTTTCGTCCGGCAGTTTGACCCGTTGATCGTCTTTGGAATACAGTGTGCCGAGGAAATGAACATGGTAATTATATTTCACCGGGCCGCTGCTGTTCTCGTTGCCGTCGCTGATCTCGACCGTCCTGATCACATCCGCGGCAGTAATATCCACATTGATCGTATCGTCGCCCCTGCCGGTTTCGATGATGGCTTTCCTGTCGCCGTTGTACGTGCCGCCGGTGGCCCCGTTCCGGCCGATGGTGACGGTATCGTCTCCCTTGCCCGTATCGATTTCCACATTCTTTCCGGGCGTTGTTCCGAGCCTCACCTCGGCAAAGTCGTTGCCTTCCCCGGTCTCAATGGAAATCTCGTCCTTGATCTGGGACTGGTAACCGGTGGTCACGGTAACCTGGTCGTCGCCCTCGTCGGTTTCGACGGTGATCTTGCCTTCAATGATGCTTTCCTTGCCGGTAGTGACGGCCACGCTGTCGCTGGCGTCGCCGGTTTCGACGGTGATATTCCCGCCGTCCTTGTCACCGCCGATCCTGCCTGAGGCATTCACCGTGATGCTGTTTGCATCGGGAATCGGTTCCTGTCCTTCCGGGAGATCCGCCGGGATGGTTGTATCGTCATCCCTGACATTGATATCCCCCGAGACAGACGCAGCGGTGATTGATGCAGTGTCACTGCCCGATCCCAGCGCTACATCAATGAGCTTGATGTTATCACCGGTCGTAACCGCAACAGTATCCTTGCCGCTTCCGGTTGTGACCCTGACTTCCGTATTTGCCTTGTTGTCCTTTTTCTGACCCTTGGCAATGTTAATGTCGACAGCGTTCTCCCCGTCCCCTGCGTTGACCGTAACGTTCCCGACAGCTTGGTCTTTGCCGGTTTTGATGGTAACGCCGTCGTCCCCGTCACCGGTTTCCACGGTGACGGGCCCGACATTCCCGGTTTTATCCGTCTCGATATTGACTTTGTCGTCTCCCCCGCCGGTATTCACCGAAATCTTTCCGGCCCCGCCCTGCGCCACAATGTTGACAATATCATTCACCGTCGTGCCGATCACGGTCAGGTCTGCGTTCCTGACAGTGATCACCTTGTCCAGGGACAGGTAAATGCCTGCCAGCAATACGTTAATGCCATTGATGTCGATATTGCCGTTGACCTTCGCCTTGCCGTCCGCGTCCGGCAGGTAAGTCCTGTTTCCCTTGTTGTCTTCCTTGTAGCTTGTCCCGACGGCCACGATGTTCATCAGGACGGAACCGTTCATACTGCCGGGCTTCTGGATCGAGATGTCGCCGTCGTAATCGCCGGCCCAGACATGTATGGTAATTTCGTCCTTCACCGCGTTTTTCTGTATCGCCCGGATCGCGGCGTCGATCGCCTTCTGCATCGCATTCTTTGCGCCGCTTGCGTCAACGGAGTCGTTTACGTATTTTTCCGGATTTTTCTCCTCCGTCCTGTCGATTTCCACGACAGCGGCAGCACCTGCTTTCGGCGGCTCTGTCGGCGCAGGCGAATCTGCTGCTGCTCCGGCCAGGAAGCAGCAGAGGAAAACCACAAGTACAGCGAGCCAGCGTACCGGAACACAGGGCCTGCGTCTCCGTTCCCCGGTTTCTATCCGGCCGGTATTAGCTTTCTTCCCAATCGTCATGGCATACTTCATGGCTTTTCACCTCGTCAGCAGTCTGTGCGAAAACCGTGCATGTTTATGTTGAAACGTAAAAATGTGCATACTTCCATTCAATAAATAGGAGTCCAAAAAAAGAAAAATCCCTGAAAAGGGATTGTATTTTTATTGTATTTGGTGTTTTTCCTCCGTTATGCTTCATTAGCGCCGGTGATTCCCTCCCGGATCAGTTCCGATTTCATGCTTTTCTTCCCCTTGGTCAGCAGGTTATCCACTTTTTTGCTGTTCACACCCATGACCGCGGCTGCTTCAGCATAGCTCAAGCCTTCAAAGAAAATCAGCCACAGTGCCTCACGGCATTCGGGACTGATCCTGTTCAGGCAGCGGCGCACTGCCTGGCGGCGCTCGTCACGCAGGAATTCGTCCTCCGGTCGGACAGCCTGCAGCTCTTCCGCCTCTTTGTCCTCCATGCTGAACACATTCAGCCGGCGCCGGCGCGCGCTGAAGCGCAGCGCCCGGTGCCGGACAGACTGGTACAGGTACGCCTGAAAACCGCCCGGCCGGATCGTGGGACGTTTGGTCAAGATCACAGCGAACGTTTCGATCACCAGGTCCTCTGCATCACGCAAGTCATGGATCATGGCATATACATACATGATCATGCGCCCGGTATACTTGGCAATCAGCGCATCCGCAGCGGACGCGTCACCCCTCCCTGTATACAAACTGTACAGTTCGTCGTCTGTCACGGAGAGAGGCCTCCTTTCTTGGGGATTCACCATGTTTATCGCGCATATCTGTGCCTGCTGTATTGCTGCGCATGCGCCGCTCCGGGTTTCCGGGAATTAATGGATGCGCTTGCCGTTGCTGGCAAAAACGGCGGAAACAGCCGTGTTCTCGTCAATCTCTTCGACAATCTTGCTGATATAGATGCGCTGTTTCCCGTACATATTGGTGCCGTAGGTCCATGTTACCGTTGTCGTAACAGGGGCTGTTTCGCTGCCCAGGTAGTTTTTGCCGGTGAGCACCATCGTGATCGTCCTGACCCTTCCGTGGGAATCATAGCGTACGTCAAGGTTGTCGTTGGTGATGCAGATATATGCGTCTGTATCGTAGGCGCCGCCCCGGACGAAGTGGTCCTTGAATACGACTTCCGTGTATCCTTCGCCTTTTCCGACAACAAGCAGCCCGCTGCCGCCGTGGCATCCGTATGAACCGTCTTTGTACCTCCAGTAGTTTTCTTCATACGTACCCTCAAAATCCTCGTCTTCCCGCCATGACTCGGAAACATAAGTCTCACCGCTGGTCCATCCCCATCCGGCGAAGCCTGCGGAATACTTCTGGTTCTGGGTGGAATAGGAAGCCACGTTGTTTTCATCAAACTTGAGCTCTGTCAGGTCCCAGTTCCGGTTGGCCGCAAACCATGCCACAGGCTGATCCAGTGTTACAGTGGTGATTCCGTAGGCAGTCCTGACATGAACGTCCGGCACGGCAGGCAGCTCCGGCAGGTCTGCGATCTCGCTGATATTGCCCGGCATCGCCTGGGCGGAAACAACTGCCATAACCATCATCAGGGCTACGAGAAAAACTGATACTTTTTTCATTGGTAAACTCTCCTTAAATATCCTTTAACGCGTCTGCCCGTTGCAGGTCTTCGTGATCAGTAATCCAGGGATGCCTCCCAGTCCGCCCGCGCCATTTCCTCGTTCCCTGCAAGGTGATACAGGTTTCCGCGTTCCTTGTAGGTGTTGGCAAGCTGGTATTCCTGTTCGATGCAGGCACTCATGTCGGCAATCGCCGCTTCATAGTTCTCCAGTCCCTTATAGGCGAATGAGCGGGAATACAGGCATTCCAGTGCGTTCAGGCCTGCGTTAATGCAAGCGGTAAAGTCCTCGGCTGCCTTCTCATATTCCCCAAGGGAAAGCAGGCTCAGCCCACGGTAGTAGTTGGCACCGTCGACGACTGCAGGCACTTCCGCGCCTTCTTCCGCGGCCGCTTTCGCTTCCTCGTTCATCAGGTCCAGGCAGGATGTGAAGTCGTCCGCTGCCTTTTTATATTCCTGCGTAACGAAACCGCAGATTCCGCGGTTGTACAGCGCGTCTCTCCGGAAGCTTTCCGTCTCGATGGATGCAGAGAATGCTTCGATGGCTTCCGGATACTTCTCCAGCATCATGTTGCAAATGCCGATGTTGTACATGATGCCGCTGAATGCTTCAGCGTTCCCGCGGCAGGCTTCGAAGGATTCCAGTGCCTTCGCGTAATCGGTCTTCGTCATCAGGCAGATGCCGATATTATACTGTGCGGCCATGCCGTATGCCTCGTCCTCCAGGTAGGCGGAATAATCCTGGATTGCTTCGTCCAGCATGCCGACCTCCATCTTGTAGTTCGCAACGGCAAAATCCTTGTCCGCTTCGCTCGCTTCGGTGGCGTCAAGCGCCTTGCGGTAAGCTTCCAGTGCCTTTTCGGTGTTCCCGGCCTGGCTGTACAGTCCGGAAAGCGTATCGTTCATGACGTTGTCGCCGGAAAGCGCTATATACTTTTCCAGGTCCTCGGCCGCTTTCGCATAATCGCCGGTCTCCGAATAGATCTGCGTCCGTACCAGGTAAGCATCCTTCAGGTCCGGAAGGACAGCCAGCGTCTCATCCATTTCCTTCAGGGCTTTCTCATAATCCTGCTGCAGCGTGTAGACGCAGCCTTTCTTCAGGTGGATGTCCGCCAGGGTCTCCTTGGCGGTTTCCTCGCCGGTGTACTGCAGGGCCATATCCAGGTTTTCCAGGGCTGTATCGTATTCTCCCTTCTGGATATATGCGGTGCTCTTTTTCGTATACAGGTCGGTATACAGGTCCGGTTCCGTCTCCTCGTTACAGTAGGAAAAGATTTTATCCAGGTATTCCAGCGCCTTGTCGTAGTTGTCCCCAGCCTGCAGGTAGCTGTTCGCGAGGGTATAATAAGTATCAAGTTTTTCTGCATTGATTTCCGCGGCAGCAGCCGGCATGACTGTGCCGAGGATGAGCATCAGGGCAACCGCGATGGCAATCAGGCTTTTTTTCATATTCTTCACCTCCGATATCTTCTGCGGCAAGGTTACCTGCCGCTGGCTTCCGTTCTTTCGGTGTTTTCCGCGTCTCCTGCGTTTTTCGCGGGAATCGTACCGTTCAGCACAAGGATCTGCCGCCCTGCTTCTGTAAAGAGTTCTTCATCCTGTCCGTACAGTACCACCCAGTCAAAATCCTCCAGTGCGCCTTCCCGGTCGTTTGTCTGGGCCCGGCAGAGGCCCCGGCTGAAGCGGCTCCGTTCCGTTTCCGTCTCTGCGGCAACTGCGGCGTCAAAATCCGGAATCGCTTCCGCGTACTTTTCCTGGCCCATCCGGCTGGTGCCCCGCAGGAACCTGGCAAATGCATCGTCCGGCGTAATCTCCAGGCACACGGTCAGGCGCTCCTCCGCCGCAGCATACTCCCCTTTTGCAAGGTGCCCGGCTCCGTTCATCTGGTACAGAGCGGCAGGATCCGGCTTGATCAGCGATACGCTCAGCTGCTTCTTTTTCGTGGGTTCATCTGTTTTCTCCCCGCCCGTGCGCATCCGTTCGATCAGCTGATCGCCGTACATGCAGACACGGTCAAAGTTTTCTGTCATATAGGCGCACAGCACCGTGTAGTACAGCAGGGAATCCTGGTCGTCAAAGCTCTCGCCTGTCGCCCGGGCAAAGCAATCGTCCGCTTTTGCATAGTCCTGCAGGCGCATCCAGCCAACCCCGAGCATAACATCCGCGGAACCGAGCTCTTTTCCGCCAGCCGCTTCATAGCGTTCCCTGTCCTCCGATGCTTCTTCCATCCGGCCAAGGCTGGTCAGGCAATAGGCGCGGTGTAACAGGTATTCGTTTCCCCCGTTCCGTTCAATCAGTTTTGTATACATTTCGGCAGAAACCTCATATTGACCTGCCTCTTCATAAATATTCACCAGGTCAGCAAGCAATGCACCCGAATCCCCGGCTGCCTTCATGCCGCGGTCAGCGTCCCGCAGCGCAGCCTCCGTGTCACCCCGCTCCATCTCGATCTGTGCCCGGGTGATGTAAGCCTCAGGCGATTCAAAAAGCGCAAGACCCCGGTCCAGCCATGTCATCGCCTGTTCGTGGTCGTTTTTTAGTATGTAGAGATATCCGAGCCGCAGGTACAGCCTGCCCTGTCCTTCATGATCCCCCTCATAAAGGGAAACGGACTGCTCCGTCAGCGCGACAGCTTCATCGTAGCGGCTCTGGGCAACAGCGATTTGGGCGGCGCGCTCCGTTTCCTCATATGTGCGGCGCCCGTTCAGCAGGTCACTTGCATAAGCGGCCATCTGTTCGAAACGGGAATCGCTGATGTACTCATTTTCCCTGGCCAGCTCACGCGCAGCAATGCGGGATTCCTTATCTTCAAAAGTTTCTGTGTCCAGGGTCACGGCAGAACGGCTGTACAGCAAAACGGTTGCAATCATCATCACAGCCAGAATTCCCGCCGTAATGCGGATCAGGATGCTGAACCTTCCGGATTTTTGTTTTTCCTTTTCCATGCTTCCCGTAACCGCCTTCCATTTACAGCTCGGACGCAGATGCTGAATTACTCCTTGTCTCCTGTGTCTTTCCTGTCCTTACGGGAAACGCCTTCGCTGCTGTTCTTTTTCCGCCATGCCTGTATGATCACCATGACAACCACCCCGGCCATAAAGGCAAAGACTGCCGCGAGAACAAATCCGCCGGTGCTGTCGGTAAGCAGTGAAGTGCCGGCATAACCGGTCGCAACAACCTCGTGCTGCAATCCGTCGACGCGCAGGATGATAAACAGCAGCAGGCCGCCCAGAATCACGCCGGCGCTTCCTGCAAACAGCATATGCTGGCGTTCCTGCCTCTGCCGGATTTTTTCGGCCCGCATATGTACCGCCCGGATCACTTCCTCGTTCGTTCTCATTCTGTGCACCTCCGCCGCCTTCTTATAGCAGAATTCATCAGATAAGAGGCAGGAAACCGGAAATTTCCTAAAACGTTTTCCTTTACCCTTTGTATATTTTCTGTATTATACTTGGCGCATCGTTCCCGGCCCGTCTGCTCCCTGGAGGGGCGGAGGACCATAGATCCTGCGCCTGATCATCACGACAGCGATTCCCGTCAGGACCGGCAGCGCAAAACCGATCACAGCAGCTGCGCCTTGCTGGTTCACGAGGATGTTGAAAATCCCATGCCAGGTTATGGCCAGGCACAGTGCCGCCAGCATACCGGCATACCGCAGGTACATTCTGTCCCACAGCGCAGTTACGATGATCGAAATCGCCGCGCCGCACGCTACATGCATCGCTCCGGTACTGAATCCCCGGAGCAGCAGGCGCAGCGTATTGTCCGCCCCGCCCTTCATCAGGTAGCAAGTGTTCTCCAGCGTGGCGAAGCCAATGGCGATCATCAGCGCTTCCCCCGTAATCTCCCCTTTGGGCGGTTCAAACGCCAGCAGGTAAAAGACCAGCGGAAACAGTTTCATGATTTCTTCCACAACCGGTGAAATCTCCAGGGAAGCGGATTGTGGATCCGCCTCCAGCACATTTGCGATAAAAGTACTGATATAGGAGGAAAACAGGCATGCCGTAATCCCTGCCAGAATAAAAAGCAGGCTCTGCCTTCGGTAGCGGTGTACGACAAAGAGTGCCACCAGCAGCGGCGCAGCCAGGCAGATATAGATGTTCTCGATATAATTCATGCTTCCACCGCCTTCCTGAAAGCCGGCAGGATGAAAACCATGCATACAGTCAGCCCGCAGTCAAGCCACAGGTAGGGATTCGCCAGTGTGTCTCCCTCCCAGATGCAGGAGGCCGTCCATGCACAGTATTCGATAAAGCAGAATACAAGTACTGTAATATAAAGCATTTTCCGGGAAGCTGCCTCAGGATGTTTCCGGATATGGACCAGTCCGCGTGCAGAGTGGACCAGCAGCAGGCTCATCAGTACGGCCGCAATCACGTTGCTGATGTAGCTCCCGTACTGCATATAGAAAATGCACATTCCTGTTGTAAAGGCCGGCAGGAGCCATACCGCGGGGCAGCGTGTTTTCCGTTCTTCCTCCGTGGAAAGGCGCATGAGCAGCAGGTGCAGGAATACATATGCAGCATACCAGCTCAGGTCCGATACATAAAAAATCTTCGGCGTATGCCCGTAGAACAGCAGGTACAGCAGCCAGTACAGGTCGCCCAGCAGGTAGCTGCCGAAAAACAGCACCAACAGGCCGCCGTTCGGAGGGTTTCGCCGGATATTGTACATCACCGCCAAAACGGTGCAGGCAATCAGTAATACCAGCTGGACAGCGTTCTCAATGGACTCGATCATGGCCGGCGTTCCTCCCGCTCCCTGCGTTTGCGGAGCAGCATACAGAAATTCGCGGCAGTAAGGCCAAGCAGAAAAGAAATTGCAATAATTGCAATATATACCAGTAGCATTGTGTTTGCCTCCGCTGATAATATCAACATATTGTATCAAACTCTCCCGATCACCGTCAAGGCAGCAGAAAAGAGCGTCCGGTCCTCCGTTTCAGGCAGTGCCAGGCCAGACCGCACCGGAAAACCGGATATTCAAGTTTCATTCAAGCTTTCTCATATATGCTGTCATCGCCGCCGGAAAAAGAGGATGGCGGCAAAGGATAAACAGAACATGAATGGAGGTTGAAAACATGAAAAAAATCCTGACACTGCTTTTGGCCGCGGCACTGATGGCCGGTACCCTTTCAGTACCGTCGCTGGCGGAAACAGCGGACGAAACGGCGGATTCCGCCGCGGCTGCCGCCGTCCAGGAGGTGCAGCAGGTTCAGCCGGCCGAGGAAGGCGAACAGGAAGCCGCATCCCAGGACAGCAAGAGCAGCAAAAAGCAGAAACTGAAGCAGGGCAAAAAGGACAAACAGGACAGCAAGACTACCTCAAACAAGCAGAACAGCCAGGGCCAGAAGAGCAAAAAGAACAAGGCTTCCGAAAGCCGGAAGTCCGGGAAAAACGCCTACTGGCGCACCGGAAAGTCCGGAACGTGGATCAACCTGGACTGGATGCTGAAAGAAAAGGTCATCACGCAGGAAGTGTATGACACCGTCAAGGCGTTCATTGAGAACTATGCAAAGCAGCAGAATGCGGAAAGCACGTCCGCCGCAGCCTCGCAGGCGGAAGAAGCGTCTCCCGCTGCCCCGGGCAGCGAAGAAGCAGCGGAATCCCCTGTGCTCGTGCTGCTGAAGGAAATGCTGGAGAAGGGGCAGATCACGCAGGAGCAGTATGACCTGCTTGTACTGATCCTCTCCGCTTCGGCCGGCGCAAAAAGCATCTGACTGCAATCCCCGGGCTCCCGGAATTTCCGGGAGTCCGTTATTGCTGTTCGGGGGGCCCTGTGGTATGATCCGGATATGGAGGAAGAACGATGCGTGTTTTATTGGTGGAAGATGAGCGGAAACTGTCAGCGGCGATCTGCAGGCTGCTGGAAAAGGAACGGATCACCGCCGATCCGGTCTATAACGGAAACGACGGCCTGGACTGGGCGCTGGGCAGCGAATATGACGCCATTATCCTGGATGTGATGCTTCCCGGGATGGACGGTTTTTCTGTGCTTCGCGAACTTCGCCGGAACAAGGTCGCCACGCCCGTGCTGATCCTGACCGCAAAGGCTGCCCTGGAGGACAGGCTGACCGGGCTTGACAGCGGCGCGGATTACTACCTCCCCAAGCCCTTCGAGTCCGCGGAGCTCATCAGCTGCCTGCATGCAATCACCCGCCGGGGAACACAGGCCCCGGTGATGCGCCTGGCATACGGCGATATCGCGCTGGAACAGAAGGACGGGAAACTGAAAAACACGGAAAGCGGCGCGGAAGTGAAGCTCGGCGCAAAGGAATTCCAGCTGATGGAGCTGTTCCTCCGCAATCCTGCGCAGATCCTCACAAAGGAAACGATGCAGGATCGTGTCTGGGGCCTGGAAAGCGACGCGGAATACAACAACCTGGAAGTATATGTCTCCTTCCTGCGGAAAAAGCTCGGCTTCATCGGGTCACGCATGAAGATCCGGGCTACCCGCGGTGTCGGATATGCCCTGGAGGAAGAACCATGATCAAACGTCTCCGCCTGCGCATGACCCTCATGGTAATCGCCGTACTGGTTTTTGTATCCGCGGGCATTGTGATCGCCATCCACCTGTCCAGCCAGCGGAACATCACCATGCAGGCGGAATCTGCCCTGGCAGAACTGGCGGACGGCCACGGAAAACTGAAATATTCCAGGGATGATGACGACTGGGATGACTGGGACGACTGGGAAGAAGCGCGCGGCAGGAAAGGCCAGCCGCAGGCTGTCCGGAACGGCCGGGAAGCTGCTGCCGCCGGGCTGAGCAATTTCTATACCATCACGCTTGATAAAAACGGAACTGTATCCGCCTGGGCGGCTGAAAAGAAAGACCTGTATTCGGATGCGCAGATCGCAGCCATTGCCGAGGATATCCTGGCCGACGGAAAAGAAAGCGGCCGGATCGGCACGCAGTTCTACCGGAAAACAAGCAAAGGAAAGCGGACGGAACTGACCGTGCTGGACGCACGGCTGGAATGCCTGGCAGCCTCCGATACCCTGCGTTCCGTGATCCTGATTGCCGCCGCCGCATGCGCGCTCCTGTCAGCGCTGGCCTGGCTGCTGATCCGCAGGATGGTTCGGCCGGTGGAAGACGCTTTTGTGCGGCAGAAGCAGTTCGTATCCGACGCAAGCCACGAGCTGAAAACGCCGCTGGCTGTGATTTCCGCCAATGCCGAAGTGCTGGAGCAGGAAATCGGCCGGAACGAATACCTGGGTTATATCCGCTCGGAAGTCCGGCGCACGGATGCTCTGGTGCGCAATCTCCTGACGCTGGCACGGATGGACCGGAGCGAAGCCGGGGCCGAAATGAAAACATTTGACCTGGGCCACGCTTTGCTGGACGTTACCCTTCCCTTTGAGAGCACGGTCTATGAGGCCGGAAAAACTTTGGAAACAGATATCCCGGAAGGAATTGAATATGAAGGAAACGAAGAGATGATTAAGCAGCTGGCTGTGATTCTCCTCTCCAACGCGCTGAAGTATTCCGACGACGGCGGCCGCATTGCCATCAGCCTGAAAAGCCGGGGCAGGCAGCGGGAAATCTGTGTTTTCAACACAGGTGAACCGATCGCGCCGGAAGACCAGGAAAAAATCTTCGACCGCTTCTGGCGGGCTGACCCTGCCCACGGCAGTGAAACCGGCGGCTCCGGCCTTGGCCTTGCCATCGCCCGTTCCATCGTGGAAACGCACCACGGCCGCATCCGGGTTGACAGCTCCCGGGATGAGGGGACGCGCTTTACGGTACTGCTGAACGCCTGACTGCCGGGCGTTCTTTTTTTCGGATTGCGTCTATTCTCAAAGCTTCCCCAGCAGGCCCAGCTTCGTCATGATGCCGTCCGCGGTCACGCCGGGATGCGTCACATACAGCCTGGCAATCTGCTCAACCAGGGCGGGATCAAAGCCGCGCTTCTGCGCGATGGCCTGTACGGATAATCCCCTGTCCGTATCCCGCACGATCACCTCAATCTGCTTGCGGATATCCCCGCTGTCGGCCTTCGGCGCCTTTTCCCTCGGCGCGTGCGGGATCTCTGTCCTTTTTGCGGTCCAGCCGTCCGGTTCAATCGTCAGGATCGCCATGGTAACCGGCTGGAGGAAACGGCGGGGGCCGCAGCTGCCCGGATTCAGCAGCAGCGTCCGCCTTTTGCCGGCTGTCTCCGGCCAGTCGGAAGCATACTGGTGGGAATGACCGAATATCACCAGGTCATAAGGATCCAGGTTCCGGGGAAGGTCGCTCTTTTTATGGGTCATGTAAAACCGCAGCCCGCCGAGTTCAAAATCCAGGAACAAAGGCAGGGAATCTGCCCATCCCCTGTCATTGTTGCCCCGTACCGCCTTCACGGGCGCAATCTGCTCCAGCCGCTCCAGGATGTCCCGGCTGCAGATATCCCCGGCATGAAGGATGCAGTCACACCCCTCCAGGTGTGTGATCACTTCACGGCGGAGAAGGTCATGGGTGTCCGAAACAATACCGATTTTCAAGGCGTTCCCTCCCTGCAGGCTTTTCCGTCAATGCCATTATAGTGCGGCGGCACCCCACGATCAAGGCGGTGCTTTTCACCCTTGCGGGAATCCGGCCGGCATGGTATGATCTCCGCGCATACACCGTCAGGAGAAAATTCCCCATATCTCCCGTTGCATTTCTCAGCACATTCCCAGGATGTCTTCCGCGTTCGTCAGCTGCCGGACATAGCCTTCCAGCATTTTTGCCTTGCCGGTCAGCCCCCTGGAGCGCGGATTGATAAAGATCTGATGGCGGTTGCTGCTGTTCCGCGCCTGCTGGATCAGGTTCAGCGCCGCGGAGTTCCCGTCAAAGGCGAGCAGCACGGAAGGCGCGTGCCGGAATACTTCATAGGAAACGCTCTTGTACAGCCCCATGCCGGAGCTCTCGATGGAAACCAGGATGCCTGCGCCGGAATCCCGCAGCGCTTCCGCTGAAGCCCTTGTCAGCTGCCCGGGCACGATTGCAAACACCCTGAAACGGCCGGCAGCTTTCCTGACCAGGTAGCCTTCCTGGCCGAGCAGCGTATGCCCGACAACAAAATAGACTTTTTCCGGATCAGCTTTTGCCAGCAGCTCGTCAATCAGCTCCCGGTCTTCTTTCCGGACCGTTGTCCGGCGCGCGCTGCTGTTGAAGCTTCCGCCGCAGATCACCACGGGCCGCCCGCTTTGCGGAAGGCTTGCAAGCCTGTCCTTCAGCACGTCCTCCGCGCTGACCTGCCCGCTGATCCGCCACAGGGAAACCTCCGGCCGCCCTGTCCTCTCCAGCACGCGTTCATAATACTGCTCAATGTCGTTCCCGGCGCACGCCCGGTGAAACGCTTCCCGCTTCTCTTCAAAAACCTGCAGGCTTTCCGTGAGCAGTTCCTGCTCCCCCTGCTGCATCTGGCGCAGTTCCGCCGTGCCCAGCTCCAGGAGCTTTTCCAGGCTCAGTTCTTCATCGATGGAGTTGGTTCCGTAAAGGGCGCCGCCGTCCGTGCCCTGCACGCAGCGGATGCCCGCCTGGAGGTACTGGCGGAGCGGATATTTTTCCAGGGAACTCAGGTTGTTCAGCCGGACATTGGAGGTGATCTGGAATTCCAGCGTAACATTGCCGGCGCGCATTTCCTCCAGCAGTTTCCGGCCTTTTGCGCTCTGCAGGTTGCATGTATAGAGCCCGTGGCCGATGCGGAGCGCAGGCATCTCCTGGCCGGGGGCCAGCGCCTCCCTCACGCACCGGATGCTGTTTGCCACATTGTCGCGCAGGCTGTCGTTTTCCCCGGCATGAATCCGGATCACGAACCCCGGATGCTGCCCGGCAACCGCTGTCATCTCCCGGATGACGCCCCGCAGCTGCAGGATATCGTTGATCTCTTCGCCGACGATATCGCATCCCGCCACATAGGGATCCGCCGCGATGGCCCGAAGGCAGCGCAGGCTTTCCGACAGGTCGTCTGCGCCGGTGATCCGGTCACGGACGATGGTCAGCGGCACCCGGCGGACACCTGCCAGGAACCTGAGCAGCACCCCCGTCTCCCGTGTCACCTGCGGCATGATTTCATGGATCTGGCGCAGGCGCGGGGCAAACTCCGCCGGATGCAGCAGTGCGGTATCCGAAATCTCTGCGTACCGGATGCCGTAGCGCCTGTATTCCCGGGCAATCCACAGCAGCAGGTCCTGGTACAGCGTATTCCGGCAGTACCGGTCGTCCTGCCGGTCCCGGCAAATCCTTTCCGCATAGGAACGGACCTCGGGATCCGGAATCAGGTCCGTATTGATCCCGCTGAACTGTTCCGCCGCCGGCTTGCCTTTTGTAAATACATACCGGTAAAGGTAAACTTTTTCAAGGTCGGCAAACACTGCCTGCCCGTCCTTCGGGACAGCCAGGGAATTGCGGATCCGCCAGATGTTCTCCGCCGCGTCCTGCGGGTTCCCGAGGATCAGCTCCGCGAAATTGATAAAAGTAAGGTCGTCGATCCGGCGTTCCCTGTGCCGTCCGGTCAGCGCCGTTTCCCCCATTCGCTGCTCCGCTTCCCTGCGGGCTTCCGCCAGGGCGGACTGCTGCCCTTCCGTGCATTTCAGCCCCAGCTTCCGGATATAGTAATACGGGTAGCGGATCTGGTGGACAATGCCCAGGGCAATCAGGGCGTCCGGCGGCAGATTTCCGTTCATGTGGGTATGCAGGTCCGTGCTGAACTTGCAGTCGCTGCGGATATAGGTTTTGACGATCGTTTTTTCCACGCCGAGCCTGTAATCCTTCGTCTGGCTCATGAGCGTTTTGGATATAGCGGGAATGGAGGCTTTCATTTCCACCCGCCCGTCCGGATAGATATTCGCGATCTTGGTATTTCCCAGGCGCAGGATATACATCCGTTCATTCTCCCCGTTGCAATAGCAGGGGATCTCATCGCGGATCACCTTCAGGCCGTTTTCGTCCTCTCCCGTCTCCAGCCTGCACAGCCTGGCCAGGTTGGTAATCAGGTTCCCGGTGCGGTGGCTCGGTGTACGGATGACATAGAACAGGCGCTCCCCTTCCATGTACAGGTCCACAACCAGGTCCTTTTCCCTGTCCAGGTAGAATTTCTGAAAGAAGATCATACTTGCTCCAATCCTCCCTTACGCCGGGAGATAGCGGTCCAGCCGGTCAAAGGCCTCCCGGACCTTCCGGAAAGGAAGGGCCAGGTTCATACGGATACCCCACGGATCATGGAAGGGCCGTCCGTCCTGCCAGGCTACCCCTACATCCGTTCCGGCCTTCAGCAGGCTGTCCAGCGTTTGTCCATGGGATTTGCACCACTCCTCACAGTGCAGGAACAGCATATAGGTGCCTTCCGGTTTCCGAAGGGAAATACCCGGGAAACGCCTGTTGATAAAATCATAAGCAAAGTTCACATTTCCGGACAGCACGGCGCACAGTTCGTCCGTCCATGCCCTGCCCTCTGGGCTGTAGGCGCCGATGAGCGCATGCATGGACAGTACGTTCATGGCGTTGTAGGCGGAAAGCGAAGCCTCCTTGGCCTGCCTTTCCCGCAGCCACTTGTTATAAATAATATGATAACTCCCCACCAGTCCCGCGAGGTTGAACGTCTTGGAAGGAGCGTAGAAGGCAGCGGTGTGCTCCCGGGCATATGCGCTGACCGACTGGGTGGGTGTATGGCGGTGTCCGTTCAGCAGCAGGTCAGACCAGATCTCGTCCGACACGACCCATACGCCGTGCTTCTCGAAGATCTCCATGGCTTTCCCGATTTCATCCGGTGTCCACACACGGCCGCAGGGATTATGCGGGTTGCAGAAAACCGCCGCGTGGATCCTTTTTTCCGTGATTTTTCTTTCCATGTCCACGTAATCCAGGCGCCACGTTCCGGCTTCGTCCTGGATCAGCGGGTTCAGGACAATCCTGTATCCGTTATTCTCCAGTACATGGGTAAAGCCGATGTAAGTGGGGCTCTGCAGCAATACGGCATCTCCCCGGGAGCACAGCGTATTCAGCGTGGATACGACGCCGCCAAGGACGCCGTTCTCGTAACCGATGTGTTCCCTTGCCAGGGTTTCCGCACCGTTTGCCTCCCGCTGCCACCGGATAATGGAATCATAGTACGCGTCCGAAGGATCAAAGTAGCCGAAGGACGGATGCTGCGTCCGCCGGATAATTGCTTCCGTAATGGACGGGCACGCCATGAAGTTCATATCCGCCACCCACATCGGAATCGCTTCGAAGCCTTCCTTCGGGCCTGCAGGCCCGAAGCCGCGGCCGATTGCATCCACCGCAATGGAGTCCATTCCATGCCTGTCCGGCATTGTCTCAAAATCAAACCGCATCCGTTTTCCTCCGAAAATGTCATGTTTTTATATAAAGCATCCGGCAGCCTCGTTTCAAAATGATTGTACTGTCCTTTCCCGGTTCTGTAAAGCCATATCTCCGAACCTGTCCGTCCTTAGAATTTCCGGGCTGCTGTGTATTCTTTTTCCCGATCTGAAGTCGAAGGAGTGAAAAAAATGGATATCGATTACCTGCTTGCATTACAGGATTTCCGGAACGGAATCGATAATTGGCTGACCCCTTTCATGGAACTGATCTCCCTTTTCGCCGTCACCTACCTGATCATGATCCCGGTATTTGTGTACTGGGTGCTGGATAAACGGAGCGGGCTTTATGTTCTCTCCTCCTATTACAGCACGGTCGCTGTGAACGCCGTGATCAAGCTGTCCGTCTGCGCCTACCGCCCGTGGATCCGGGACAGCCGGGTGCTTCCGGCAGGTGACGCCATTACGACTGCAACGGGATATTCCTTCCCCAGCGGCCATACGATGACAGCCGGCCCGATATACGGCGGCCTGGTCGGCTTATGGGCAATGATCGCTTTCCTCGGCAAGCCGCTGGATGCCGCACTCGGCAGCCACTGGGGCCATTTCATGAGCAATTTCATCATCGTATTCTACTGTGTCGCAATCGTTCCGCTGGCCATCAAGCTGGTCAGCGGGAACAAGGCCGGAGAAGTGAAGGCCTGATTGCCATTCAGATATATTTACGCAGGCTGACCCACAGCCTGCTCTTTTTTGTTTCATGCTCGATCCCGTCATAGACCGCTTTCCCGAAACCGCGGACAGAGAGGATATCCCCTTCCTTCAGGTGCATGCTCCGGTCTGTTGCCGTCCGTCCGTTCACAAAGACCTTTTCCGCGCTGAACAGTTTTTCACCCTGGCCGCGGGAAAGGCCTGTGAAGGCTGATGTAACCGCGTCCAGCCGCTCCGATGCCACATTCAGCCGCAGCGGCGCATACCTGGGCTGCAGTTCCGGCACATCAGCCCCCGTGATCCTTGCCTCCACAGCCGTCCTGCGCACCTGGAGCAGGGACGGGGCAATCATTTCCGCGGCGGAAGACAGGCAGAAAAACCATGCCTGTTTGCCCCGCACAAGGATATCGCCGATCAGGGAGCGCTCAATCCCAAGGCCGAGAACGGCTCCGAGATAATCCCTGTGCGTCAGTTCCTCCGCATACTTTTCAGATTTCGGAGCCACGGCAATCACGCAGATCGGAGGTTCCGGCGGGCCGGCCTCCGCTTCATCGCCGGCTGCCAGGAGCTTCCGCTCCGCAGCCTCATATCCGCCTGTCAGGAAGAAAGGGAATCCT
>Ga0310694_10000376_pt1 | contig 60679 bp, 50 predicted proteins | sample 174DNAGHGhighgp2_FD_203884 | JGI IMG/M metagenome (GOLD analysis project Ga0310694, IMG submission 203884) | Sheep rumen microbial communities from Palmerston North, Manawatu-Wanganui, New Zealand - 1742 DNA GHGhigh gp2 (v2) (version 2) | ecosystem: Host-associated > Mammals > Digestive system... | reverse complement strand
GAGCACCAAGAACAACGCCCGTACCCGCAAGGGTAAGAAGAAGACCGTTGCCAACAAGAAGAAAGCAACCAAGTAAAGTCTGAGAAGTTATGGCAAAGAAAACTACAACTACCAAGAAAAGAGTTGTTAAGGTCGAAGCTTATGGCCAGGCCCATATCTCCTCCACCTTCAACAACGTCATCGTTTCCCTGTGCAACGCCCAGGGTCAGGTGATCAGCTGGTCTTCCGCCGGTAAGTGCGGTTTCCGCGGCTCCAAGAAGAACACTCCCTACGCCGCCCAGATGGCCGCAGAAGATGCGTCCAAGACCGCTTTCGACGCTGGTCTCCGCAAGGTCAAGTGCTATGTGAAGGGCCCGGGTGCCGGTCGTGAGAGCGCCATCCGTACCATCAACAATGCCGGTATCGTGGTCACCGAAATCATCGACGTAACCCCTATGCCGCACAATGGTTGCCGTCCTAAGGGCCGCCGTAAAGTTTAATTTTAATTAACGAAGAATTATGGCAAGATATACTGGTCCTACCACCCGCATCGCCCGTAAATTCGGCGAGCCCATCTATGGCCCCGACAAGACCTTCGAAAAGAGAAACACTCCTCCCGGACAGCACGGTCTGGCCGCCAAGCGCAAGAAGCAGAAGGAGTATGGTACTCAGCTCAAGGAAAAGCAGAAAGTGAAGTATATGTACGGTGTCCTGGAGCGTCAGTTCCGTAACACCTACGCCCGTGCCGCCCGCATGAAGGGTCAGACCGGTGAAAACCTCATCCTCCTGCTGGAAGCCCGTCTGGACAACCTGGTGTACCGTCTGGGTATCGCTCCCAGCCGCGCCGCTGCCCGTCAGCTGGTCCTGCACCGTCACATCACCCTGGACGGCGCCATCTGCAACATCCCTTCCTGCCAGGTAAAGCCCGGTCAGGTCATCGCCGTTCGCGAGCGCTCCAAGAGCCTCGAGGTTATCCAGAACAGCGTTGCCGCCGCCACCAAGTACTCCTGGCTGGAATTCGACGCCGCTTCGCTCACCGGTAAGTTCCTGAACGTCCCCGCCCGCGAGGAAGTTCCCGAGAGCATCAACGAGCAGCTCATCGTCGACCTCTACTCCAAGTAATCGAATTTAACACCAGAAACATCATGGCAATCTTAGCATTTCAGAAACCGGACAAGGTGATCATGCTCGAAGGCACCGAGACCGTGGGACGTTTCGAGTTCAGACCTCTTGAGCCTGGCTACGGACAGACCATCGGTAATGCCCTCCGTCGCATCCTCCTCGCCTCCCTGGAAGGTTTCGCCATCTCCCAGATTCAGATTGCCGGGGTCCAGGACGAGTTCCAGACCATCCCCGGCGTCATCGAGGGAATGCAGGATATCATCCTGAACCTCAAGCAGGTACGTTTCCGCCGCATGGTGGATACCGTAGACTCCGAGGTTGCGAACATCACCATCAGTGGCAAACAGGAATTTACCGCTGAGGACATCTCCAAAGGATTGTCTTCTTTCAAGGTGTTGAATCCTGAGCTGCACATCTGCTCCCTGGAGCCTTCCGTCAAGATCACCATCTCCCTGACCATCACCAAGGGTCGCGGCTTCGTCCCCGCCGAGGAAGAGCGTGATGAGAATACGCCCATCGGAACCATTCCCGTGGACGCCATCTACACGCCCATCCGTAAAGTCAACTGGACCGTGGAAAACTACCGCGTAGAACAGAAGACCGACTACGAGAAGCTCAACCTGGAGATTGTCACCGACGGTTCCATCTCCCCGGAAGCCGCCCTGCAGGATGCAGCCAACATCCTCATCTACCATTTCAAGCTCTTCACCGACGACAAGAAGATCTCCATCGAGTCTTCTGTAGAAATCGACAGCAAGGAGCTTGACGAGGAGTCCCTGAGGATGCGCCATCTCCTCCTTACCAAGCTTTCCGACATGGGTCTCTCCGTGAGAGCCTTCAACTGCCTGAAAGCCGCCGACATCGATACCTTCGCCGACCTTGTGTCCTACAGCCGCAGCGAACTCATGAAGTTCCGCAACTTCGGCCGCAAGTCCCTGAACGAAATCGACCTGCTGGTAGAGAAGATGAAGCTTTCCTTCGGCATGGATGTCACCAAGTACAATATTGAACCTAAGAAAAAGATCGTTTAACAATGAGACACAATAGAGCAGTCAATCATCTTGGTCGCCAGAGCGGTCACCGCAAGGCTATGCTGGCCAACATGGCATCCTCCCTCATCCTGAAGAAGAGGATCACCACCACCGAGGCCAAAGCCAAGGCCCTGAAGCCTTACGTAGAGCCCCTCATCACCAAGTCCAAAGAGGATACTACCCACTCCCGCCGCGTTGTCTTCAGCTACCTGAAGGACAAAGAGGCTACGGCAGAACTCTTCCGCACCGTCGCTCCCAAAGTGGCCGACCGTCCCGGTGGATACGTTCGTATCCTGCACACCGGTTTCCGCAGCGGTGACGCCGCCGAAATGGTGCTCGTAGAGCTGGTAGACTTCAACGAGGCCGCCCTTGCCGCCGGCAAGAAGGAAGCCAAGAAGACCACCCGCCGCAGCCGCGCCAAGAAGGCCGAAGCTCCCGTAGAGGCAGCTCCCGCCGCCGAGGCTCCTGCAGCAGAGGCCGAAGCTCCCGCCGCCGAGTAAGGTACCCATACCGCAATAAAACAGCCCCTGACTTCCCGTCGGGGGCTGTTTTTGTGTGCAGCGGGGCTGTTTTTGTGTGCAGCGGGGCTGGTGTGTGCTCAGGGTGGGGTAGTGTGCGTATTCGGGTGGGGTAGTGTGCGTATTAGGGTGTGGGAGTGTGCGTACCCTGCAATTTTTTGGACCGGTACCTACGAAAAAGGCCGTTTTTGTATAGTACCCTGCAAATTCTTGGACCGGTACGCACACCGGTACGAACATAGACAGGCTGTGTTTAATATAATTTGCGCAGGTTGTGATAGAAATTGCGTAAATTTCGAGTACAATGCAAGAATAATTTGCTATATTTGAGTACTATTTACAAAAAGCGCCACGCGATTACGTAACATTACTAAATTTATTTACTAACCAATCTGTTAACCTCTATGAAAGCCAAATTCAATTTCTTGATGCTGGTCTTCCTGATGATTGCAGTTCCTGTGTTCGCCCAAAACGCGAAGAAGATCACCGTTACCGGTAAGGTGACGGATGAGCAGGGTATGCCCGTCATCGGCGCCGGCGTCATGGTGAAGGGGACAACGACGGGTGCGGCTACCGACATCAACGGTACCTACACCATCAGCGTTGCTTCCGATGCAACTCTGTCTTTCCAAAGCATTGGCTACGAAACGGTCTCCGTACCGGTTCGCGGTCGCGCCCGGATTGACGTCACGCTCGCAACGGATTCCGAATTGCTGGAAGAAACCGTTGTAGTAGGTTACGGTACCCAGAAGAAGGCCAACCTGACCGGTGCGGTCGACCAAGTGGGTGCCGATACCTTCGACGGCCGTCCCAACGCCAACCTGGCGCAGATGCTCCAGGGCCGCGTGGCCAACCTGAACCTCAAGTTCACCGACGGACGTCCCAACTCCTCTCCTTCGTTCAACATCCGCGGTAAGACCTCCATCGGCCAGGGTGGTAACGCTCTGGTGCTCATCGATGGTGTCGAAGGCAACGCCAGCCTGCTTAACCCGAACGATATCGAGAGCGTGTCCGTCCTCAAGGACGCCGCTTCTTCGGCTATCTACGGTTCCCGCGCTCCCTACGGTGTGGTTCTCATCACCACCAAGAGCGCCAAGAAAGGCACGGCTACGGTCACTTACCAGGCCAACCTCTCCTTCGAGACTCCTACTGCCATTCCCAGCGTAGTCTCCGATGGTTACACCTGGGCCAAGCACTTCTACGATTCCTGGTACAACTACAAGGGCAGCAACCCCACCGCCATCAACAAGACCATGCAGTTCTCCACGGCCTGGCTGGAGGAATACCGCCAGAGAGCCGAAACTGGCAACTACGAGACCCTGGTCTCGGACGGTTCCATCGGCACCAAGGGCCGCTGGCTGTACTACCACAAGGGAACGGACTATTACGATGTCCTGTATAAGGACTTCACGTTCACCCAGACCCACAACCTCTCCGTGAGCGGTGCCGACGAACGGTTCGACTACTATGTGTCGGCCCGTCTGTACGACAACAACGGTCTGTTCGACACCACGGTGAACCCGGACTCCTACAAGATGTACAACGGCCGTGTAAAGGTGGGCTACCAGGTTACCCCCTGGCTCAAGATTACCTCCAACACGGATATCGCCTACAGCAAGTACGTGATGCCCGAGACCCAGAGTGAGGGTAATGGTAATATCTGGCGTAATATCGCCGATGAAGGCCACCCCTGCTCTCCTATTTTCAACCCCGATGGCACCCTCACCTACAGCGCCGTGTATTCGGTGGGTGACATGCTCTACGGCGGCAGCAACCGTACATATTACAACCGTCAGGCCCAGAACACCATCGGTGCCAAGGCTACGTTCTTTGACAACCGCCTGCGCCTGAACGCCGATTTTACCTATCGTGCCCGTTCCTACGACACCCACGTGCACCGTCTGCCTTCCCAGTTCTCCTACTACGAGGGTAAGATCGAGTCCCTGGCCGAGATTAAGGGTCTGGCCGATTACATCAGCGAAACCCTCCGTTCCTACGACTATCTCTCCACCAACGAGTACGCCGAGTTCGAAGACACCTGGGGCAAGCACAACTTTAAGGCCCTGGCCGGTTTCAACTACGAGCAGCAGACCTACAAGGAGGTTTATGCCTACAACGACGGCCTCCTGGCCCCCAACGTGAACAACATCATGCTCGCCCTGGGCGTAGAAAACAAGAACATCACCGGTGACTACTCCAAGTGGCGCACCGCCGGTGCCTTCTTCCGTCTGAACTACAATTTCGACGAACGCTACCTGGTAGAGGTGAACGGTCGTTACGACGGTTCCTCCAAGTTCCCCGCCCGTCAGCGCTGGGCTTTCTTCCCGTCCATTTCCGCCGGTTGGCGCCTGAGCCAGGAACCCTGGTTCAACGTGGACCAGAGCATCATCTCCAACATCAAGATCCGCGGATCCTTCGGTTCCCTGGGTAACAGTAACGTTGGCGTATATGCCTATGATGAGACGTTCGATTTCGACAACTCCATCATCCTCAACGGCCAGAAGGTGAGCTACACCTCTGCACCTGCCCCTATCCCTGAGTCCCTTACCTGGGAAACCGCCCAGACTCTGGACGGCGGTCTGGACATGAGCTTCCTGTCCGGACGTCTCACCTTCACCGGTGACATCTATTCCCGTAAGACCCTGAACATGTACACCGTAGGACCCACCCTCCCGGATGTCTTTGGTGCCTCTTCTCCTAAGGGTAACTTCGCCGAGATGACCACCCGCGGTTTCGAAATCGCCCTGGGTTGGGACGATACCTTCTCCCTGGCCGGAAAGCCGTTCAAGTATGGTATCCACGCCACTTTGGCCGACTACGTGTCCAAGATCGACAAGTACAACAACGCCCTCAAGTCCCTGGGTGACAACGCTTACAACACCAGCTACTACGAAGGCATGGTGCTGGGCGAAATCTGGGGTTATGTCTGTAACGGTCTTTATCAGACCCAGGCCGAGATTGACGCCGACGAAGCTATGGCTGCCGCAGCCGGACAGGCTCATTACAATGGCCGCATGCAGCAGACCGAGTCCTATGCCGTCTATCCTGGCGACATGCGTTTCGAAGACCTGAACGGTAACGGCTACATCGACCGTGGCAAGAATACGGCCGACGATTCCGGTGACCGCAAGATCATCGGTAACAGCGAGCCCCGTTACATCTACTCCTTCGGCTTCGACCTCGAGTGGAACGGCATCTTCGCCAATGCCTTCTTCCAGGGCGTGGGCAAGCAGGACTGGTATCCCGACAACGAGTCTTCCACCTTCTGGGGTATGTACAACCGTCCTTACAACCAGATGCCTACCTGGCACCTGAACAACTACTGGACCGAGGAAAATCCCAATGCCTATCTGCCGCGTTACACCGGTTACTTCGCTCCTTTCTACAAGGGTCGTGTGAATGCCAATACCCGCTACCTGCAGGATGCTTCCTACATCCGTCTCAAGAGCCTTCAGATTGGCTACACCCTTCCCGAGAAACTCACCCGCAAGGCTGGTTTCCAGAAGGTCTCCTTCTATATCTCCGGTGAAAACCTCTGGACCTGGTCGCCCGTATACAAGCACACCCGCGACGTGGACGTGACCGCCAACATCTACGGTAATGACAGCACCCTGTCCACCACCGGTGACGGTTACAACTTCCCCACCATGAAGAGCATCAGCCTGGGTGTGAAGCTTACTTTTGGCAAGATTGAGAAAAAATAAGGAGGAACAACTATGAAACACATTTTATATATTCTTTCTTCTGCCGTTGTTCTGGGCCTTATGGCCGTTTCCTGCGATCTTACCGAGAATCCGCAGGCCGAAGCCGGTCGTGCCATTGTATTTGGTGACGAATCCGGCCTCAGGAGCTATACCAACGGCTTTTATACCTACCTTCCCGATTACTCCAACGCGCACAAGATCAATACTACGCAGGATCATTCTGCCAAGATGAGTATCGGTACCTACGAGCAGGGTGCATACACCACCAGTACTTCCACTTCCTGGGGCTGGGGCAGCATCCGTAACGTGAACTACTTCATCAAGTACAACGTAGACCCCGGTGTCCCCCAGGATGTGAGGGACAACTACACCGGTATCGCCCGTCTGTTCCGTGCCTATCTCTATTACGACAAACTGGTCACCTATGGTAACGTGCCCTGGATTGACAAGCCCCTGGATCCTACCGACGACGAACTGTACAAGACCCAGGACAACCGCGATGTCATTATCCGGAACATCATGGACGACCTCGATTTCGCCGCAGAGCACATTACCGCTACCGGAAATGCCACGTATGCCAATACCGTGGACCGTTGGACGGCCCTGGCTCTCAAGAGCCGTATCTGCCTGTTTGAAGGAACCTTCCGTAAGTATCATGCCAACAGCACCTATGGCAAACAGTACCTGTCGGGTTGCACCATCCCCGCCGATGAACTCCTGAAGGCTGCTGCTGATGCTGCCAGTGAGGTGATTTTCGACGGTCCCTACAAGCTGCACACCGGCAGCAAGGCCTACGAAGAAGGCGGACGCGGTGCTTACCGTGACCTCTTCATCAGCGACAACCCGCAAACCGACGAAGTGATGCTGGCGTACCAGCAGAGCAAGGATCTCTCCCGCCTCGGTGAGGCCAACTGGTGGTACAACTCCACTTCCTATGGTCCGCACCTGTCCATGACCCGTGCCTTTGCCAAGACGTACCTGAACGCCGATGGCAGCATCTACAGCGAAAAGAATGCGGCCGGTGCCTACAAGACCTTCGTCGAGGAAACCACCGGACGTGATCCCCGTCTGTGCCAGACCATCCGTGGCGCCGACTATTCCCGCAAGAACAACACTGGTGCCTATGTGAAGACCGCCCCCGACATGAGCCTTTCGCTCACCGGCTACCAGTACACCAAGTACGTAATGGATGACTCCGGATACGACAACGCCCGTTCCAACGACAACGACGTGCCGCTGCTCCGTTTCGCCGAGGTCCTGCTGAACTACGCCGAGGCCAAGGCCGAGCTGGGAACCATCACGGACGAAGACTGGTCCAAGACCATCGGTGCCCTGCGCCGCCGTGCCGGTATCACCGGCGGAGACCTGGACAAACTGCCTACCACGGTAGATACCTACCTGCAGCAGACGTTCTATCCCAACGTGACCAGCGCCGTGATCCTCGAAGTCCGTCGCGAGCGCGCCATCGAACTTATCCTCGAAGGCTTCCGCCTGAACGACCTCAAGCGCTGGGCCTGCGGTTCCAACTGGCAGAACGCCCCCTGGGACGGTGTGTACATTCCCAAACTGGATGCGCCCATCGACCTTAACGGAGACGGCACGGCCGATGTCTATGTGACTGCAGACGCCGAGTACCAGAAGAGCGGTCAGTACAAGTCCATCGCCATGATCCTGAACGACAACCAGAAGGCCAATCAGATTGCCGACGATCCCAATCACGGCTACCTCCTGGGTTACGTACTTCCGCGCAAGTGGAACGACAACATGTATCTTTATCCGGTGCCCGAGAATGTGATCCAGAAGAACACCAATCTGGTTCAGAATCCCGGTTGGAATTAATGAATGAAAGGATATGAAAAAGACAATCAATATCATCCTCGTCGCACTGAGCCTGTTCGGTGTGCTCGCCTGCAACAAGCCTAAGGTGTCGGTCCACGCCGATTTCACCACCGACAAGCAGGTGTACGAACTCTATGAGGATATCGTCCTTACCAACGTTTCCACGGCAACCAACGACATCATCGTGGCCTGCAAGTGGGAATGGGGTGGCGAGTACAAATGGGGCAAACAGCTGGAAACCCCTATCTCCTTCGACTCTCCCGGTGAGAAGGAAATCAAGCTCACCGTCGTTACCAACAGCAATGTTTCCGAGACCTGCGTGAAGACGGTCACCATCCAGGACACCAACATCCGTCCTGTGGCCGACTTTGAATGGGCCCCCACCGAGGGCATCGTGGCCGGCGACCCTGTCCAGTTCACCGACAAGTCCACCGATGCCGACGGTACCATCGTGGCCTGGGAATGGAAGTTCGGTGCCAACACCGTTACCGAGCAGAATCCGACTTACTCCTTCCCTGAGTTCGGCGACATCGAGGTTACCCTCACCGTCACCGACAACCAGCGCGGCAAGGGCATGGTCAAGAAGACCATCCACGTGGCCAAGAGCCCGAACTCCCTGGAGCTTGCCTGGGCCAAGGCCTATGACAGCGATACCGAGGCATACACCAAGTTCACCTCTCCCGCCACCAATGCCGACGGTAGCGTCGTGTACGCTTTCTCCAGCGGCCTGCACCTGGTGGCCTTCGATACCGAAGGTACGCAGAAGTGGAGCTTCGACGCCAACCTGCACAACCCGAACCCCAGAAGCAACGACGGTACCAAGACCGGTTCTTCCTGCACGCCTTCCGTAGATAAGGATGGAACCGTCTTTATCGCCCTTGCCTATAATGAGGCCGGCGATGCAAGCAGCGAATCCGGTGTCTATGCTATTAATCCGGATGGTACGCAGAAGTGGTATTTCAAGTGGAATAATGCCAAGTATATCAACGTCATTCCCGTTATCCTGGACGAGAAGATCTTCCTGGCCACTAAGTCCAACCCCACCGATGCTGATCTTTGGACCGGTAAGCCTTATAAGGATAATGGTACTATTTTGAACAAAGCTACGGGCGCTTTTGATCAGGTAATTCGCGTAAAGCAGGGCTCCTACGGTGGTTTTGCAGCTACCAAGGAAGAGGCCGTCTTGTTCCATACGAACGATACATATGGAACGCGTATTATCTGGAAGCAGGATGACGGCACCTGGAAGTATTATGGAGCGGACGGCGGTCGTGACAAGTTCATGCTTGGTAGACCAGTTTCGGGCGGTAATCCTGACTGTGGTTTCTCCACTTATATGGCTATTGATAAGAACAATAAGGCCTATATCCTCTACGGCAAGACTACCGGTGAGAATAATTCGACGCCTGTCCTGTACTGCTACGATCTTACCAAGTACAGCGCAACAGATGGTATTTCGCCCGAATGGACGATGACGGATCTTGCTGGAACAGTCAATCGTTACTATAGCCATGGTACGGTCCTTGGCGAAGATGGAACAATCTATGTGACCACCCGCAAGGGTCTTGCGGCTATCAATCCTGATGGAACCAAGAAGTGGAATGTTGATGTGAGCAACGATAATTTCTCCATCTGGGGTTGCCCGGCTGTGGATAACCAGGGCTATATCTACTTCAATGAATCGGAGCAGGTAGGCAACGATCAGACCACCGGCAAACTGGTCAAGGTGAAACCCGACGGAACCAGGGCCTCCGAGCTTGTACTGGGTACCTCCCTGCGTACTTCTCCTACCATCAGCCCCGACGGTACCATCTACTGCACCGGTATGAAGGATGGCAAGCCAACTCTCTTCGCCGTGAAGGGTTCGGCTACCGGTCCGGCCGCCGGCTGGTCTCAGCTGGGTGGTAACTCCCGTAAATCTTGTAAAGCAGAATAAATCATGAAGCTTAAAAGATTATTTCTTCTCGCCCTTCTGCCCGCAGCGCTTCTGGCCTGCGGGTCGAAGGACGTTGTAAATCCGGTTACTCCGCCCAAAACGGATCCTGTAGACCCTACTCCGGAACCGGGCCCCAGCGAGGGAGGCATCACCATGACGGTGTGCTCCTTCAATATCCGTTACGCCAATACTTCCGACAAGTATCCCGACGGCACCAGCGCTGCTTGGAGCGCCCGTAAGGATGCAGTGAAGAAGTTTATCGACGACGAAAAGCCGGACCTCATCGGCCTGCAGGAAGTGCGTAAGGAACAGTCCCAGTGGTTCTCTTCCACTTTCGCTTCCGAATACGGCTATTACGATGTGTCCCGTGACAACGCCAGTGGCTCTTCCGTGGGTACGGCCGGCGGCGAAGGCGTGGCGGTAATGTACCGCAAAGACCGTTTCGAACTGGTCCTCAAGGATTTCTTCTGGCTGGACCCCAAGACAAGGGAACTTCCGGTTAAGAATAGTGATGACGGTACTTACGGCGAATGGCATTCGGCCTGCCGCCGTGTCACGGTGTATGCCGAGCTAAAGGACAAAAAGAACAACAATGCCATCGTGTGGTTCTTCCCCACGCACTATGATCACGTGAGCGACGACGCCCGCCAGAAATCGGCCGAGCTGATGGTCTCCCAGATGAAAGCCCTCTGCAAGGAAACCAATCTCAAGGAGGCCAACAATGTGATCCTTCACGTGGGAGACCTGAACACCACTTCCGATAAGCTTGCGTCCTTGAATGACAACATGCATTACTCCCGTCTGGAGGCAGCCGGTTCCGACAAGTACAACCGCACCTTCAACGGATTCGGTGACAGCAACAAGATTATCGACCACATCTACTTCGGCGGCAAGTCCGTGAAACCTATTAAATACTGGATAAACACGAAGGACTACGGTGTTCCATACCTTTCGGACCACTTTCCTATCCTGTTCCAGTGGGAATATAAGTAATGAGATTCAAACTACTGCCCATCATCCTTATGACACTGCTTCCGGCTTTGGCTGCTGCCCAGACCGGAAGCAGTGTTGCGGATGAATACGACCCCCAGGCGGCACCCGGGGCTGTCGTCACTTGCGGGAACGCCCGCTTTACCGTACTTACCTCCCGGCTCGTCCGTATGGAATGGGCCGGCGACGCTCAATTTGAAGACCGGGCTACCCTGGCCGTGGTGAACCGTAAGCTGGAAGTACCTTCCTTCCGGGTAAAGAAGACCAAGAACGGGGTAGTCATCACCACTAAGGACCTCACGCTGCAGTACAAGGGCCCCGGACGCTTCTCCGAGAAAAATCTGAGCGTCACTTTCACCATGGCCGATCCCCACGCCAAGAAAGGGGTACGTCAGGTAAAATGGACGCCCGGTATGGACGACAGCGGCAACCTGATGGGTACTTACCGCACCCTGGACGGTTGCAAGGGCTTCTCCCAGATCAACTACAAGGGAGACGAGTACGAGCAGGGTGTCCTGTCCCGCGACGGCTGGGCCGTGGTGGACGAAAGCGCCCGCCACATCCTGGTCAAGGACAATTCCGACTGGGGAGAATGGGTGACCGAGCGTCCCGAAGGGGACAGGCAGGACCTGTACCTGTTTGCCTATGGCCACGACTACAAGGCTGCCCTGAAGGACTTTACCCGCATTGCCGGCCGCATCCCGCTTCCTCCCAAGTATGTATTCGGTTACTGGTGGAGCCGCTACTGGCAGTACAGCGATTTCGAATTCGTAGACCTGGCCAAGGAAATCCGTTCGCACGGCATCCCTATGGACGTGATGGTCATCGATATGGACTGGCACGATACCTGGACCCTGCAGCGCAAAAACGCTCCCCAGGACGAATTCGGCCAGCGCATCGGCTGGACGGGGTACACCTGGCAGAAGCAACTCTTCCCCCATCCGGAGAAGACCCTGGCCCAGCTGCACGCGCTCAGTCTCAAGACTTCCCTGAACCTGCATCCCGCTTCCGGCATCCAGCCCTATGAGGACTGCTATCAGGGATTTGTCAAGGACTACCTTTCCCGCACAGACAATTACGACGGCCCCAAGGGTTACAAGTACCACGAAGGAGATTCACTGATTTACCTCAGGAGCAATCCTTCCACCCGTCAGGACCGTACCGCCAAGGAGGGCGAACTTTGCCCCGTTCCCTTCCGCATTGACCAGCAGGCTTGGGCAGATGCCTATTTCAACAGCGTCATCCACCCGCTGGAGCGCCAGGGAGTAGACTTCTGGTGGCTGGACTGGCAGCAATGGAAGCTTAGCGAATACACCAAGGGCCTGAGCAACACTTTCTGGCTCAATTACACCTTCTTCAACGACAAGGTGCGCCGCAACCGCGGCTTCGGTTCCCACGAGGCCCCGCGCCCCATGATCTATCACCGTTGGGGCGGTCTGGGCAGCCACCGTTACCAGATCGGTTTCTCGGGAGACTGCTACGATACCTGGGAGGTCCTTACCTTCCTGCCCTATTTCACCGCCACTTCTTCCAACGTGGGCTACGGTTACTGGGGACACGATATCGGCGGTCACCAGGTTCTGGGCAATCCTTACAAACCCGAGATTTTCACCCGCTGGCTGCAGTACGGGGTGTTTACCCCCATTTTCAAAACCCATTCCACCAAGAGCGCCGATATCGAGCGTCGTATCTGGACCTATGCGCCGGAGTATGCAAAACCGATGCGGGAGGCCGTCCGGCTGCGTTATTCCCTGTCTCCCTACATCTACACCGCCGCCCGTCAGGCCTATGACACCGGCATATGCATGACCCGTCCCATGTATTACGACTACCCCGAGAACGAGGAGTCCTACACCATGAAGGAGCAGTTCATGTTCGGAGACGATATCCTGGCCACCGTGATCGGAGAACCCGCCGATCCCGTCACCGGCCTGGCTTCCCGCACCGTCTGGCTGCCGGAAGGCAACGACTGGTACGATGTGGCTACCGGCGCCCTGTACAAGGGAGGCCAGACTTGCACGCTGTCCTACACCCTGGACGAGAATCCCTGGTTCGTGAAGGCCGGCGCCATCATCCCCATGGCCGATGAAAACATTACCTCGCTGCAGGAAAAGAGCAACGTGCAGCGGTACTTCGTGGCCCCCGGAGATGGAAAGAGCAGCTGCCGCCTCTACGAAGACGACGGATACTCTCAGGACTATGCCAACCACTTTGCCACCACGCTGGTAACCAAGGAATCTTCCCGCGAAGCCTGTGAGGTGGTGATTGCTGCCCGCGAAGGCGGTTACAGAGGCATGCCTTCCACGCGTCGCGTGCAGGTAATCCTGGAAGGAGTATTCGTGCCCGTCTCGGTTACCCTGAACGGCAAGCCGGTCAAGTGGAATTACTGCGGCAAGGACCTGTCCGTGGTGATTGACCTGCCCGAGATGCCCGCTTCCCAGGAAGCCGTGGTCCGCTGCAGCTTCGACGGCAACGATCCCGCCATCCTGCGCGGCAAGAAGGGTATCATGCACCGCATGATGAACATCACCCCCGCCTTCAAGGATGCCTACAACGAGAACGTGGACAAGTACAAGCTGCTGTCCCGTCCTTTCCTGAAACTGGCGCAGTGCCCCAGCCTCATCGAAAGCGACCCGTCCCGCCTGGTGGAATTCCTGCAGGCGATGGACGTGCAGGCTGTGGAAGAAGACCTGAAACCTTATCCCGGCCTGGCCCCCATCGGCAAGGCCATCCAGGCCCAGTGCCAATTATAGAACAACTTCTATGAGCTCCAAGAAAAACCTTTACGAGACGCCCCAGGCCGAAATCATCGGCCTGGACGCCCCTTGCTCGCTCATGCAGAGCAGTATCGAAGTCCCCGAAAGCGGGGCCGTTATCCCTGATGTAGATATCATTATTGTAGACTGGAACTTGCTGTAGCTATGAAGAAGAATGGTATCATTTTCCTGTTTGCGGCAATGGGATTGCTGGCAGGATGCTTAAAGGAACAACCCGCAGCGGAAATCAACCAGGGATCTACTCTGGAAGTGAGTATTGCGCCCGAAACCCCGGCTGCCCCCGAGGTAAAGACTCATCTGGGTGCTGCCGAGAATAACAAGCGCAAGGTTTATTGGAGCGATGGGGACGCCATTCGTGTGAACGGAGTGGCATCCAATGCCCTGGCCGAACAGGGAGAGACGGCTTCGTCGGCCGTTTTCCAGTTTGCCAGCCCGCTGGGTGCCGCCCCGTACAACATTCTGTATCCGGCCGGCATCTATACCGATGCTACGCACGTGACGCTCCCCGCCAGCCAGACTTACAAGTCCGGCGGTTTTGCCGACGGCATGTTCCCCATGGCCGGGTACAGTGCCGACGGAACCAACATCTCCGTCAATCATCTGTGCGCCATCCTCAAGCTGAACATCTTGCGGGACAGTGGCGCCGGGGCCGATGAGCACGACCTCGTATCGGCCTCCTTCCGCGGCCTGCAGGGAGAGCAGGTGAGCGGTACATTTGCCATCGACTACCAGAACGCCACCCTTACCGGCAGCTCTGCGGCTGCGGCCGACCAGGTAGTGAAGGTGACCAAGGTGTTTACCACCAGCACCGCCACGCCGGTTTCCTACTATATCGTAGTCCCGGCCCGTACCTATGCCGGCGGCATTGCCGTCGACATCCAGGACAAGGGCGGTCACATGATGACCCTGAGCAAGACCAGCTCGTTCACGCTCCAGGCCGGCAAGCTCTATGACCTGAGCGCCCTGCCCTTTGTGCCCACCGGCGATGCTCCGGCCGATATCACCATTACCTCCGCCGAGGAACTCGTTGCCTTTGCGCAGGCCTACAACGCCGGCACCATCTCCGGCGATGACCTGCTGGTTTCCCTGGGGAACGACATCACCTTCGATGCCACCACCTCTGCGGCGTTCAATGCCGAAGGGGGAATTGGAAAGGCAGGTGGCGATGTGCTGTTTAACGGCACCTTCAATGGCGCTAATCATAGCATCTTGGGCCTGCAGGCCACGGTTCCTCTATTTGCCAATGTAGGTAAGAACGGTACGGTCAGGAACCTTATCGTGGGGGCTTCTTCCTCGCTTACTTACACGGCCGACATCGCTGGCAATTTGAACATTGCCGCTATTTCCGGATATTGCAAGGGTAATATCACCGATTGCGAAAACTATGCGCCGGTTACCTGCTCTTCTACCACCCGTACGGCAGGCGTGATTAAACTCGGCGGTATTGTGGGTCGTCAGAATTCGACTGGAACCATCTCCGGCTGCGTGAACCATGCAGCTATCACCTGCACGGCTCCCGGTACTCCCGATATCTATATGGGTGGTATTGTCGGTGCGTTGGAGCGTCCCAATGCAGGAGAAACAGCTCTCATTGAAAACTGCACCAATGAGGGAATGGTGAAGAATGGTAAAGATAGCGGGGAGCCCGCTCAGTCCTGTATTCTGCATATGGGAGGCATCGTCGGATGGATTTATACAAGTGCAAATTCTCCCACAATGGTCATCTCCGGGCTTGTAAACACGGGTAGTGTCATAAAGACTAATACTGCATCAAAGGTTAATACATATGCCGAGATTTTGGGCGGCATTGTCGGTGGGGTTCATGGAGCTGCCATTGCAAGCGCTTCGGGAACAGTTGCATTCAAGAATTCCACCGTGTCAAACTGCTCCATTATGAACGGTACGTATGATAACGGTACCGGATATGGTACTGCTCCTCACACGGGTGGTTTTATTGGCGTGGCAAGAGGGGGAAGCATCAGCTTTAACTCCAGTTGCGAGGTGAACAATGTGACGGTGGGAACCCGTCGTGGTTATGGCGGTGGTTTTGCCTCCTGGGCAAGAGGTGCCACCTTTGACGGATGCAAGGTGTTGAATTCTTCTGTGCGTGCCTCTGCCTGGCTGATGTACGGCGGTGGCCTGGTAGGTCATATGCGCGCTTCGAATGCCATCAATTGTATTGTTAAGCTGGATAATAACAGTTCTAATTCCCTTTACGGAAAAGCAGACGCCAATACTGACGTTATGATAGGCGGTGTTGTCGGTACCGCACAGGAAACATGTCTCATCAGTGGCTGCAAAGCCTTCGTGAAACTGATGTATGTGGGCGCCTGCAAGACTTCTTCCTATGGATGGATTCTTGGAAAGGATTTGGATAATACCGTCACCATCCAGGATTGTGGCCTGGGCGGAACCTATGGAAACGGAACACCTACCCTTACCTTGGATGGTAGTAATTTTTCCAATTACATCTACGGGGCTGGAACACCTACCGTACAGGGCGCCAATTATTATTGGGATGGATCAACGGGAGGCGGAGTAGATCCCGGTCCCTTCCCCAAGCGGCTGGCTATCATCGGAGACTCTATCTCTACCTTTGAGGGCATCATCCCGGCCAGCCACAAGGCGTATTATACCAATCCGCCGGCATCGGGTTGTGATGTAACCGACTGGACCCAGACCTACTGGGGCCGCCTGATCAATGATTACTGGCACAGCACCCTGGATGTGAACACCTCCTGGAGCGGCAGCTCAGTCGCGAGCGGCAAGGCCGGGGCCGAGCGTACTCCCTTCGTGGACGAAAGCCGCCTGGGACTCCTGACCAATCCCGACTGCGTGATTCTTTTCGGAGGCACCAACGACGCCATCGCGGACAACGAAATCGGCCTGGGCGAGTTCTGCTACGACACGGCCCTGGCCGACATCAACCACTACAAGCGCTTCCGCGATGCCTATATCTATGTAATCAAGTATATCCAGAACAAGTTCCCTTCGGCCAAGATTATCTGCATCATCGGCACGGATGTAACTGGAGATTATGGCAGTTCCGTTGAGGCCATTGCCAAGCACTACAGCCTGCCTTACGTGGACTTCCGCGAGGAAAAGAACGTTGCCGGCAAGGTGACCATCTACAGCGGTTCCCACCCGGATGCCGCCGGTCACGCCTATAAAGCCCAGAAGATTTACAACGAAACCCTTCATCTGTTCCAATAGTAAACTATGAAAAAGCTGTTAATAGCGACCCTTGCCATCCTGGCCCTCTCCTGCGCCCCCAAGGATAGCCTTAAGGTGATATCCTTCAACGTGCGCACCTCCGTCAAGGACGACGGCGAGAACTCCTGGGAAAACCGCAAGGAGGCCTCCAAGGCCATGCTGGAGGAGCAGCAGCCCGACATCTTCGGCGTGCAGGAGGCCCAGCCCGACCAGCTGGCCTATATTGCAGGTGCGTGCCCGGATTACGTCTCCTTCGGCGTCGGCCGTGACAAGGGTGACGACGAAGGCGAACACGCCAGCATCTTCTACAATCGGCACACCCTGGAAATGGTAGATGGTGGCACGTGGTGGCTGAGCGAGACGCCCGACGTGCCCTCCGTGGGCTGGGACGCCAAGTACCCCCGCACCGCCACCTGGGCCCTGATGAAGGACCTGCGCAACGGCCGCCGGTTCTACTTCGTGAACACGCATCTGGACCACAAGGGCGCCAACGCCCGTCGCAACGGCCTGGCCATGGTGGTGGAGAAGACCCGCGGCCTGAACCCCGACATCCCGCTGGTGCTCACCGGAGACTTTAACGTAGAGCCCGGCGATTCCTGCCTGGTAGATGTAGACCGCCTGATGCTCAGCGCCCGTAAGGTGGCCGAAAAGACCACGGACGCCCCGTCCTGCAACGGCTTCAAGACCCCGGCCACCAAAACCATCGACTACATCTATTTCGTAGGATTCGAAAAGGCCCTGGAATTCGCCGTGCTGGATAAATCCTATGCCGGAAAGCCGTTTATCTCGGACCATTATCCCGTGGTTTCCACGCTGGTTTATTAGGCTGATAGGCTATCTCCTCCCGGTCCCCCATACCCAGTGGCTGCTGAACCCCAGAGGCCTGTTCCGATTGACAGAATAAATTTGTATATTTGTGAACTAAACGACTAATAATCATAGTATGATTTTGGATTTTTTCAAGACCAGCGCTCCGTCCGCGGTCAAAGTCCCGGCCGAAAAGATTGACAGAACTTATAAGAGTCTGCGTTTCCAGTCCTTTATGGCTGGCACCTTCGGTTACGCCCTGTACTATGTTTGCCGCCTGTCCATGGGCGTGATGAAGCAGCCGCTCATCGATGCAGGTCTGCTCACCGCTTCCCAGTTGGGTATCATCGGCGCGTGCCTGTATTGGGCCTATGCCATCATGAAGCTCATCAACGGCTTCCTGGCCGACAGTTCCAACATCAAGCGCTTCATGGCCCTGGGCCTCACCGTCTCGGTGCTCATGAACTTCACCATGGGTATCCTGGGTGTGACGGCGCTCGAAGGGGGTATTTCCAATTCGGCCCTCTTCATCCTCTTCGCCATTTGCTGGGCCATTAACGGCGGTGTCCAGTCCATGGGTGCCCCGCCGGCAATCATCGCCCTGTCCCGCTGGTATCCGCTGCGCATACGCGGTACCTACTATGGTTTCTTCAGCAGTTCGCACAACATTGGCGAGGGCCTGTCCTTCGTGTTCGTAGGTATGCTGGTAGCCACCTTCGGCTGGAAGTGGGGCTTCTTCGGCGCCGCCCTGGCCGGTTTGCTGGGTGTTGTGATTATCCTGCTGTTCATGCACGATACGCCGGAATCCAAGGGTCTGCCGCCCATCGAGGTCCTGGCAGGGGAGGCCGAGCATAAGGACGAGCTTTCCCCCGAGGAGAAGCGCGCCCAGACCAAGCGCATGCAGGCTGCCGTAATCAAAAATCCCGGCGTCTGGATCCTGGCTGCCGCCAGTGCCTTCATGTATATGAGCCGATACGCTATTAACGAATGGGGCACCATCTTCCTTCAGGAGCACAAGGGCTACGATCTGGCGGGTGCTGCCGCCATCATCGGCATCAACCCCATCTTCGGCATCATCGGCACGGTGGTGTCCGGCTGGCTGTCGGATGTCCTGTTCAAGGGAGACCGCAAGTATCCTGCCTTCGTGGCCGGTATCCTGGAAGCCATCGCCCTGGCCCTGTTCCTGTTCGGCGGTCCTTCCAAGTGGCTCAACGTGGCGGCCATGGTGCTCTTCGGCATCGCCATCGGCGTGCTCATCAGCTTCCTGGGCGGCCTCATGGCCGTAGACCTGGTTCCCCGTCAGGCTACCGGCGCTGCCTTGGGCATCGTCGGCCTGGCGTCCTATGCCGCCGCCGGTCTGCAGAACGTGATTACCGGTTTCCTCATGGACAGCGGCAACGCTGCGGCCGGCATGCACGACTACACCTATGTCCGCTGGTTCTGGCTGGGTGCCGCCATCATCTCATTCATGCTGCCGGTGTTCAACTGGCGGCGTAAGCAGCAGGTGATTTAGGGCAATTCAAAAAATATGACTATCTTTGAAGACTAAACTAACAACAAATAAACGCAATTCACTATGTCAAAGAAAGGTAACAGCAGCATCATAGCCATTGTGGCCATGATTTTTCTGTTCGGCATGATTTCCTTCGTGACCAACCTGGCCGCCCCTATCGGCAATATCTGGAAGATGCAGCCCGGCATCGAGGGCTCCAACTTCTGGGGTATGATGGGTAATATGATGAACTTCCTGGCCTATGCCATCATGGGTATCCCGGCCGGTAAAATGCTCACCAAGTACGGTTATAAGAAAACCGCTCTCATCGCTATCGCAGTAGGTTTCCTGGGTGTGTTCATCCAGTTCCTCTCCGGTATCGTGGGTGTGGGCGCCACGGCTCTTGGCCTGCCTGCCAACTTCTTCGTATACCTGTTCGGTGCCTTCGTGGCCGGTTTCTCGATGTGTATGCTCAACACCGTGGTTAACCCGATGCTCAAGCTGATGGGCGGCGAGCGCTCCAACCAGTACATCCAGATCGGCGGTTCCTTCAATTCCCTCATGGGTACTCTCACTCCCATGCTGGTAGGTTCCCTCATCGGCACCCTCACCAAGGATTCCCTCATCAAGGATGTGAACCCCGTGCTCTTCCTGGCCATGGGTGTGTTCGCCTTCGCTTTCATCGTCCTTATGTTCGTCAACATCCAGGACCCCGAGGCTGTAAAGGATTCCCAGAACGCTGTAAGCCCCATGAAGTTCAAACACTTCGTGCTGGGTGTTATCGCCATCTTTGTGTATGTGGGCGTTGAGGTAGGTATCCCCGGTACCCTCAACTTCTACCTGTCAGACCCTGTGAAGGGCGCCGGCATGGATCCTTCCACCGCCGTTGCCATCGCCGGTTTCGTGGCCGGTACCTACTGGTTCCTCATGCTCATCGGCCGTCTTACCTCCTCGGTCATCTCCGGTAAGGTAAGCGCCCGTGCCCAGCTCACCTGCGTGTCGGCTGTGGCCCTGGTGCTCATTGTCCTGGCCATCATCCTGGGCAACTCCTCCACCGTTTCCATGCCCGTGTTCAAGGGTGTTTCCGAAGGCTTCGGCATGGTACAGGTTCCCATCGCAGCCCTCCTGCTGGTGCTGTGCGGTCTGTGCACTTCCGTCATGTGGGGCACCATCTTCGACCTCGCCTGCGACGGCCTGGGCGCTTCCACCAACCTGGCTTCCGGTATCTTCATGACCATGGTTGTGGGTGGCGGTATCGTTCCGCTGGTGCAGAACGCCATTGCCGATGCTGTCGGCTACATGCCCAGCTACTGGCTGCTGGCTGCCTGCGTAGCCTTCATCCTGTACTTCGCTGCAATCGGATCCAAAGTTAAAAAAGCATAATCTACTCTCATGGAACAAGACTTAGTAATTGGTATTGACGTAGGTGGACAGACCACCAAATGTGGCATCGTAGATGCCCGTGGCACCGTTCTGGCCCAAACTGTAATCCGTAGCGATAACCACGAGGAAGCCACTCCGTTCATCGCAGAACTGGCCGAGGCCCTCAACCGCATCATCGCCGAAGCCAAGGCCGAAGGCCGCATCCGCGGTATCGGCGTGGGCGCCCCTAACGGCAACTACTATACCGGCTGCATCGAGGCCGCTCCCAACCTGAAGTGGGGTCACAACCGCGTGGAATTCGCCAAGATGCTGCAGGAGCAGATGAACGGCATTCCCGTGTCCCTCACCAACGACGCCAACGCCGCCGCTGTGGGAGAAATGACCTACGGCGCCGCCCGCGGTATGAAGAACTTCATCATGATCACCCTGGGTACCGGCGTAGGTTCCGGTATCGTGATTAACGGTGAGGTTGTTTATGGCCACGACGGTTTCGCCGGCGAACTGGGTCACACCTGCGCCGTGCGCCACAACGGCCGCTTGTGCGGCTGTGGCAAGCATGGTTGCCTGGAAACCTATTGCAGCGCCATGGGTGTTGCCCGTACCGCCCGCGAATGGCTGGAAATGACCGACGAACCCTCCGAGCTCCGCTCTCTGGACAAGATCACCTCCAAGGACGTGTACGACGCCGCCAAGGACGGAGATAAGCTGGCCCTCAAGATCTTCGACTTCACCGGTCGTATCCTGGGAGAAAAGCTGGCCGATTTCATCGAATTCTCGGCTCCCGAAGCCATCGTGCTCTTCGGCGGTCTGGCCCGCTCCAAGGAATTCCTCACCGAGCCCATCCTCAACGCCATGAACGCAAACGTTCTGCCGTTGTGGAGAGACAAGGTCAAGTTGGTCTATTCCTCGCTTAAGGAGTCCGACGCCGCCATCCTGGGTGCTTCCGCACTTGCTTGGGAACTTTAATTTTATCGAATGAGAATCAGAAAAATTGCCCTCGTGGCTATTGTAGGATGCGTACTCGCCGGATGTGATTCCGGCGGGTCTGCATCTATAGAGAAGCAGCTTCAGCAAATGACGTTGCAGGAAAAAGTGGGACAGATGTTCATTGTAAGGCCCGAAGCCCTGGAACCCACGGCCTATTACAACTCTCCCCAGGACTTGCAGGCGCTCAGTTTGCAAGCTGTCAATGACCGCATGAGAGAAACGGCGGCCAAGTACCCCATGGGAGGCATCATCCTGTTCTCCAACAACATCAACAATCCCGAACAGCTGCGCACGTTTGTGGCCGATCTCAAGGCTTTGCCTTCACATCCGCTGCTGTGTATCGACGAAGAAGGCGGTGTTGTGGCCCGTCTGGCCAACAACCGCAACTTCTACCTGCCCAAGTTCCCCAACATGACGCAGCTGGCAGCTTCCGGCCGCACCAACGAGGTCACAGAGGCCGCTACTGTCATCGGCACCTATCTGAAGGAGTACGGCTTCGACATTGACTTCGCCCCCGTGGCCGATGTCAACACCAACCCCCGCAACATCGTCATCGGCGCCCGCGCCTTCTCTACAGACCCCAAGACGGCCGCCGTCATGGTCAAGGCCTATCTCAAGGGTTTGCAGAAAACAGGCGTCGTGGGCTGCCTCAAGCACTTCCCGGGTCACGGAGACACCACGGCCGATTCTCACTTCGGCTATGCCATGTCCCGCAAGAACTGGGACGAGATTAAGAACTGCGAGATGATCCCCTTCAAGGCGGGTATCGATGCCGGCGCTCATCTGGTGATGACCGCGCACATCTCCCTGCCCAATGTCACCGGTTCCAATACGCCTTCTACCCTTTCCTCCATGATCATGCAGGACAAACTGCGCGGAGAACTGGGCTTTGACGGCGTTATCATCTCCGATGCCATGGAAATGGGTGCCATCATCCGTCAGTATCCTGTAGAGGACGCTTGCGTGGCCGCCATCAAGGCCGGTGTAGACATTCTGCTGTGCGTACGGGAATATCCCAAGGTGTTTGAAACCGTCGTAGCCGCTGTGCGTCGCGGAGAGATTCCCGAAGCCCGCATCGACGAAAGCGTGCGCCGCATTCTCAAGATGCGCGCCGCTACACCTTCCGGCAAGAAGTAGCTTTATTTAGCGAAGTACGAATTTTTTACTTACGCGGGCGTTATCACCCGCGTAAAAATTTATATACACGTGCGGGCCTTTGACGCAGAGTTTGTAGGAACCGGCGGCGTAGGACTTGCTGTAGGTCTTGATGCCGGCCCTATGCTCGGCAAAGAGGGCCGCGACGGCCTCTTTAGTCGGCTTGCCCTGCTGTTCTTCCAGAGTGAGTTTTCCGTATTCTTTGGCTCCGTTGGCGACTTCCTTGTAAGTGCCGCGGTCGGCGCTGGACCATACGCTGCTCATGGTCATCTGGGTAATGCGTCCGCCGTCTCCGTACCAGTCCAGGAGCTCGGTGGTGTGCACGTGGCCGCACAGGACAATAGCATTGAGCCCTGCCAGAAGTTTGCGGATGTGACGGCGTTCTTCGGCCCGGGAATCCTCCCGGTTGCCCAGCAGGTGCCACCAGTAGTATTTGGCGTCGTCGTAGGGGAAGACGGGGCTGTGCACCACCACAAAGACGTGCCGGGCGTCGGCCGCCTGGGTAAGCAGTTTCTCGATGCGGGGGACATCCGGGTGGGTAAAATCGATGACCACGAAGGCATCGGGACCCACGCGGAAGAGGAAGTTCACGTTGTTCACCTCCTGTTCCAGTTCGGCCGAAAGGCGGGGGAGCATGTACTCGGAATAGGCCTGGGCGCACACGTCGTCATCGTTACCTCTTACGTCGTGATTTCCGCATACGCTCACGAAGGGAAGGTCCCCGGCCAGACTCTCCTTGAACAGGTTCATGGCATCTTCCAGGAAACGCTTGTGCGTGGCGGCATCGGCCGTATCTCCCTGGATGAGATCTCCCATCTGCAGCACGCATCGGCTGTCGTCATCGACCAGACAAGCCGCCCGCTTCACCAGGTCCTTGCACCGCCCCGACCACATATTGCCGTTGCGCACGAACTCCCTGCGGTGGTTCATCTCCCGCTTGGTATTCTCCAAATGGTACCCCGCGTGGTAATACTCCGGGTCTTTGGCATCGTAATGCGTGTCTCCCAGGATGATCAGGTTATACCCCTCTTCATCTTTTGCCTGGACCGGTGTCCAGCGAAGCGGCAAAGAAAGGCCGATGATGCCCGTTGCCGAATACTTAAGGAAATCTCGTCTATCCATACTGCAAATATAGCATTTTTTGCCGTCATGCCCGACCCCGACCTTGCACACCGCTCAAATCGTGCGCTTTTGCCATTTTTTGCACGATTTCACCGGCATTTCTGCGCACAGGGCATCGCCCGTGCTATCAACCACGAAGACTTTTCCCTCACAGGTGCAAGTGTGTGGTGTATTTCACCACAAGGGTTTGTGCGCTTTTTCGGAACTTTGCTTATATTATAATATTGTGCCATGAAGCGCATCATCATTTTGTCTCTCCTGCTGCTGCTCACGGTGGCGGCCGGCGCCCAAAGGGTAAACGGGCAGTTTGGCGCATCCTTCCAAAGCCAGTTGAATGGTCCGGAGGGCACGCCCCAGTCCCTGCATCAGTGGACCGTCTGGGGCGGTATTATGCTGGACCCGTTTTATCCCTGGCCCATTTATCTGGATACCGGCCTGGGCGTGAGCATGTGTATCGCCCCCGACCATACCGCCCATGTCTACCGGCTCGAACTCCCGCTGGACCTTACCGTCCAGTGGGAACCCGGTCCCAATTTCGGCATCGGCCCCTATGTGGGCGTCTATGGAAGCTATAACCTCCGGGTGGCCGAAGACTATGGCCCGAGGGAGGAACTCAACCCTTGGAACTGGGGACTGATGGCCGGCATCAGCCTGCGCCCCCGGGCGTTTCTGCTCAATGTGGGCTATTACCGGGATATGATGCCGCTCAAGAAGGCCGATGCCGTTTTGAAGGATTATTTCCGCGTGGGGCACGGCATCCGGGTTTCCATCGGCTGGTGCTTTTAAACCATGAGGCCTATGAAAAGAATCCTTCTGCTCCTTTGGGTGCTTGGGCTGGCGGTGCTTCCGCTATCGGCCCAGACCCTCAAGAAAACCTTCACCGGTACGCTGGAGTGCATGCGTTATATCCCGGCGTACGAGGATGGCAAAGTGTTTTATGTGAATCCCCATGCCGGCGGCCAGAGCGGCAACCTGGTGGTCCTGAAGGAGGCCGATGGACAGTACCGTGTCTGGGACAATGCGGCGCGGATGTGGGTGACAGAGAGTCTGGAAAACGTGAAGTGCATTTTCTTCCTCAATCCGGATGTTTTGTATCTTGCGCATCAGGACGACCGCAACGATGCTTTTTACGTAGGCATTCTGGACGGTTTTGACGACGATGACTATGTGCTGTCTTATACCGACTGGCGTTTCCACCGCAATGCCCAGGGCCAGCTGGATTATCTTCTGATTGCCATCGGAGACAAGTGGGCGGTGGTGGGACCGGACTGCGAGTTCCTGCTGCCTTTCCGTTATAGTACTCCTCAAGAGGCGCTGGAGGCCATTCCCGCTCGCCTCTCTGCCCGGAAGCCGCCGGGCATGAGCGATGTGGAATATATGGTTTCCCAGCTGCGGCAAATCCAGCCTTATGAACTGCACATTGACTGGAGTTATTATGATGCGGCCTCGGATGTCCGATACTTTACCATCAAGGAACTGCCCTGGGCCGGGCCCTTTTCGCAATTCGGTTTCGACGGCGCACCGGAGCCCCTTCCGGAGGACGCTGTGCTGGAAGACGGTCCCCATTTTGTGGGTGTGAAAAACGGCGTTCTCACCCATGTCCAGTCGCCCTATTATTTCACGGGGAAAATGTTCCCGCTTACTTCCGATTTCCTGTCGCTGTTGTGCGGAGACTGCATTCCCGTACCAGGTTCCGAAGGAGACTACCTGTACGGTAACCTGATAGGACTGGAGGGGAATCCCTATCTTCCCTGGGCCGTCAAAGCCCTTCGGATTAACAAGGACGGCAGTTTCCAGCTGGGGTATTTCCGTCTGGACTCCCATCGGGACGGCAGCTATACCATCGACCCCAATTATATCTGTGCTCCGGGCGATTGGTATCTGGACGATTTCGACACCCATTACTGGACCTCGGAGCGCAACAAAGGGAAAAATCCCGAACATGATCAGTCGCTTCCGGCCTTCCGGCAGCAGGTATGCAAGTTCTGGTGCGATGACCATTATTATGTGGGTTATGACAGCAAAGCGGGAGTCCTGAATCTGCAATTCAACCCGTTCTGTACGGTCTCCATACCCTGCAGCAAGTCCAAGGCAATGATGTTCATCGAGGATTATAACAGCTACGACCTGGACGACTTTGTCAACCAGTTCGAGCGAAAAGTCTCGGACTGCGGAGACGTATACATTGACAACCTTTATCTGAAGTCGCCCCGCGGGGTAGAATTGAAATACAAGGCCAAAGAACCCGAATGCGAAATGGAGGTACTTGCACAATGAAAAGATTATTTACCCTGTTGATCATAGCCGGGACCGCCGCGCAGGCTGTCCAGGCCCAAAGTGCCATCGGACAGCTGGAACGCATGACCGGCACCTCCATCAACCGATATCATAACAATGAATCCTACCGCGCCGGTGCATCGTCCGGCTGGGACAGCGGGGGCGGGGGAGGCCTGGCCGACGCCCTGTTGGATGCCGTGGACGACTATGCCGACAAGCGCGCCGTGCGCTGGGCCGAGCGAAAGGCCGCCCGGGACGCCCTGAAGGACGAACTGCGTTACAGCCGCACCAGCCATCACAAACTCAAGGACTACAAGCCCATAGACCCCAAGGCCAACAAGACGCTGCCGGCGGGATTGGGCGCCACCGGGAATCTGGCGGTTTATGCCAAGTACGACAAAAACGCCAATCCCACCTACGGCATCTGGAATATGGAGAAGAGCAAGTGGCAGTACAAGCCGCAGTACAGCGCTCTCAGCATAGTGGGACCGCATGCCGCTGCCGCCACGCTCAAGGGCAAGGTGGGTATCATCGACCCCGCCACGGGCAAGGTTACCACGGATTTTACCTTCGACAAGTATAAGGGCTTCCACTACCCGGAAAGCGCCCTGAACACCTTCATCGCCCTGGGCAAAACCTCCCCGGAGGGCAAGGAAAGCTGGTATCTCATGATGGCCGATGCCGACGGCAAATACGTGCAGAGCGGTCCGGAGCTCTCCGCCATCTCCTGCTACGAGGACGGCACGGGCAACAAGGCGCTTTACCGGACGGCCGAAAGCAAGAAGGTGGGTATGCTCAACGAGAAAGGGAAGGAGCTGCTGCCGCCGGTGTTCGACGGTCTCATGTACCTGAAATTCACGGCCGACGACGCCTCTTGCTACCAGGCCCGCATGACAGACGGGAGCGGACACGACCGCTTTGGCGTCATCGACGAATATGGCCGCAGCATTGTGCCCTGCACCTATGATAAGGTAGAGCCCATGAACGACGGCAAATACGGCATCCGGGTGCAGCAGAATGGGAAAATGGGCTGGTACGGAACCGATGGTACAGAGATTTTCCCCGCCGGCTTCGACGACCTCCAGCTGGACCATTTCTACGACGGCAGCAAGCACCGGGCCTACTTCCGCGGCGTTTTCATTGACGAAAGGGGAGAGCAGTACAGTGCCCTCTTCGACACTGCCGGCCGCCGGCTCACCGACTTCGCTCCCGGCCTGCAGAGCGACGCCTCCATCCGCGACCTGGCCGGCCAGCTGGAAGAATACAGGATTTATTGAGCGGGGGCGTTCCCTTTCGTAGGGTTCTTACGGAAACTGGTGCTGAAGGTCATTGAGGCGGCCCGCGCCAAAGGCGCCTGCCCCCTCGGGGGGGGCTGGGGAGACTCGTGCCTCGCGACCCCGACGATGATTTAAGAATTATCCGCGAGCAGGGCGGTTACTTCTTCTTTTAGTTTTGGAAGGTCATTTATGACGATTTTCCACATAACATCATCAGTTACTGCTGCGTAGTCGTGAATCACCCGATTTCTTGTGGCTATAATGGCCTTAGAATGCGAAATGGTAATCTCCGGATCCTCTTTCAAAAGTTTGTTGGTAGCTTCTCCGATGATACCGATATTCCGTTCTATGGCACGTCTGAGCATCAGATTCTTCTGGTATTCATCAAAGCGTTTCGGGACCTGTTCAAAGAATGAATAGACCTCGTCAATAGCCGTACTTATATCGTACAGATGTGCTTTATGATGCCTGTCCATAGATAAGCTGTTTGGTTTCATCAAGTTCTTCCTTGAAATAAGGATTCTTGATAGCGTTGTATTCAACCAAGTCTACATCACGTTTCAGAAGGTCTTCCAAAGCGAACTTGAAATCAAAATAGTTCTCTCCATAGACCAGTAAAGGTAATGCGTTACGGTCAAAGATGACAGTGAAATCTACATCGCTGTCTTTGTTGAACTTGTCTGTAAGAATTGATCCAAAGACATATAGTTGCAGCACCTTGTGTTTTTTACATAAGGCGATAATCTGAGCCATATTTTTTCGAATCAACTTCATATCACCGCAAATATAACGAAAAAGACAAACAAAAAAAACGCTCCGGTCTTCCGAAGCGCTTCTTGGAGCGGAAAACGAGACTCGAGCCCGCTGACGCGGGCAGGGGCCCTACGGGCCCTCGCGCCTACACGTTACCCCCCGGCGCCAAGCGCCTGCCCCCTCGGGGGGCTCGGGGTCGCCAAGTTCGAGGCTTCCTTACAAAACAAAACGCCAACCATAAAGGCTGGCGTTTTGTTTTGGAGCGGAAAACGAGACTCGAACACTTATTCTTAATTTGTTTTTAATCAAAGAATTACAATTTCAGGTGCTTCTTGTTGGGTAATATTAGGGTAAAAATAGATGCGTTATGATGCGGTTGAATGCTGCTTTATCTATTGTTTGAACAGTTGAATTGCAATTATTTGCGGTCTTTTATTATTCTCTATTTCACCTTCCCCACTACCGCCTCTGCTGTTGCCTTCCATTGTTTGTTCCCGTTCATAAGTAACCTCCGCCAAACGTTTCTCTACTCGCTTTCCTTTCGACTTCTTCCATAAGTAAAGAAGGGGCGCGACGGCAAGTAGAATTACTATTGTTATTATAAGGCTCCAATCCATTGTTTCAGTAGTCAAACACTAGTGGGAGCTTTGGGTCTTCCCACTTACTACGATCACTAACGAATCCCTTTTCTTTTATCGCGTGAAGCAGTGTCTCAAAATCTTCGATGACGAAATATGGATATATGATTTGCAGGTCCGAATAGTATAACACTCTAATACCATGCTCTTCACATAATTGTTTCTTTAACAAGTCTCTATCGGTTGTATTCTGGAATCCGCCTTCACCACCGAAAAAATCAATAGCAGTAAAATGTTGACCGCCCTGGCATTCTATGGCCACACCATAATCGGGTAAAAAGAAATCTAACCGTAAAGCCCTGCTGCTTATTAACCAGTCGAAGGTTTTCTGGGCTACAAACCTAATCTTCTGAGAGCGAAGAAAACGCATTACGTCTCTTTCAAGATGTCTCTGATTGCACATTGGACAGCCCTGCCCATGCATGTGTCCACTGGGTGTCTGCCAGAACTCCCCGTGTTCAGGACATATAATGCAAACCTTTTCATTTGTGGCTACATACTCAACCTTACTATAATCGTATTTGTCTCCATGTGCTTTTCTGGCTCTCTCAATAAAGAACTCTTTATCATTATATTTACCAGCGCATTTAGGACAACCGGCTCCGAGAAGGTGGTTATTGGGGACCTGCCAAAATTCCCCGTGTTCTGGGCATATAATGCAAACCTTTGTTGCTGTGTTTATGTAATGCGATTTAGAATAATCATACTTACCATCATGAACGGCAGTGGCCTTCTCGATGAATTCTTCGGTTGTCAATCGTTTGCTCCCCCCACAATAAGGACAACCATATCCCCTCACATGAACCTTTACCCTCTGTTCGTATTCTCCATGTTCCGGGCAAATAATAGTAACAAAATCATTGACATTGGAGAAGTGGACTTTTGAGTAGTCATATTTGTTTTCATGAATAATAGGAGCACGCTTAAGAAAGACTTCCTCAGTTATTCTCTGTGTCCCACTACATTCAGGGCATTGTCCTCCTTTAATATGTGTGTACGGATTTTGCCAGAATTCTCCATGATCCGGACATATGATACAAACTTTTACTCTTCCTCCTTGGTAATCGACCTTGCTGTAGTCATACTTGTCACCATGAACCTTTCGGGCTTCTTTGATGAACTGCTCGGTGGTTTTCTTTGGCGTTCCGTAGCATTTCGGGCATTCAGTGCCTCGTAAATGTGCGTTGGGACTTACCCAAAATTCGCCATGAGTACGGCAGATCACACAGACTTTGACTTTATTGTTACCGACAACACGAGACTTAGAATAGTCATATTTGTCCCCGTATAATTCCTGTGCTTTGCTTATAAAACGTTCAGTGGTCATTCGAACATTTCCAGAACACTCTTTACATCCATTTCCACATAGATGCAAAGAGGGCTTTTGTTGGAATTCGCCATGTTCCGGACAGATTATGGTTACAGGAGTGGACGGGTTGACATACTTAACCTTTGAATAGTCGTACTTATCTCCGTGCACCTCCCTTGCTTTCTCAATAAACCTTTCCGTGGAGACTGTTCTTCCTACACATTGAGGGCAACCAGAACCTCTTAAGTGGTTATTTGCTGTCGGCCAGAACTCTCCATGCTTGGGGCAAATAACACAGACCTTTGAGTCAGAGCCTTTATATACCGACTTTGAATAATCATACTTGTCCCCGTGTACTTTACGAGCACCGTCAATAAAGCCTTGAGTTGTTTTTTTACGGGGCATAATGATTATACCTGTGCCTATGACTCTTATTTGTTCCCTTTACTACTATTGCATGCTCTACAAAGAAGTTGGGCATTTGAAAGAGCGGTACGACCACCCTTTGACCAAGGTAACACGTGATCTATTGTTAATTCGTCGGGATAAAAATGTTGCTTGCATTTATTACATTCATATTTTCCGTCCAAAGCGGTAAGCTTTGTGAGAAGTTCTGCCTTATCATCCGGTGTGAACAATCTTTTAGGATCAACGGATATTCCTCCGACGATAGCCTGAATACGCTCTTCAATCTCCTTGGCTTTGTCTGGAATCAGTTTCCAGGCATCTGACTTCTTGAAATCTTTAATTGATTTGTTGATGGCGTCTCTATAGTTCTTCCAAATTGAAACATCTTTTAAGTATTTGGTGGCCAGTTGGAAATACAAATCACATAAACTATAGTCAGTGAAAACGCTTGAAATAAATTTTATATATGGCCGTAAACGATTCTGGTCATACATAAATGAGCTTTCTTGTTGATTCTGGACGTATTCGGAGACGGCTTCGTTTGTCGGTTTTTTCCCATCAAGAGTCAAAACCCATTTCAGAATATGCATCTGGTTCTTTCCTCGACTATTGGACCCAAATAAGTCACAAACGGAAGGCAGATTAGCATAATCGGTAAGTTCTTCAATATAACGACCATGATACAATCCATTAAGCACCTCAAAAGATGAAAGAGGAACTCCTAATGTATTGATTCTTCTAAATATTTCTCGTTTTAATGACTCTTCACCAGAACATATAATAACTGAAAGAACAACGCCATTGAATTGTTCTTGAATTTCTGGGAGCTGTTTCCAATTCTTGTCTTTGTATTGGAGATCATTTTGACGGAAGTTTTTAATAGCTTCTATTCGTTGTTTCCCATCCAATACTTCCAACTGCCCATCTTTATTCTCCCAAAAATAGAACGCTGGTAAAGGTATACCATTAAGGATAGAATCTATAACAAGTTCTTGCTTATCTCGGTCATAAACAATCTCTCGCTGAAGATCTATATCGGAAACTATACGCCCATCGGTAACACCGCTGTATAAGTCCCCCACGGTAATTTGAGTGTTCTTTGCCATTGCTTATTTCTTTTTAATGAAGATTCTTGCAAAACATTTAGTTAAAAAGCCATCAACATTAGATGCTGTGTAGTAGGTTTGGTCTTCAGGTCTGTTGTCATAGTGAATCATCGGTGCATATCTTGCGCTTTTCATATTGCGCACAGATTTCCCATCTTTATGGATATGCATATCTTTATAGAATCTATGACATAAGGGATTCCCGGCTCCAGTAATACTCAATATTTCGAATTGTTCGGGACAATAACGTTGCAAAAATGTAATGGGGACCCCTATGATACCATCGTAATCATAAGGGATATCTTTAGTATGCTCAACATTTATTGCGTTATAATTATCATAAAGTGGATACTTTTCCGGCTCATACTCCTGGTCAAGCATAATAAACCTGTTTCGATAATTCACCGGAAGATTTGTAAACCAACAGCAGGATCTTGCTAAGTTATCTTGTTTCCCTACACGTGTTCCATCGGGACGAATAAACCCTGCTAAATGGTAATGATAACCCAACCACATTTCATTCCTCTGAATGTGAGCTGTGCACTGCCACCCAAAATTGAACACCTGATTGCCATCGAAAATTGAACACTTTGAGATCATTTGCAAGGGTCATTGGCTGGGCCCGCTCGTAATGGAGCGAGGCGTAGCCGAGCGGAATGGAGGGCGGGCCCAGCCTGCCGCCTGCCGTTAGTCCCTTTATTATTAACTTTCGGGTTCCAAACACCCGAGCAAATGATTGATTACGTGAAAAGAAATGACATCTTTGGCGACTTCCGACGCAATCTAAGCAATAGCGAGATTGCCAGGAAACGCGGCATCAGCCGAACAACGGTAGTCGGGCTCCGTAAGCTGTACAACGCTACCGTGAACGACAAGGACAATCCAGAAGCCTATGCTGAGCTTCTCCGAACCGAACCCAAGTACAAAGACCGGGAGGTGGATTGCCCGGTCCTGACGGATGAGATCAAGTCCTTGATTGATCAGGAACTCATTAACAACGCCACCAAGGTGGCTATGGGTATGAAGAAGCAACAAAAAAGGGCTACTGATATCCATGCGGACCTTTGCAGGGCCGGTTACAATGTCTCGTACAGGACGGTGGTCAGGTATATCAAAGGCAAGAAGTCCAACAAGTTCGCATCTGTCCAGGACTGCTTCATCAAGCAGAAGTATGTTCCCGGTGAGCGGATGGAGTTTGACTGGGGTGAAGTCAAACTGTACATCAAGGGCAAACTCACGACCTTCAACATGGCTGCCACTGCATTGTGCAGCAACGGTCGCTGGGGTAAACTCTTCTCCCATCAGGACAAGCAGGCCATGATGGAAGCCCACGTGAACTCCTTCTCCTTCTGGGGCCACGTTCCGCAGGTTATGGTGTACGACAACATGCGGACAGCAGTGAGAAGCTTCACCGGTGGCGAGAAGAAGCCCACGCTGGAGCTCCAGCAACTTGAAGGGTATTATGGCTTTAGGCATCAGTTCTGTAATGTTCGCTCCGGCAATGAGAAGCCTCATGTAGAACGTGCGGTGGAGATCCTCCGTCGCCGGGCATTCTCCCGCCGTGACCACTTTGACTCTATGGATGAGGCAAATGAATACCTGCTTTCCGTTTGCCAGGATGACAATGAGTTTGTCAAGGACCAAATCAAGGAAGAGCTTGATGTGATGCTCATTGCCTTTGGCGAGATGGCATGCTTTGAAGCGGACTTCCGTCAGGTTGATAAGCTTGCCACTATCCACCTGGATACCGTTTGCTACTCTGTCCCGTTCGAATACATACATCGCACTGTTTGGGTGAAAAAGTACAGCGATAACGTAATCATCTACGATACGGACAGACCGTCGAAAAAGGAACTGGCCAAGCACCAGCGGAGTTATGTGCCTAATGACAATAAGATTGACATCCAGCACTATCTCAAGGTCCTTCAGGTCAAGCCGGGTGCGGTACGCAACTCATATGCATTGAGGCAAATGCCTCAGGGTATCCAGAAGTTGTTTGACACTTACTTCTCTGAGAACCCGAAGAGCTTTGTCGAGCTCCTCATTTGGGCCAGAGACAACCACTTTGACTACCAGGAACTCTGTTCTGCAGTTAACGTGGCCAAGATGAATGGCATCCATACCATTAACTTCGAGAGCATTAAGAACGTTCTTTCTGAGGTCCGTTCTTCTGAAAGCCTGTTTGACAAGCCCTGGAATCAATCCATTGAGAACGGGGCGGAACAGAACCTTATGATGCTCGGTAATATGTTCAAGTCCAACACTGAAAACGCTCTTGCATAATGGAAACGTCATATCTGCAATCCATCAGCGATAACTGCCGTACGCTAAAACTCGGTGGTATCAAGGGTAGTCTCGATGTAATGTTGGAGAGCGCCGTATCCAAGAAGTGGTCTCATGACCGCTTTCTGGCTGAACTGCTTAATAAGGAAGCAGAGTATCGCGACAAGGCACGTCGCAGGGCACTTATCACCAAGGCTCACTTCCCGCAACTCAAGTATCTTGAAGATCTGGACAGGAATGAACTGCCAAAGGATATGGCAGTTGCACTGCCCGAACTTGAGACTCTTGACTTTATCCGTGATTGCCAGAACGTTATCATGTACGGCAACCCCGGTACCGGTAAAACACACACGGCCATCGGTCTTGGCATCAAGGCCTGCAAGGCCGGTTACAATGTTCTATATGCATCTGTGCCACGTCTGCTGGTTGAAATCAGGGAGACCGAATCACAGCGAAAACTCTCCAGGCTGCAAAAACGCTTTGAGAAATACGACCTCACAATCTTGGATGAGTGCGGGTACAAATCCTTTGATAAAGAGGGCGCAGAGGCCCTTTTCAACCTCATATCCCTCCGTGCCGGCATCAAATCCATCATCATCACTACCAACCTTGGCTTCGACAAATGGGATCAAATCTTCACCGATAAGGTCATTGCTGCGGCCATTGTAGACCGCCTTACCTTCAAGGCTTACATCATTGACATGAACGGGCCGTCTTACAGAATCAAGGCTACGGAAAAATGGATGAATGAACGAAAAATGAAGCAAAAACCAGAAAAATGAATACCTTTGCAGATGATCTCTAACTGTTCAGCTTTCGTTGGCAAAACTGTTCACTTTTCGGTGGCAATTTACAGTGAGCAAAGACATCCTTATATGTTATTGCGTTCTGCGGTCCTATAACGATAAATGAAATGCTATGCTTAAACATCGTGTCAATGAAGTCACGGAACAAAGAAAACGGTGGATTTGTTATGCAGACATCGTATTTGGAATAGTCGACATCTTGAAACATAACACCTTCTCTTGTGGCAGGGTTGTATCCCGAAACGGAAATCGACGCTATTCCCCAATCCTCGGCGTGGCTTATTAGATACTTGATGAAATTGCACTTTACAAGATTCAAATCCTTTTCAAAATGCTTTGATTTTCCCGTATCAATTGTTTTGATGGATCCACCCACGCCAAATAGTAATCCTGCTTCAACCGCTTCTTCTTGAGCGTAGACGCACACCTCATCTAGAGACTCATCCCAGTCGCAAGGACAAATAATTTTTTTGCCCCTAAGCAATTCTTTATAATTGGATAGCTCCGCCGCAATATCCTCATACAGGGTGTAATACTCATTTTTATCGTTACTCGTGCTATTCTTCGAGCGATTTAACATTTCGCTATCATTTGCCATGGCCGTTGGTATTTGCATCTAATCTTTCAAATTTAACAAATAATCGTCGTTTTCCCACCAATGTGCCACATAAAAATCGATTTGGCTGATATTTGCGTGTTTCAAGAAACACTACGCCTCATGGAATTTAAAGGCCTTATAAATAGTTGAATACCAATCAGAAAAAGCTCCCTGACACCGGCCCGAGGAGGGATTCCGGAATGATGTCAAAGCCGGTCCACCACTTACCTTCCAACTCATGATTGGAAATGCGGTAAGGATGAATCTCTGATTGAAGAAAGAGTACCCGTTATGTGAAGGCCTACCATGGAGAGTGGGCTGCGGGGCTCTTTTTTCACTGCGGCAAAAAAGAAAAGGGCATTCAAACCCTTTCCTTCAAATTGCTAGTCGGTAACCTCGATGAATTCTTCCAGCATATAAGAGATATCATTCGGCCGTTCCTCCTGTATATCATCCAAGGCGGCGGTGATGGAGCCCTTTGAAGGGTAAACATACTTAGTCAGCACGCCGTTATTCTTGAGATACTCGATTACGGCCGGGAGATCTTTGAAGTATTCCCAGAGGTAGAGGCTGTTCTGCTCATCATTCCAATCCAAGAGCCAGCGTTCCGGGAAGTATTCGCCGGTCCGGTCATTGGTCTGGAAGATACACATACCAGGTTCCTCTGTCTGAAAGAATATCTGTAGTGAAGGATACTTGGACTGGATAAGATGCCGAACTTCAGACATCTCACTCCAGGCCGTCTCTGTATTTATGACAAGAAGGCCATTGTCCAGGTTGTAATCCAGTATTTGTCCTCTGCAGTAAATCTTCTCCCAATCACCACCAAGGACATGAACCAGATTACCAAGCCAGAGTTTCCCGAAGCCATTGGGAAGTAGTGATTCTTCTCTTTGCTCCAGGGTTTGAATGGTTTTGTGAAGGGCAACTACTTCGGATTCACTGCCCTTGATCTTGTATTGGGTATAGCACCAGTTCGGCATGGCTAGTCCTCCAAGATATTGAGTTCCGACGCGACAACCTCCCAGGACTGCCGGTCACATCCATTGGCATCCACGTATCTTTGGCATCTGAGTCTGCCGATAACGTGAACCTTCGAGCCCTTCTGGAGAGCGCTGATGCCGTTGATCTTGTCTCCCTCCCAAGCAGAGATATTGAACCAGGTGGTGTCAATACAGATTCCGCCATCTCCCGATTTATAGGAGTATTCAGTGGCGAGCGAGAAGCGGGCCATCATAGATCCGCTCATCGGGATTGTCCGGACTGTGCCGCAAATCCCTTTCAATTCAATTCGATTTAAGCATTCCATATTATTCGTTGTTTATAAATTGATTTTTGACTCTTTGTACTGTCGAGATTCCAAAGCCCGTCAGTTTGGCCGTGTTTCTTACACTATATCCTCTTTTCAGGAGCGCTATGACTTCACGGTACTCGACAAGCTTGGTTTCTTCGCTTTTGCAGGTTCCTTTCTTCCGTCCTACCTTCCCGCCCTTATCTCGAAAGTTCTTATATCCAGATTGTAGGCGATACTGGATATTCTCTCTTTCCATCTGGGCGCAGGTTCCAAGGACGGCTATGAAGATTGTCAGGAAGGGAGACTCTTTTCCCTGGTCGTCGAATATGGACAACCCTTCTTTCTGGAAGTAGATATTGAGTCCCTTTTCCTTACAGAGCATCACATTCTTCAGCACCTCGTCCACATTACGACCAAGGCGGCTGAGTTCGGAGATGAGAAGAATGCTGATATTATTGGTAAAGCAGAAGTCCAGGCAATCTGTGAGGACCTGTCTTTCTGCATTCTTCTTGGCGCCTGATATCTTCTCTTCGTAGATACCGGCGATTGTGAGAGACTTGGATTTTGCATATTCTTCCAAATCCTTCACTTGTCGTTCATTACTCTGCCGGTCCCCGATACTGGAGACGCGGCAGTAGATAACGCAATTCTGATTCATAATATTCTTTGAATTCGTTGGTGACGATTTATTTGAATACAGAGGGAGTGTTTAGGGATTTTTTGAACACACTCCCCGTTTGAACACACTAAAGGGGAAGCATCGGTAAAAACACTTCCCCTTGTGAGAGATTATTGTTTATGTGATTTCCCGAATTTTGACTTAATCCATTCTATCAGCCAGAGCCAGAATTGATATGGTCCGGGGCAGGGGTCATAGAATATCATAGTGCAGATAGGTTTATACTAAATAAAGGATAAGAGCAAAATCCGGATCTCTCTGAAACGTTCATGGCTATACCCAGGCCGTTCTGTCGTATCCAGCGTTCTATATCTGGATAATTATTGGTATCCAGAAAGGCCATCGACTTGGATTGGAAGAGACTGTTAAGGTTTACAGTTATAACATCGGAGTCGTCGTTATCATATACAAGCATGAGGGCGAGGGTTCCGTTGTTCTGGTAAGATTCGACCGATACTTTTACTTCTCGGTCGTGATAAGTGAGTTTTTTCTTTTTCATACGTATGGGAGGTAAGCATCGTCAAGTACACCGGTCTCCACTATAGCCTTGGCGGTATCATGGGAGGCCTGGTTGCGATCGTCAGTACCGAAATCATCTTCTGCCATCTCTTTGATAACGGCAATTACGGTACGAAAGAGTTCCTGCTGAAGTGTTCTGTGGAAGGTGCGGATGGATTTGGCGAACACTTCCGGTTTCCATCCAAACGAGTTTATGGCGTGCTCTAGTTCCTTAGCCGCCACATACTCTCTGGTGTTTTCAATGTATTCTTCGGTCATATTGAATTGTGGTTTATCCAGGCGCAATAGTCCTGATAGTTAAACATTCTGAGGTAGCCATAGTAATCAGGCTGCTCCCCAGTGAGAGAGAACATCCAGGCGAAGTCGTCTGGGTATGAGACAAGGACCTGAGCTTCAGATAGCTGAGGGTTGATAGGTCCTTTATAATCACGAACATCAACTGCCACCATGATATCATCGGCAGCAGTATCATACAAAAAGTCCATAGGCCCGAAGGCGCTGGGCTGGGATTCGATAAGTAGGATTAACATAGCTTTTGGCAATAAGAAAGAGAAAGGATCGCCCACACAATAAAGTGAACGATCCCTCTCAGTTGGTTTTACTGGAGGAACCAAGAGTAGCCCTCGGTGTCATTACCGTCAAGGGCCTTCTGGATTCCAAGCAGGAAGTCTGTACAGTTTTGATTACGGTCAATCCAGCGATCGATATAGGTCTGCTTGATGGCTTCGTTAAAAAGCTGCAACATTTCCCATGTGGTTATACTCGTCTCGCCCTCCTTCAGACCGAAGTTAGGGTTGGTAACGAATCCACGGACGGCTGCATTCACAGCCTGGTCGCCAATCTCAAGGACTGGCAGGGTTTTCTGTACTTCATTCGGCAACGCCTGATACAGGCGCATTCTGCCGATGATATAACAGAACTGGCTCTCGGAGATTCTGGTGTTATTGAGGTTCTCCAGGAGTTCCAGGGTTTCTTCTTTCTGGGGGTCAAATTTGCTGAAGAGCTGATATGCCTTTTGGTAGATATCGGCTTCGGTCATGCACTCGACCAAACCAGAGTTGCCTGAACAAGTCAGGCAGAGATTACTGCAAACACGCACCTTCCATCCTACGAAAAGACGAAACTTTTCAGGTGAAGGTCGTGAATAGAGCTTATCTTCGTTGTAAGCCCGGCACATTCCTATGGTAAGTTCCACAGTTTGACCGGCTACGATTCGGGTGAGGGATTTGACGTGAGCGATAAAGGCAATCCTCTGGTAGAAGACGGTCTTTTCATCATCGGTCAGGTCCTTTGCAGGTTTATGCAGGGCTGATGCTACACGGCCGTTGATGGCGTGAGATACTCTGCATTCAGGTGGGGTTAATTCCCCAAATACTTCTTCGGCTGCTTTGTACACGGCGCCTATTGCGTTCTGGTGAGCAATAGTTAGGGTGTTGTCCGAAAAAGTTGGAACAATGCAACGGCTAACCAACTGGTCGATTGTGATAGCCTCAGTGTTGGACTCGATGAAGTTGGGGTGCTCGGCGTTTTCCTCCGGTGCCACCTCAAAGTTCAGAAGTGAGTCTGATACAATCCTACCCTCTACGGGCACGACTGCAAGTTCGTTATTATCCATTTTCTTCCGTTTTAATGGTTTCTGTTTTTGTCGTTTTTGTGGGCTTTACACCCTTCTTAGAGAATAGTCCCCAAAGCTTGTTAACGCCTTTCAATATGCTAACGATTGCTTCGAGGACCACAATGAGATCAGCCACATCATACTGCCGGAGCTTCTTCAACTACCGGCTCTTCCTCGGTGGCGGAATTGTTCTTCTGAGCCTTCCGCTCCTTATACTTCTTGATAAGGTCGGTGGCAATATCGATGATCAACAGAGCATCGACAAGGAGCGCTACGGGCCCCCATACTTTTGAGATAAATTTGTTCATAATAATAATGGTTTAAAGGTTAATGGTTGATTTTCAGTTATATACATATATAAGGCAATGGGGCAAGGGAAAAGAAAAGCCCCGACGTGAATATCAGGGCTGTAAGAGTGGCGCACCGACCGGGATGAGAGATTCCCGGTAAAGCTGTGTAGATGGAGATAAAGTGCGCCGATATGACTCCTCTCACAAAAATAAGGCAAGCCGTTCTTCTATACCCGCTTCATGGGGTGTCGGCTTGCATGTGTCGAGGACGGACGGTGAATCGCGTTGCGGCAGGTCTTCAGCTGTCGTCGGATCCACCCCGTCAGCATTATCGCGTATCCTTCTTCAGGGCGCTGCTGGACGGGTCTCTGTCCTCACATATAAGGGTTTCAAGGGTTCTGACAATGAGAACAAAAAAGGATAGCCCGGTGGTGGGCTATCCTCCTAAAGTTATTCAGTCTTATCTTTTACAATGCTCGAACAGCACGAACATAACTAGATAAAGTCTTATTAGAGTTTTGGGAAGTGCAGCTTCCACTATAGAATATATAGCGCTTCGCATAACTACTATCAAACTCGGTAGACGACCAATAATAATTGAGTCTAAGTTGAATCCCACCGATTGACGATAAAGTGGCGTTTAATGAGGCCTTTTTTCTATATATCTCGTATAGCTCATCACTTGCCGGCAGATACCATTTTGCTCCCTTATTTCTGCACCATATGGCAGCATCCGAACCGGAGACAATCTTATTTGTGTTAGCCATCCCATCAGTTGAGCTCGTTGCATCAAACCAGCTTCCATCTTTTCCCCAAGTCTTTAACGCATCATCGGCAGAAACAATCTTTACTGTAGAACCAGAAGAATAAAATACGACCCCTTTCACGTTTGCTACATTCACGTAAGTTCCAATTTTCAATCCGGTTGCATCGATTGTACAGCCATCATAAAAGAGCGTGGCGAGGGATGTATTATTAGACACATTTAATGAAGAGAGAAACGTAGATGCAGCATTGAGCGATTCAAGTGATGTGTTGTTAGACACGTCAAGCGTAGCAAGGGACGTTGAGGACACATTGAGGTCAACTAGGGCAGTATTGACTGCAAGGTCGATGATGTGAATCCCGGCGCAGCCGCTGAGATTGAGCGTCTTGATGGCAAGGTTATCGGAGAGGTCGATATCCGTGAGGCTGGTGTTAGCAGCGTTCAGGGTCTCCAGAACGGTGTTGTATCCCAGCGCCAGGGCTGTGATGGCGGTATTGCCGGAGATGTTCAGCATCTTCAAGACCGTATTTTTGCGGACGTTGATATTGGCCAGGGCATTGTTGGAGCAATCCAATTTTTCAAGGGCGGTATTGTTCGTCACGCGGAGCGTGGAGAGATTGTTGTCCGAGCAGTCGAAAGTAACCAGGGCAACGTTGGTGTCCACGTTTAGCGAGGTAAGCGCATTGGATGAACAGTCGAAGGTAACCAGGTCGATGTTCGTGTCCACATTCAGCGCCGTGAGGCCGCAGGCGTTCACGTCCAGATAAGTCAGGGCGGTGAGTGAAGCGAAGTTCACGCCGGTTACCAGGCTGTTTCCACTGGCCACCAGTTTGGTGAGCTGGATATTTTCGGCAATATCATAAGAGGTAACGACGGCGCTGTTAGTCAGATTCAACTCCGTGTAATCCGTTCCGGCAAAGGCCAGGTAAAGCGATGCCGCCTGGTCGTACGCATTGATACTGAAGGCATGACCACTCAGCGCATTGGTATCCACATTCTGCAGATAGAGGGCGGTGAGGGCCGTGTCATTATCCACGTTCAGCCGTTCGATGGGGTTGCCATAGGCCACGATGGTCTCGAGTTTTGTAAGGTTCGGCAGTTCCACCACGGACACGCTGTTCCCAGAGAAGTTCAAATACTTCAGATTCGGGCAGCACTCAAGGCCCATGAGGCTGGCGATACTGCGACCGGAGCAGTTCACATTCTGGACATTCTCGGCCTCCAGAATGCTAATTTCGCCGTCCTCGTCGTCATCAAACAGGGCCAGCATATAGGCCTTCAGGTTTGCATCCGGAATATTGATGCCGCCATCGTTGTAGGCAACTACCGTGAGGTCTTCCTTCTTGATGGTGAGGGCTGCTGCCTGTGCGGCGTCTTTCACCCATAGCTTGGCCATGGCGACGTTGCCGCGGCAGTCCACGGACTCGAGCGCAACGTTCCTACTCACATCCAGGCTGGTGAGGGCGTTGTTGTTGCAGGAGAGCGTCTGCAGGGCGGCGTTCTTTGTTACATCCAGCGCCGTAAGTGCATTCCCGCTGCAATCCAGCGTCGCAAGAGCGGTGTTGGCGGACACGCCCAGCGAAGTGAGACTGTTATTTGCACAGTAGAAGTTCTCCAGCAGCGCATTGCCATAGACGTTCAGCGAGGCTAACTGGTTGTTCGAGCAATCCAGATTCTTGAGGGCGGCGAGTTTGGTCACATCCAGCACGCTGATATCGTTCTTCCGGCAGTAGAGTGTCTCCAGCGCCGTGTTGTTCTTGACATCCAGTGCTATGAGATGGTTGCCCGAGCACTGCAGATCCGTGAGCGCCTTGTTCTTCTTCACGTTCACAGCACCAAGCTGGTTGTTCGTGCAGTTGAGGGTCAGAAGTCCCTCGGACTCGCTCACGTTGAGCTCGGTGAGTTTATTATTGGAGCAGTCCAATTCCGTCATCGCGGCAAGACCACTTAGATTCAGGCTCTGGAGTTTGTTCCCGTTCACAAGAACGCTCGTCAGCTTAGGCGAGTGCGAGAGATCCAGCGTTTCCAGCTTATTGAAGCTCACGTCGATGGTCTCAAGGTTCTTGAAGTATTCAATGCCGATGAGCGAAGCGATGTTAAGCATCGACGCGTTGATGTCGGTCACGGCCAGAGCCTCGTCCTCGGAGATTTCCCCGTCGCCGGAGGTGTCGAAGTTCTCCACAAGGTAGGCCTTGAAGGAGGCATCGGCAAAACTGATTACATCCGTCGTCCACGGGACCAGCGAGATGTATTCGCTGGCGAGCTCGTTGTTCCCGTCGGAGATTACCAGCGTTGCATTGGCCCTGCAACGGCTGCGGAAGAAGTCCTCACTGAGGGCCGATCCACTCACTACGACGGTGAGGTAGCCACTGTCGGCCGTCACGCTCGCGATGGTCATCGGCACCACCTCAGGAGCGGCCTTGGTGATGGTATAAACTGCTTTCATCTTAAGCGCGTTCTGCCACACCTGGGCCAGGTCGGCCGCAGTAGACGCAGGCTGAAGTTCAAAATCGAAGGTCGCCGTTCCGGGCGTGAGGGTGCCATTATCGGTATAACTTACTGGCACTTTCCCATCGGAATACGCAGGAACGAAGGAGATGGACTGGATGCGGGCAAGGATGGCCGCCACCTGGTCCTGCAGGTCCTCAATGTCCTGCTGCATAGCGTAGATGGTGTTCTTGATGTTTTTGATGTCCTTCTCGCAGTTGACAACACGGGTGGTCAAGGCATCAATGGTCGAATTGATGGTAGCGACTTCGGTGTCGATGCGGGTGTTGATGGTGGCCACTTCGCTCGCAATCTGGCCGCTCAGCTTCCCGTCCAGGGTATTGATAGCGGAGGCGATAGCCGAAGTATATGCGGCGGTAATCTCCGTCCGAGCCGTCGCCAGGTCGCTCTGGAGCTGGACAATGGCAGCGGCGTTGTCGCTGATTGCCTGAGCGTTGTTGGAGATGGCCGTAGCGTTGGCCGAAATGAGCGCGGCGTTCGCGGCAATATCGCTTGCGTTGTTCGCAATGGCGGTAGCGTTCGAAGCGATGGAAGCCTCGTCACCGGTGGCTCTGTTCTGCAGGGCGGTGATGGCGGCGGCATTGGCCTTGATGGCTGCGTCGTTAGCGTTAATCAGTTGTTTGTTCGCTGCAATAGCGGTTTCGCAGGCGTCAATATCCTCGGCATTGGTGGAGATGTTCTGTGCATTCGTGGCAATAGCCGCGGCGTTGACGGAGATGTTATGGGAATTGGTCGCCACTGTTCCTGCGAGCGTTGAAAGGTCGCCGGACAGGGTGTTCACTTGGGTCTGCAGACCGTCGATGAGCGACTTGTTGTTGTTGATTTTTGTAGTCAGGCTGTTCTGCAAGCTGTTGATGAGGCCTTCCAGATAGGTCTTCTGGCTGGTCAGCTGGCCTTCAAGGTTGGTCTTGAGAGCGGCAATCTTCGCATCAGTCTGGGCGATGGTATAATAACCGGCGAGTTGGTTGTTTACCCAGATCTTCATGCTGCTTTCGCTGGCAGCGATGGCGTTCTGAATGGCCGTGGTATAGGCAGCGGTGATTTCGCTCTTGGCTGTAGCAATAGCATCGTTGCAGTCGCTCACCGCCTGGCTGATTTTCTCCTGGAGGGAAGCGTCCAGCGCAGCAATGGCATCATCCAGTTCCTGCTTTGAAACACCTCCCGTGCCAGAAGCGGACTCCAGCGCATCCAGCCGTTCGTTGATGGTGGTAATCTGCCCCTGGATAGTGGCAACAATGCCGGCCGTGGTGTTGTACTGCTGGAGCGTGGCGAAGCTGGCCGACGCCCAGTTCTTCACAGAGTTGTCCCCGTTGTTGATATAAGTTTTGAGGTCATTCTCTACATAAGTCTTCAGCGTCGTAATCTGCTGCTGCAGTTCCGTGTCCTTCCCCTGCAAGGCCTCAATAGCAGTAGTGAGGGAAGCAATCTGCCCCGCCACCGTTTGCTTGTAGGCATTCAGTTGCGCGAGGACGTTGGCCTCAGCCGTGCCGATTTCCCCCTCCAGGGTGGACTGCAGTTCAGTAATGCGCTGGCCAAGGGCCGCATCGGCCTGCTCAAGTGCGGTCTTCTGCTGCTGAAGCGTGGTGATGTAGCCGCGGAGCTCGGTGTCAATGGCCTGCAGGCTCGCGAGTGAACCATTAATGTTACTAATCTGTTGCTGAATGGAAGCAATTTCGTTCTGCTTCAGTTCGTCAATCTGTTTCTGGATGTCGTCCAGTTGTTCTGTGTTGCAGGCTGCCATCACGAGGCCAGCCAGAAGAAGGAGAAATACCTTTTTCATTATTATTAATTGGTTCTGGTTTCGCACTTACATACAATAATAACACGGGTGCAACTTGTCCGGTAGAGGTCGTAGGAAACCCTGAAGAAACAAGTCACACCCGCGAATACCCAGACGGGTATCTACTACGGGCGTTTACGACTTGCTCGACTCTTCAGTTAGAAATTTCCTACGTTTCTACGTGGTCGAAGCAAATGCAAGCGCTTAATATTTCTATGTTGCAAGTCGTCTCCAACCTGCGATGGCAAATTTAGTGATTTTTTCTTAATTGTCTTCCCTTGACCCGTCACAAAGAAAAAGAGGCCAACTCATTTTGTGTTAGCCTCTTCGCTTCTTAAAGATACTGGAGAGTTAATTCTATGTGGTCAAGATTGTTGTCCACTTCGATAGATTTGATTCTTGTCCCATGATACTTCTTTGCCATTTCCTTAAGACTCGGCAAGAATATGGTCTTTATGTCGTTTGACCATATATATCGGCTGTTTAGAGTCTTTAGATCCATAACGGTCCCTGTCTGATATCCTCTCCCCAGGAATATGGTTTCGTCATAGGTAAATATGGAGTCATTACAGGACGATCTGAATACTTTTGGATCACTATACCAGTCTCCGTATTCTCTCCAAAGTGTTACCACACATTTCTTCACATCTTCCTGGAGCGAAACTTTAACGACAACGGTTCCAGTTCCAAGCCATGCATCCAATCTCTTTTGCATCTGGTTCTCCATACCTAAAGCGGACAGAGATTTGGTGTCATAGCATTCATCAAAAAGGACGATTTTCATATTTGTTTTCATTGGCGTTTTTATTAACGATATTGAGGGAAACGCCATACAATCTCCTCAATTCGCTCCGTAACCCCTGATATGCGTCGGCCCTTCTCCTTTTCCGTGGAAGGAGATCTAGTGCGTCATGAAGTGTTAAGTTGATTTCCTGCCCGCTGTATAAATCGCCATACTTTTCTTCCAGGATACGGATATCTCTGGAGTATGTAGAATCTGCAGGAATGTGTGTTGTTCCGTAGGCTGTTGATTTACCAGAGGCGTCCACAGAATTGGCCTTTCTTATCTCAGCCACATCCCTCTGCTCGGCCGTTGTTTCCCCTATCTTCTGGGTTCGGCCGAAAATACTTCTCAAATAGTTTATGAGCATTTTTTGGCGGGAAGGAATTAGTCCTTCCCATAAATGAGGGATTGAGATCCGGACAGGCGCGTTTTTTCAATTTGGACATGAAAACCGCGCACAGCCCGCCAGAAACCCCAAATCGACGGCAAAACTGTCCGTCCAAATTAGTTTTTATTTAAAAGGACAAAAACGGCATTTCGCGCGACTGGATTTGGGATTCAATTAAATACCATTTCCGCCCATTCTCCCATATAGTAATTAAAACTGCGGTAGGAATATTTCTATTTAAGTGGCGTTGTTTCAGCGAGTTAAGCCCTATTAAAAACTAAAACTATTTTTCTAGGGGTGGGGGTTTGGCGGGGAAATGGCAGGGTATGGAATATTTTGTATTTAGTTTTGAATAATGTAGCCGTTTTCCTTGCGCCCATCAACGTTGGCTTGTGCCGGTTTGCAGGACAGCCCTTCTATGTTCAAAAGGTCCGATGCTTTCGCCTTCTTTTCAATTCCGAGGTTGGCGTAGATTTCTCCCAGGGACGCCTTAATCTGCTTGAGACTATAGAACTGTCCGGGAAGAAAGGTTGCGATGACGGCGTCTCGTAACAGTTCAGCGTTACTACTAGTATTAAGTATTCTTCTGAGACGAGACTCTATATAGGAATTGCTCTTGATAACCGCAGGCCCCAGGATATTATAATACCGCTTTATGGTTATGGGTATCTGCGGAAGGGACTCCAACTTTTCCCGAATGAATGGCTTGGATTCAAGTGTCTCACAGTACAATTTCAGTTGTTCCGAGAAAGAACCAGGCATAACCGAGAGGAATTGCTTCACGTCAGGATCATCACTAATAGAATCCGTGGTATCATCAATAGCCCTCATAACTTGACAACCCGAGATGTATGTCGTGTATCGGATTTCCCATGCGCGAATCTCATTGTTCATCGCCAGGTAGTTTGTTTCTATGCCAACCGTCCCAGCCACTGAATCGTCATAGATAACCACGAAGTCATCAGCGCATTTGTCCTTCTCCTGACTATCCCTCAGTTTCCTTGCCATACTTGCCTGCATCATGGGACTGCTGTTTTTGAACGTTGCCTTCCATCCATTCGTAATAGCCAATTTATCGGAGATTCTTTTTTGGAACTCTGACTCTGTCATTGTATAATAATCGTCGGATGTTTTGTAGTAGAAGGTCGCATCGAGACGGAATGGGTTATTCTCATCGCGCTGGCGCCCCATAATCTGAGGAACATCTATAGAGATATCCAGCCCCAGATGCTTCAGCGTAATATCCGAGAAGATGTAAGTATAAGCACATTTCGAGTAGAAGTCGACACCCTCGAAGGCACACTTAGTAACGAAGGTAAAGGTCTTGTTCAATTCTCCCTTTTTCGGCATATGCCCTATTGTGAAGCCAAGTTTATTACCATTCTCGTCTTTTATTCCCTCGATACGTTTGTAATTATCGTCAGTTCTAGCACATAGGATATTGGTGTCGGCTGGAGTAAGTCCATTTTGCCTGACGACTGATATGATCTTGTGGACATCATTCAGAAAGAATACTGCTTCTTTGGCGTATTGCTCCACACCTCCACACATCTTTATTTCGAAGTAGTTGTTTACCCGGTAATCATCTATGATTTTTCCGATAGTCTTGGTTATGGACTGCCGATAATATGGGAGTTTCTGAATGTTTGCTGTCTTGTGCGCTTCTTTCGGCCATACAAGTTCAACCAATGGGATCTGTTGGAAAAGGGCAATCTTGTCAAGGTATGGTTCCATATATGGGGTAGCCGACAAGAAGATAATCTGGTTCGAATAGGATAGGTTCTGTAGGAATTCCATCTCCACATCCCCTTTAAAAGCCGCATCAGTGAATAGGGTCTGGAATTCATCTACGACAATCCTGAATTTGCCAAGAATTCCCTCCTTTGCCAGCCGTTGCGCCACATGCTTAAAGGAGTCATAGGAAACAAGGATTTTTGGATACTTCTTCTCCGGCTCCTTGACAAACGGATTCTGATAGGCATTCTCCATAATCCTGATATAGTTCATCATCCTATTCTGGAGATCGTATACGGAGCTAGTTATATCCTCACTTTTTCGGAACTCATGAATGATGCCGATGAATTCTGGGTCATTGGCTTTACAATGCATCAGTTCAAGACGAGGGCTACACAAGATAGTATAGTGGCCATCGCGAAGAAACATGGTAGTAGCTCCACATCCGGTAAGCTTCTTATCAAGGACAAAGCTACCTACCGGGAATTGAGATTCAACTGCATTTCTATACTCATCTAGTTTAGAAATACCATTTACAGTAATAGAGGTTTTTTTCATAATTACTATTTTTTTGAATTAAGGTGTTGAAAAAAGGAACTTGAATGATAGGGACTGCATGGGAAAACCAATGGATTAATTGATGAGAAGAATAATAACCAACCAGGCTTTTGTTTTTACTCGTTCCACGAGTCCACTATGGCCCAAGCGTAAGTGAAGGGTCATAGGGGAAATAAACTTTTACTGATGGGGTCCTCGTTTTCACTCGGAACCCATCCATCGGCTTCGCTACGCTCGCCGTCTCAAAAAATGAATTACTACTAATTTTTTTATCAGAGAAGTAGCTAGATTAAGAGATTGGACCAAATCGAGTGGAATTTTTAGTAAACATCAGTAGAAACCAGTCCCTATCATTCAATTCAGGTATACTAGAAATATTTTTAGTTCTAGGGTAATTGGTTTTTTCATTCTATTATTAGGACTACAACCCATGATAATCCCCCTTTTTTCATGTTCATCCTGGCCCCCCCAAAAAAAGACTGGCCCCATAATTGGAACCAGTCTTTCAATCATCAATTACCCAACATTGCCGAAGTATTTCTGTCTCCACCATTCCTCTTCTTCGGAATCATTATAGGCGACATCAAACTCTGCCATTTGTTCGGGTATACTCTCTAGGTCATACCTTTTTCCCAGGAACTTCATTGCCATCTCTCTTGCCACGGAATACTCAACATTGGCTTTCTTGGCTTTGGCTCCGAGATAGGATGCCTCGTCCCCTCCAGCCGTCACCCAGTTCTCATATTCCTTGGTTCGTTTTTCAATCCAGCTACCAAAGATCCTCATAATAGCTTTGTCCTGTCTCTTTCTAGCATTTTCTCCACCAATTGGCTGCTGATGGAACTTGTTCATAAAATCTTCTGTATCCATATCTATTTTTAATTTAAAATGTCTCTTATAAGGATTACGGGGGATTCTATGGGAAGAAAGATGGCCCCACTCTGCAGGTGTGTCCTAAAGGTGCCGTTGATTTGGGAATAGTAATGACTCGAGAGGATGGAACCACCTACAAACTGTATTGGGCCAAATCCAACTTATCCACCAGTGGCCTTTGCGCAAACCCGAAGGAGTACGGCGACTACTATGCCTGGGGAGGGACGGAGCCGAAGATTGAATATTCCGTTTCGACGGATGAGTGGGGCTCGGATGACGCTGCCCGTGAGGTTCTCGGCGGAAAATGGAGGATACCGACGGATGCGGAATGGACAGCACTTAGCGGGCAATGAACATGGACATGGACAAAGCAGAATGGGGTGAACGGCAGACTGGTAACCGCTACCAACGGCAACAGCATATTCCTTCCAGCCGCCGGCTACTGGCATGATACCTACCATCCCGATGCTGGTTCCATCGGCATCTACTGGTCCTCGTCCCCCGATACGGACGAAAAAGGCCGTGCATGGATCGTTGAATTTAATTACCTCGGTTACGGCAGGTACACCGAGCGTTTAGAGGGATGGGCAGTCATTCTTTGAAAGAGATTGAAACATATATGAAAGAAGTAATCGAGGAAAAGGAAAAGATTGAGATAAAGTGACGACGCTGCTTCTTCGATTACATTTCATTTCACATGAGGCACATCGGCTGGAAAACGAAAAAACGCTCACCGGAGTGAGCGTTTAGTACTTTTTATAGCCTTGCCTGATAATATTGCAAGCAATAAATCGGCGGCACCTCGGAAGAGTTCAAGTTGAGGCTTGACTCTCCGCTCGGCTTCCACGGTTATTCTGAAACAGGACGAACGGAGTGCCCGACGTAACGGTTGCGGGAGGTCCTGTTCACACGGTCGGAACTGAAGTAGACGTACCACGCGCAGTACGGGAAGTACGGTTTGTCCGTATAGAGGGAAGAAGACCAGCAGTAGCCGAAGAAACCGGCATCGTCGAGACGCGTGCCATGCCGGAACCCGGCGGCTGGAAGGAATATGCTGTTGCCGTTGGTATTGCTGGTTACCAAACTTCCTTTGATCCCGGTTCCATTGTAGTTTTCTACCCAAGTCCAAGTGCAATTCTCTCTCAACTCCGTCCACTCAGCATCGGTAGGCATTCTCCAATTGCCGCCGAGTTTGACGTGAGCGACATCATCTTCCAGGTCCAATACAGTCTTGTTATCCACTGTTGTTCCGTATGAACTTTGGGTGTTGTACTTGGTGAGCGTGTTATTACTACCGTTGCACCATTTATATGAGGGCCATTCATAACCACTACTCTTGCCCGTTTTCCAAGTAAGAGGGTTTTGGCTGCTGTAATACGGCTCTGTCTCGCCCCAGGCGTAATAATCGCCATAATCTTCCGGGTTGGCACACAAACCTTTGTCACTCAGATTGGATTTCGCCCAGTAGAGTTTGTAGGTGGTCCCGTCGGTCCGGGTCATCACAATTCCAAGATCTACAGCTCCTGCAGGAATCGTTAACTCTTTGGTGGTAAAAGACTTCACGGCTCCATACTTCACCGCTATTCCATTCTGGACGTAGGCCTTATAATAATATGTGGTACTTGGTTCCAGCCCGGTGACGGAAACCGTAAACTTATTATTACCGTCAAGCCCGGTTGCAACAACCTTTCTCGCGTCTTCAAAAGACTGTTGCTTATCATACATAATACCCACTTCGGCATCCCAGAGCTCAAACGGAAGATTGGCATAGCCCGTGAGGGTGGCGGAATAACCAGTAACATCCAGAGCATCGCCAGTGATGGTGAGTTCCTCCGGATTGTTCTGGCTTCCACCGCCGTTATTGTTATTCTCCGGCGTGCAGGCAATAAACAGCGACAAGGCCACCATCAATAGAGCAAACAATCTTTTCATACGTCTAAATTCAATAATCCGAGTAGCTAAGTTAGTGTTTATTTGCGACTTCCCCAACCATCCAGCGCCATGTCAGAATAAAACTATCAATAATCCAAATAAACGGCCGAAAATAATCTTTCATCATAAGGCGCTGATTATAAACGGATTAAACACGCCTTCCACTCTACTGCAACTCTGGATAACTCATAAACGCTTTATTTCCAGCGCCTTTTCTCCGGCCGTTTTGAAAGAAAATTTTTTATACCTTATCCCCGCCTTTGAATGCCTTATCTGTAGTAGGAGAGCATCTTGACATTGGTACCATTCTGCTTGCTACCCACCGCGTCTTTGGTGGGATTCCTGGTGCCATAACCTCTCCCCACCCCTAATCCATGAGAGATTGGGGCTTTTTCTTTTCGACCTTCTATAAGACCGAGTCTTAGACACGCATTTAACTTATCAAATAAGCGAATAGATTATCACCTCGAAGAAGTCTTGTTTTTAGATAAACGTAATCAGTAAAAACAAACATCCTCAGTATCACAGTTTTGGTTCTGTAAATATACGAAATTTCCAAGACTGCGACAATGTCTCACTCTTGAAAAATTGCTAACTTTATAAATTGTAAAGTAATGAATTATGAAAAAGGGACTTCGATATCTTCTCGCTATCGCGACAGTGCTGTTCTTCGCTTGTGGCAAGGACAATGGTAACAGTGGCGATAGTGCTGAAGACAAATCTTCATCCAGCAACTACGATCTCAAAAGAGAAGAAATAATTGGTGAGTGGGATATAGAAAAAGCGAAATTTGACAAAGCAGCCACGATGACCGATTGGGATTTGGGGCCAACCACTTTTGAGTTTAAGGAGAATGGTTTCTTTGAGGCTAAGGGGTATTTCGGGAATGGAACGGGTTCTTTCTCCATTCAAGGAGCAACCATTACCACAGTGTTGGAGAACAAGCCATTTATTGACTTTGAAATATTTGGGATCCAAGACAAAAAAGTGGATGTGGTAGCGACTATTCGTAGTTCAAAGCAGCAGGTTTGGATGACTTGGTATCAGCCCCTGATCGTAATTGGCGGTGGCGAGGTAAGCGATGAACAATTATTTAACGATGAAAAAAATGTCCGAATGGTCATTTTCGGAGCATACTCAAAGCTTGTCACTTTTGCGGTTAAGAAACAAGCTATCGAAACAGATGTAATTGCTGGCAATTTTGAAAAGCTTAGGCCAAATGGAAGTGAGATCATTCTTGGCTGGAGTGCGGCTTATGCAAGTTTATACTACATCAATAACGCATTGGATATTTTGTGTGGTTCGAATGATTATAAAAGTAGATATGCAGGCCATATTGCGCATCTAAAGGTTTTGAGAGCATATATTGCATATAATTTTGCTACGCTCTGGGGAAGAGCCCGATACGAAGAGACTAAACATGAAGTACCAAATCGACCGCCCATTTTCAATTCAGAAGAATTGCTTCAATTTGCTGATAAGAATTTGAATGAGGCACTCTCGGAAGATTACTCATTGAACGGTGTCGATAAACAGAAGTATTTCAATCACGATGCTGCTCAGATACTTGCCGGAGAAGTATCATTAGCATTGGGCAATAAGTCTCAAGCAAAAACCCTTCTTGAGTATTATGGTAATTATACACCACAAAGTGCGGATTTGTATTTCGAATTCATAGAGTCCGATGTAAATGGGCAAATTATCCAGACCATTCCGGTGTACACGAAAATGCATGGAGAAAGGTTGTACAAAGAAGCCGATGGACAATTGACTGGGCTTGTAGATAGTTGGAAACAAGTTAATCTACAAAGCGGATTCTGGCAGATGCTTAAACGTAATGGCTGGGCAGAATCAGTTACGGGTTGTCAGAAGTATCAACTGCTTTTCCCGTTCCCGGAAAACGAAGTGTCTGCTGATTTTCCACAGAATGAAGGTTATTGATTCTCAGCGCTCACTCCGGTGAGCGTTTTTTCGTTTTCCACCGCAGGAATCCTCTCCGGAACGAGTGGTATTCGGAGTACATTCTGGCCCCGGTGATGCGCTCCACCTGCTCCTCAAGCATCTCGTAGGCATCCTCGTAGGTTGGGTACAGCATGCGGACTTCGAGGAACAGATCCAGAAAGCCCTCCTCCTGCGAGAGAAGTTTCCGGGCAAGGTCGGACAGTGGCTCGATTTCATTCAATTCTTTTTCGTAGCGAAAAATGGGGCTCGGGGGAATAGTGGCCGCTGGTTTGGATGGGAAAGTGAGAGCGGATGTTTTTGTGTGTATGAAGGTGGGAGGGTGGTGGAGAGGCATATAACGAAAAAAGGAGCAGGGACCGGTTAAAGTCTCTGCTCCAATTCAAATATTACTACTGCTCGTCCGGCTTGGGTTTACGGCCACGAGGTTTGGACATCAGCTGAATCCCATTCATTCGCGCCATCTTGTAGACCATATTTGGAGTACGACCCATCATATCAGCGATGTGATCTTTGTCCGGGGTCTCAAGTGTGCTAGCCAACTCGATTAGACGTTCAGTATCCTTTTCAGTCCAAAGCCGTCCACGTCCACCGGCCTGGGGGGCTTCTCCCTTTGTCTCGGCCTTGGTTTTCAGGGGGAGGGCCTCGGATTCCTTCTTCTGGCAGTGATAGACCAGATGAGTGTAGGAATTGGGCTGGTTTTTTTTGCGGCTCTCAAAGCGAATCACATCAACCGTCCCTTTTTCCACTTCGCCCTTGGGAACTTTAAGGGTCTGCAGAAAACGGAATCCATTACCTCCGCGTTCAAGACGAAGAGCAAAGAGGGCCCCCACCTGCTGTATCACGACATCACCACCTCTTACCATATCAGGGGTCAACGGCTTCCAGGCTTTGGTCTCCTCGGTGTGTGCGGAGAAGAGGACGGAAACAATGATCCCCTTGGCGGCGCATTTGTCTTGAACGTCTTCCATGGCGGAAAGGAACTTGGCGAGGTCCCAGTTTTTGAATCTGGAGAGGGGATCTACGAACACGGCAGTATCGCGGTTGAATCCGTCTGCTCTTTTTTCGATGTCGGCAATGAGGCCATCGAAGGTTTGAATCGCCAGATCTCCCTTGGGGACCCAGCCGAAGTTGGCAGGGAAAATGGCGCCATTCCCGTACCTGTCGCGAAATTCCCCGGCACGTTCTTCCAAGAGATAGTAAACCACATCCATCTTGTCGGCTTTTGGGGCACCGCTCGGCATGAACGTGGGAGTTGTTCCGTTGGCTGCCGCAAGCGCGCAGTCTGTCATCAGGATTGTCTTGCCGGTGTCTGCGGCTGCCACACAACCTGATATCTGACCTTTCTTGGCATACCAGGGTACCAGCCAGCCAGACGACTTTGCCATAGGCCGAGAGAGCATCTGCTGGAAGGATTGCTGATTTGCAATCTTAATGTCGGCCCCGAGGTCTGGATTGTCTAGGGCTCGAAGCATCTTCTCTCGTTCAACATCTTTCCGGTTCCGAAGATCATAGTCCTTTTCCTTTTCCTTCCGCTGTTCCTTCCGTTCTTGCCGGTGTTGTCTAATGGCAATAAACCCACAGATGGAGGTGGTTACGATAGTGGCGACTCCGCCAATAATTCTCTGTACCAAGTAGGTGGTTGTTTTGTTTTTAAAATTTAGTTTCATAATTAAGCAGCTTTATTATTGTTATACATATTGTTGTCATTGGTATCCGGAGCTTCCATAATCCAGATGAAGATGTCTCCTTCTCTGCTGAACGGAGGGTTGTCTATCACCACATCGGACTTGTGCATGATCTCCGTTACCTCTGGAGTGTCAAAGGAACCTCCCTGGGTGAGCCTGCTTACTGTGGCTGTCTTCCCGTCATAGTCGAACCTCCAGGCACCGTCTCCATTGTCAAAGCAGGTGGCAGTCAGGCGAGCCAGCCCAAGGATGTGGAAGAAATCAACTAGGAAGAGTACCACTTGGGAGTAGCGGTAGTCTGAGAAGGGACAATGCACCCTCTTTCCCTTCAGCTGGTGGCGATGAGGCAGGATTTCGGCAGCCACATCAGAGTACAGGGTGTAGTACTCGTCGTTGATGTTGATCTGCGCCGTGCGCAGTGATTTGTTGTTGCTCATGGTTATTTACGTTTAATGAAAATTCTTGTGTAAGAGTCGCGGCCATTCCCATTGAAATGGAGGTCCTGCTGGTGGGCAAGAAAGATATCTGTCAGCTGGCCTCTTGCTCCATTAGATGCCCCCAGGATTCTGAAGTCAGGATGGAGATGGTCAAGGAAGCCAACAGGGACACCCATGACACCTTCGTAGTCGTATGGGATATCCTTCACCCGACTTACCTCAATGGCATCAAATCCTTCGTACTTAGGATACTTTGTGGGGTCTGCATAGTAGGACTTGGTGAGTTTGAGGGTACATTCCTTCTTGACCGGCAGGTTTGTATACCACCTGGTTTGGCCTTGCAGCTTTTTGGTCTTTTCACCGTTGGGCAGAAGGAACTCTTTTGGGGAAGTGTAGCCGTAGTGCACCTCGCCGGTAATCACATGCGGCCATATAGCTTCTGTTGTGGCAGCTAGCTTGTTGCCTAGTAAAACGAAATCCTTCATAACAGGCTCGTGTTTAATATCAAAGGACCTGGGTGCTAGTCCTTGCAGTCGGCCATAACGCCGACTTCCTTGGGTTGTTCGTTGTGGGCTGTATTAGAGCCCTCAGTCATAGTTTTCTTCATAGTTTTGAATAATTAATAGTTATACATAAAGCTATCTTGCTTCAATTCGGTGTGCGTCACGGAAGGCGAGGATCTCACTGCGGTAGTACAGGGCTTTGTGGGGGCCGACCTTCACTACGGTGAAGAGTTTTGAGTCCCTGTAGTTCTGCATTGTCCTGGGGCAGCAGCCGAGAATCTTGCAGGCTTCGGCAGTCCCTATCAGTTCATCCTTTTCGCGTGTATTATTAGAGGAAGGGACTCCATTCGAGAAGTACTCGGCCAGTGCTGCTGCCACGGCCTTCTTGACAATTGCTCCAATCTGGTTTTCCTCGATATTTATTATTACCTCCATTTTCTTCTTGATTCTTGAAAACGGCAGCAAAAATAATTAATCTTTCCGAGAATGAACAATTGTTAATATGTTGAAAATCAATCAATTTGTAGATTGAAGGACGCCCTAATTCGGGCTAAAAACTACAGAAAAACTACAGAAGTATTTTTACGAGAAGAATGGGCAAAAATAAAGACGGCTTTTTGGGTGAAAAAGCCGTCTAAACAGTGGTATAAATAATTATTCTTCCAGCATCTTTTGAAAGTAATGAATTGCATGCTCCTCTATCTCGCGTCTTTCGGCGTCAGTCTTGGACCCCTTGCGTTTTTCTCTCTGTAATGGGGTGTTGGACAAGTTGAAGTTGTTGCCATCAGAATCACAGAATATCTTATCCATGTCTGTTTTCTTAATAGGATGCTTACTATTGGTATATTTCCGCACGGGGTATAAGACATACAATAATGCCTGAAGCTGATACTTCTTCTTCAACCAAACTATCCGTTTAACTCCAAATGCGGGCTGTTTTGAGGTTATCCTGAACAAGTAGAAGAAATTATCCCTGTCAGTATGGAGGTATCCGTTATTTGTGAGTGAAAGAAACAACTTCTCCGCTCTTGAGACGCCAATCTGTCCCTGAAATACCGTCGGTCGTCTAGACAATGGCCGGATGGTTAGGCTCTGTTCCGAAACCGAAACCGGAACATCGGGTTCTTGATGGGGCCTAATAGAATCCAGATGCTCCTTCAAATCTGGGCACATTGCGGAAAAAAACTCATAACCTTCTTTATATTCTTCCGTTTCCTTCACTACCATCCATAGCTGCCGTAACACAGGGGAAATGGTTGGTTGGCTTTCGAAAAACAGATTATTAAGGTAGAAAACTTGAATAAACGTCGAAATAAAGAAAGTGTGATACCAACAGAACTTCTTAATACAGTTATTACGCGTTGTTCTACTCTTAATGACACTTGGATTGCCAGGTAAACGAATTTCTAGTCTATGCAAAGATGATTGGTGTAAATAGTCAGCAACATCTAAAACATCTGGGTAGGATTCGAAGACAGGGCTATTCAAAATAGTCCGAACAAAACAAATGGCCTGGCCAATGGCAGTCGTATCAATGTTATACTCATCAAGTGTGTAACTGAACTTGAGGAAATCATTACTCTCAATAGCCTCGCGCAGCTTGCTAAAAGAAGGATTGCTGTTTGCTAACTGTTGTAAGATGCTCTCACGGGTACTTAGTTCAAAGGTCTTGATAGCATCGAATAGTTCCTCCCTTGAAAGAATAGGAGAGCCAAGTCGTTCGGATTCATTATAGAACACAAGAGGATTAGCCTGCAGTTCCTCCAGTAAAACGTTTGATAAGGGGACAAAAATTGTCTCTGTGATTCTATAACAGCTCAATGCATTTGTTGCAGCGTCGAAGAACGTGTTGTAGTCTGCTTGATTATATCCGAGCGATACAAGAAAGTCGTATTCGCCAATTTCTTTTATCAAGCCGTAGCAGCGTTTTAAAGGCTGTAAGGTTTTACTAAACTTTTTATAAAACTCTTTCCTTGTTGTCTCTACCAGGTGTTGATAATCAAGTATGGTCTGATATGTCGCCATAGAAACTTAAGTGTTATTAGTCTTGTCCGTGTTTATAATTATGTTCTTCCAGAATAGCGGCAAGTTCTTCATCGGACAGCTTGCTAAGCTGATCCAAGAGTTCCTTTTTACGCATCATTTCCGGCGCCATCGGCTGAAATACCGCCTTTAACGCCTCGTCCTGCGCATCGGTAGAGAATCTGCCCATATACTTTTCTGTTGTGGAAAGACTACTGTGTTTCAAGAGGCCCTGAACAAGAGAATTATCCAAATGAACTTCTTTTGCGAGGCGGGCAAAAGTATGTCTGGCAATATGTGTGGTAAGCGGTTTAGTAAGCCCCAGTTTGTCATGGATGATTTTCAAACCGTTGTTCACAAGGGATTCTTTCGACATGATTGCTCGCTTGTATTTGAGTTTCATATCGCCGTCTAAGATGTCAAAATCCTTAACGGTTTTTATTTCGGCCCATAATTCGGAATTCCGTCCGCCCTTCATATAGGGGAAAATATAATCCTCAGGAGAAGTGGCCTCGTCACGGTAAAGGCTCAGTATCTCCAGCGCCGGAGGGAGTAACGGAATGTCCTGAATCTTATGGTTTTTGCTCATCTGGTAGTGTAGACGATTATCATCGGTGATATTAATCCAGCGAAGACACAGAACATCGCCAATTCTAATTCCCGCACAATACATTGCAAACAGGAAGAAATTACGACTATGCCACTCTTTCGTTCCTGGTTTAAGTTCTAGGTTAATTACTCTCTGAACCTCATCCTGAGTTAACTCCTCCCGATCCGTCTTTACTGGCTTAAGTTTGGTGTATGTCAAGAAAGGGTTGTCTTCATGCTTGATTATCTTTGCTTTTTCAGCGCTCTTGAAGACTGTATTAACGTACTGGAGAATCTTTCTGATGTAATTCGGATGTAGCTTGGGTGCTCCGGGAGTGCAGATGTCGGGCTTCTCTCCGTGGGGCATATACTGCTTGTTGTCGAGAGAAGAAAGGTATGATACAAAATCAGATATAAATTCGTAATCCATCTCTTTGAACGTAACTGAGTAGGGATTACGACCACGGCTATTCATGTAGGATGTGAACTTGCGACATACTTGGTTGTATTTATTCATGCTAGACAGTTGCCCATTCTTTCGGCACTCCTCCCGAAGACTTTCAGCATATTCCAGGAAAGATGAGCCTTTCCTATTTCCGTGGGTAAGCTCTTCAATAATTTTATCAGGGCTAGCCGTCCCCTCTTTTTCGAGTTCCCGGTAAATATCCATCGCCCGTTCAACCAGTTTGTCGAGTTCCTCCTGCCATTTATCTCTATTGGGTTCAGTATAGCGTATTTTCTGACGCTGTGAATCCCAGTCAGATTTCTTGCTTAGCAGGATTGTGGACTTGAATCGATAATGCTTTCCTTCTTCAGTAATCCTAAGATAAATGGGGAAAGTATTTGCGCGAGGGCGAAGCTCAAGATTAAAAGAGATACCTTTTCTCCTTGGCTTGCGCACCTTGTAGACGATTTCAGTAGTTTCACTCATAACTTTTGTTCCTCTAACGGCAAAGATAGTGAAAATCCTCATGAAATCTGGGTAACATTAGGGTAAAAATAATAAAATCCGGGTAAAATATGGGAAAAATACGTTGCTTTTCGATGCTTTTCAACACTCTTCCTTTTGTATTAAAATCGGCTTTATAAGGCACTGTAAGGCCGAAATAAAAAGAAAAGGGATGCACCGTAATGCATCCCTTTGAGCGGAAAACGAGACTCGAACTCGCGACCCCGACCTTGGCAAGGTCGTGCTCTACCAACTGAGCTATTTCCGCGAACGGGATTGCAAAGGTAACGCTTTTTTTTGAACCCGCAAATTTTTTGAGGATTTTTTTGAAGAAAATTGTATCTTTACAAAAACTAACCAATTTCTGTATTATGAAAAAATTCGTTTCTATCGTTCTTTGCGGCGCTCTCATCGTGAGTTGCGGCATTTCCAATCTGGGTAAAGGCGCTCTCATCGGCACCGGAGCAGGCGCTGCTATCGGCGCAGGTATCGGCTACCTCATTGGCGGAGACGGTAAGGCTGCCGCCATCGGCGCGGGCATCGGCACGGCCGTAGGTGCCGGCACTGGCGCTCTCATCGGCAACAAGATGGACAAGAAGGCCGCCGAACTGGCCGCCCTGGAAAACGCACAGGTAGAGACCGTGACCGACGTGAACGGCCTCAAGGCCATCAAGGTCACCTTCGATAACGGTATCCTCTTCGACTTCAACAAGAGCACTCTCAAGCCCGAGGCTAAGGAGTCCCTGAACAAGTTTGCCGCCGAGATGTCCGATATGAAGGAGACCAATATCACGGTCTACGGACACACCGACAACCAGGGCACCGCCGCCGCTAACAAGAAAGTTTCGGAGCAGCGTGCCAATGCCGTGGCCAATTATCTGGCCCAGAAGGGCATCGCCAAGGACCGCATTCTGGCCGAAGGTCTCTCCTATGATTTCCCGGTGGCCGACAACGCCACTGCCGAAGGCCGCGCCCAGAACCGTCGTGTAGAAATCTACATCTCGGCCAACGAGGAAATGATCAAGGAAGCCGAAGACGGCACGCTGAAGTAGTCGCACCCCGGGAAGACCAAAATCCCGGGAATTTGGTCCTGGCCGCGTGCTGGAGCATTCCGGGAGGACCGGAATCGTGCAAATCCGGTCCTGGTCGCGTGCTCGGACTAACTGTGCTGGCGAGGGTAGTAACACCCGACCGCAAAATTCCTTATATATTCTTATGGTTTTTCCAAATGATTTGGAAAGAAGTTAGGATATAGTTCATCACTTCGATTCAGCGGTGTAGTTTGTGGATATATATTGCGCTC
>Ga0310694_10000375_pt1 | contig 60752 bp, 50 predicted proteins | sample 174DNAGHGhighgp2_FD_203884 | JGI IMG/M metagenome (GOLD analysis project Ga0310694, IMG submission 203884) | Sheep rumen microbial communities from Palmerston North, Manawatu-Wanganui, New Zealand - 1742 DNA GHGhigh gp2 (v2) (version 2) | ecosystem: Host-associated > Mammals > Digestive system... | reverse complement strand
GGTGCGGAAGAAATGTAATCTTTTCGAGGACAATAAAGGATGAAAAAGGAATCAAAAGTTCCGCACTGTATTTTTAGTATATTGACTATCAGTTATATAAAAAGGAGTGCGGAAAAAATGTTATCTTTCATGGGAAGGTAACATTTAAAGGAGACGGAGAAGCATTAAAACGAAAATAAAAGTATAATATGCTGAAAATAAGAAAATTATAGCAACAATAAAAGATAGATTGGGGGGAGAAAAGAGAACAAAAGTTCCGCACAAGAGAGGTCTGAAGAGGAAAAGGGTGCGGAAGAAATGTAATCTTTTCGAGGACAATAAAGGATGAAAAAGGAATCAAAAGTTCCGCACTGTATTTTTAGTATATTGACTATCAGTTATATAAATTGAAGTGCGGAAAAAATGTTATCTTTCTTAAAATATGGAAACCTACAATTTTTCCACATAGTTGTTTCAATCTTTCCGCACTGAGTGTATCAAAAGTTCCGCACTAATCTTACAATCTTTCCGCAGAAAAACAGCTAAAGTCAGTACAAATAAGGGGATTTCAGGAGTTTGTAAAATAAGAGATAAAATATATAATAAAATACATACATAAAATAAAAGTAGAAATTTTTGATTTAATTTTTTTTTAATAAAATTGCAAGGAAAATCAATTCGTAATATGTGATATATTTGCAATAAAAATAAGAAACAAAACGTAATGAAAAATAGAATAGAGATAGTAACCGTTGACGATGAGATTCTGGTTGGGAACAATAAGAATTTCAATCTGGCATGGTTAGGAAAGTGTTTAAGTGAAAATGGGTTTGCAGTCCAGCAAATTACAACAATCCCCAGTAATAAATCTCAACTTTTATCGTCTGTTGCATCAGCCTTCAATCAAGCTGACGCAGTCTTATTAACGGGTAGGGTTGGAATAGATGAAGGAGATTTTATAAAAGAATGTTTATGTGAAATCTTCTGTACAGAGTTGAGTTTTCATGAAGCAACCTACGAGAATGTGCTATCTATCATGAAGAACAGGGCAGATGTGCCTGTTGAGTGGTGTAAAAGACAAGCTATGCTTCCAAAGATATGCAGTCCGATTCTTAATCAAGTAAGTGTCATGCCAGTATTATGGTTTGAACGGATGGATAAAGTGCTGATTTGGTTACCTGGCTATCGGGATGAGTTGGAAGAGATTATGCAAAATGATGTACTTCCTAGAATGAAAGATTTTTTGGAACAGGCTCTAATCGAGAGGAGAACGCTTATAATCCGAGAGAGAGGGGCTGTTGCGTTATCTGTTCAGATAGAAAAGTGGAAAACACACTTACCTGATAATATTCGCGTCGCTCTTTCCCATCGGTCGGGATACATACAGTTACGGTTGACGGGGGAGGCAGACGATCGACTGGAGTTGCAGAAAGAAATGGACTTGCAAGTAGAACAGATTCGTGATATATTGGGTGATAATGTTCTGGCAAATGAAGATATTCCACCAGAAAAGATTTTGACCAATCTATTGCAGGAAAAAGGATTAACGATTTCTACCGCAGAAAGTTGTACGGGAGGAACCATTGCTTCGTATTTAGCTAAGCATCCGGGAAGTTCTACATTTTATATAGGTTCGGTGGTAGCCTATTGTAATGAAGTGAAGCATGCTATATTGGGCGTTGAGCAAGAGGTATTAGATACGGTAGGTGCGGTCAGCCAGCAAACAGTAGAGCAGATGGCAAAAGGTGTCAGACGTTTATTGAAAACAGATATTGGAATATCTGTATCAGGAATTGCAGGTCCTGGAGGAGGGACGAAAGACAAGCCAGTAGGAACCGTATGGATAGCAGTAGCAGATGCTGATCGAGTAATGGCTCGAAAGTTGCAGTTAGGGAATTTGAGAGAAAAAAATATAGAAAAAGCGACGGTCGAAGCAATTTTTTTAGCAAAAGAATTTGTAGAAAATAAAAAATGATTGTAATTTTGCACCTCGGAAATTTATTCGGATATTGGTGAATCCGAAGTTAATTTTTTTAGGAAGGAAAGGTGACATTTAGTTAGTTTTCTGATAGTTACGCTGCTTCGATAAGAAGATCAGGAAAAAATGGGAGCCTTGCTTTATGAGTAATAACTTTTAGATTTTATACAGCGATGTCAAAAATTTGTGCAATTACTGGTAAAACAGCATTAAATGGAAATAATGTATCTCACTCTAAAAGAAGAACTAAGAGAACATTTGATGTTAATTTGTTTACTAAAAAGTTTTATTGGCCAGAGCAGGATTGTTGGATTAGTTTGAAGTTGTCTGCTAAGGGGCTTCGTACAATTAACAAAAAGGGTCTTAATGCGGCTTTAATTGATGCAGCTAAGAAAGGTAACATTTAATGGAGGACTAGAAAATGGGAAAAAAAGGAAAAGAAAATCGTGTGCAAGTAATTTTGGAGTGCACCGAGCATAAAGATAGTGGTATGCCTGGAACATCTCGTTATGTCACAACTAAGAATAGAAAAAATACACCAGATAGATTGGAGTTGAAGAAGTATAACCCAATCTTGAAAAGATATACTATTCATAAGGAAATTAAGTAATTTAAACTTTTAAAAGAGAATAGATTATGGCAAAGAAAGCAGTTGCATCCCTTCAAAAAGGTGAGGGACGTTCTTATGCAAAGGTTATTAAAATGGTTAAGTCTCCTAAGACAGGTGCTTACTGTTTTGATGAGAAGATCGTTCACAACGATGATGTAAAAGCACATTTGGCTAAATAATTTTTAGCATTAATATATAAAGCGTTATCCTTTTGGGTAACGCTTTTTTGTTTTTAGGGTGATTTTTATTTCGATTATTACTGTGAACATTTTGTTTTTCGGGAAATAAAGTTATTTTTGTAAGATTTTAAAGTATAAAATTATATTTTATGAGGGTAAAATTTTATTTAGCAGCTGTTGTGATTGCAGCATTAGGTTTTGCATCATGCAATAAGAATGCAAAACTCAATCAATCAGAGGGAAATACAACAGATTCTGTTTCTGTTACAGTCTTTAATTTAGGTAATGGAGTGAACGTAAGTCACTGGTTATCTCAATCTCCTATCAGAGGTGCTGAGAGAGATAGTATGATTACCAAAAAAGATTTTGATTCTATTGCCGCCATGGGATTCAATCATGTTCGTCTCCCAATCGATGAGGAGCAGTTGTATGATGAACAGATGAATCATGATGAAAGTGGCTTCAAATTGTTGCATAATGCTATTCAGTGGTCTTTGGAGAATAATTTGAATATCATTGTGGATCTTCATATTCTTCGTTCTTATCATTTCAACAGTGAAAATGCCAAGCCTAATTCATTGTTTGAAAATAAAGAGGATCAGGAGAAATTTCTGTCTATCTGGTTGGATCTTCAAAAAGAGTTGAAGTCTTATCCAAACGAGCGTGTAGCTTATGAGATATTGAATGAACCGAATGCACCATCATTTGAGGTATGGAATAACTTTGTCGCTAAATTCATTGAAACGATAAGAAAAGAGGAGCCTAACAGAATGTTGGTTATCGGTGCAAACTATTGGCAGGTACCTTCTTCTTTTGCCTATTTGTCGGTTCCTGCAAATGATAAGAACTTGATACTTAGTTTCCATTTCTACTCACCATTGTTGATTACACATTATCGTGCGCCATGGAGCGAGAGTACTAAATATTATACAGGAGGAGTGAATTATCCTGGTTTGATTGTGCAAGATACGACTAGTTACAAGGATTTGACGGAGGAGCAACGTGCACAGATGCGCACAAATAATATTGTTGTGAACATTGAGACGTTGGAGAATGAGTTAGAACCAGCTATTCATTTAGCAGATTCTTTGGGTCTGCAATTGTATTGTGGTGAATTTGGCGCTTATCCTCGATACATAGACAAGGAGATCCGTCTAAGATGGTATGATGATATTGTAACGATATTCCGTAAACATAACATAGCAAATGCACACTGGTGCTATAAGGGTGATTTCCCTGTTGTGAAAAAAGAGGATGGCTCTGCCAATGAATTACCTGCTATCTTGACAAGGAAATAAAAAAAGTGGTTGGATTTTCTTTAAATTCATAAGGAGCATTAAAATGGGGCTGTTCAAAAAAAGTGAATAGTCCCATTTTTTTGCTTAATCCTATAAGTAAAGTGATAAATTTCTACTAACTTTGTTGCAACTTCGGTGTTATATGCAAAGATGACATTTTAGAAACGAAAGATAAATTAAACTTAGTTAGGAATTATGAGCCAAGTAGAAAACAAAGTGGCTGAGAAATTGCTCGGCATTCATGCTGTAAAGGTTCAACCAAAGAATCCTTTCACATGGGCATCTGGGTGGAAATCACCTATTTATTGTGATAATCGTAAAACTTTGTCTTATCCTGAAATTCGTTCGTTGATCAAAGAAGAATTGGCCAATATTGTACGTGCGAAATATGCGGGTGTAGATGTAATAGCCGGTGTGGCTACAGGTGCTATCGCACAGGGTGCTTTAGTCGCTGATTTACTTGGGAAACCATTTATCTATGTTCGTTCTGCTCCAAAGGACCATGGTATGGGTAACTTGATTGAAGGTGATTTGAAAGCCGGACAAAAGGTGGTAGTAATTGAGGATTTGATTTCTACAGGAGGTAGTAGTTTGAAGGCAGTTGCTTCTCTTCGTGAAGCGGGTGCTGAAGTGATGGGTATGGTTGCCATCTTCACATACGGTTTCCCAGTGGCTTCTGAGAAGTTTGCTGAAGCAAATGTTGAACTGACAACATTGTCAAATTACAATGCTGTTCTTCAGCATCTACTTGATACAAAGCAGATTGGTGAGGTTGAAATGGAGACATTGAAAAAATGGAGAGAGGCTCCTGAAGTTTGGGGTAAATAAGAATTACATATAAACTGATAAGATGTCAACATTTGAAAGTGAGGTAACAAAGGCTGCATGCAATGATTTTGAGATTTTCAATGTTTTGTCTGACATGCGGAACGTTGAATACATCAAGGCAAAAATTCCACAAGATAAGGTTTCAAACCTAATCTATGATTGTGATTCTTGCCATTTCTCTATAAATCCGATTGGAAATATGGGGGTGAGAATTATTAATCGAGAACCGAATAAGACGATTAAATTTACTTCTGATCAGTCAATGATTGGTTTTGATTTCTGGATCCAGCTGAAACAGGTAGCAGAGAATGACACACGCATTAAACTTACGATAAAGGCGGATCTAAATTTTATCGTTAAATCGATGGTGGAACCGATGATTCAGCCTATACTGAATAAATTGGCGAATGCCTTGGCTAATTTACCGTATAAAAATTATCAAAATAAAATATAAATATACACTATGGAATTGATTGAAAGTGTTATCAAAAGGGCTCAGGCTAACCCTCAACGTATCGTTCTTGCTGAAGGAACAGAGGAGAGAACGTTGAAAGCCGCTGATCAAATTATTGAAAAGGGTATTGCTAAGATTACTCTATTGGGCAACAAACAGGAAATAGAAGGAATGGCTTCTCAGTTTGGGTTGAAGAATATCTCAAAGGCAACAATTATTGACCCTGCAAACAATCCTAATAGCAAGACTTATTCTGACCTTCTCTTTAAACTTCGTCAGAAGAAGGGTATGACAGAGGAACAAGCTATCGAAAAGGTAAAGGATCCTTTGTATTTGGCTTGCTTGATGATTAAGAATGGTGATGCAGATGGAGAAGTAGCTGGTGCAAGAAACTTCACAGGTGATGTGCTTCGTCCTGCTTTCCAAATTGTAAAGACTAGACCTGGTATCGGTGTGGTTTCTGGTTGTTTCATCATGATTTTTAAAGATAAATCTATCGGATACAATGGTTTAATGTTGTTTGCTGATTGTGCTGCAACACCTAATCCTGATGCTGAACAATTGGCTCAGATAGCTGTATGTAGTGGTCAGACAGCTAAGAATATTTATGGTTTCGAAGATCCTCGTGTGGCTATTCTTTCATTCTCTACTAAAGGTAGTGCTAAGCACGAAATGGTGGATAAGGTGATAGAAGCTACCAAAATAGCAAAAGAGATGGCTCCTGATATGAAGTTGGATGGTGAGTTGCAGGCAGATGCTGCAATCGTTCCTTCTGTTGCAAAGAGCAAGGCTCCTAATAGCGAAGTGGCCGGTACTGCTAATGTTTTGGTATTCCCTGAGTTGGAAGCTGGTAACATTGGTTACAAGTTGGTTCAACGTTTGGCAGGTGCAGAAGCCATCGGTCCGTTGTTGCAAGGTTTGGCTGCTCCAATCAATGATCTATCTCGTGGTTGCTCTGTAGATGACATTGTTAAAATGGTGGCAATCACTGTTAATCAAGCTATCGAGGCTAAAAGCAATAATTAATTCTTAAATCATTTAATGCATCTGCCCCTTGATCTCAGGGGGTGGATGGTATGACATAGAAAAATGAAGATATTAGTAATCAACTGTGGTAGTTCTTCTATCAAGTATAAGTTGTTCAATATGAGCACTAAAGAGGTAATGGCTCAGGGTGGAGTCGAGAAAATCGGTATCCCAGGTTCATTCCTCAAATTCACTAAGAAAAATGGTGAGAAGGCTGTTATCGAAAAAGATATGCCAGATCACTCTGATGGTATAGAGTTAATTTTTAAAGTATTGACAGATCCAACAGAAGGTTGTATCAAATCCTTGAATGAAGTGGATGCTGTAGGTCATAGAATTCTTCACGGAGGTGATAAGTTTACAGAAAGCTGTATTGTCAATAAAGTGGTGAAAGACCAAATCCGTGCATGTTTCCCATTGGGTCCATTGCATAATCCTGCTAACTTGAAAGGTATCATGGCTGTAGAGGAGTTATTGCCTGACTGTCCACAAGTTGCTGTGTTTGATACTGCATTCCATCAGACTATGCCGAAGGAATCTTTCTTGTATGCAATTCCGTATGAGTTGTATGAGAAGGATAAAGTACGTCGATATGGTTTCCACGGAACCAGTCACCGTTATGTATCAAAACGTGCGTTTGAAGTGTTGGGCATTAAGCCTGAGGGAACACGCATGATTACTTGCCACATCGGTAATGGTAGTTCGGTAACTGCTATCAAAGATGGTAAGTCTTATGATACATCCATGGGTATGACACCGTTGGAGGGATTGATGATGGGTACTCGTTCGGGTGATATTGATACTGGTGCTATCACTTATCTGATGGAGACAGAAGGATATAATGCAAAGAAGGTATCAGATATCTTGAATAAGCAGAGTGGTATGTTGGGTATCTCTGGAGTCTCTTCTGATATGCGTGAGATTCGTGCTGCCATTGCAAAGGGTAACGATCGTGCTAAATTAGCATTGGATATGGTTATCTATCGTATTAAGAAGTATGTAGGTGCCTATATGGCTGCTTTGGGTGGCGTAGATGTCATTGTCTTCACTGGCGGTATCGGAGAGAACGTTGAAGTGGTACGTGAAGGTGTTCTAAGCAATATGGAGTTCTTCGGTATCAAGTTAGACAAGGCTATTAATGATAGCGTACATGGTGAGGAGAAAGTCATCAGCGCGAAGGATTCTAAAGTAACGGTAATTGTTGTTCCTACCGACGAGGAATATACAATTGCTTCTGATACATTGGAATTGGTTAGCAAGAAGTAATTTATAATTTATATTGAAAAAAAAGGATGGTATGAGAAAGACCATCCTTTTTTACTTTTTATGGAGAAAAATGTCCAAATCTATTTTTTGACATAATTTCTTATGAATCTTTTTTCTTTTGACAGTTTCTTTGTTTGTCATGCTTGAGGAATCTAGTAACCAACCCTGTTTCGTGAACGAGGCATTTTTTCGTTGAATTCTTTTTCGGCGCTGGCAGCAAGGAAGTCTTCTTCCGTAAGAATGATTTCGTCTAGGCTGTTGAGTTGGGCTCTCATTGCAGCTTTCGACCATGTGCGTTCATAGAGGTTACGAACGAATCTGGCATTGGCAAACTCTTCCGAGCTGATAAAGCTTTGATTAAGATTGTTGAAATAGTTTCTAACCGCCTCTTTTAGATTTTCGTGGCAGGTGAAGTGTTTTTCAGCCATCAGCATAAAGATTTGGGAGAGTTGTTCCTTCGTGTAGGAAGGAAACTCAATGGTGTAGGGCATTCGACTTCGTAGTCCGGTGTTGCCTTGCATTAAATTTTCCATCTCGTTTTGATAGCCAGCCATGATGACAACAAGATTATCACGGTGGTTTTCCATCTCAGAGATTAGGGTGGTGAGAGCCTCTTTCCCGTAGTCGTTATCTGCACCTGAGCCGCCTCTGTATAGGTCGTATGCTTCATCGATGAAGAGAACAGATCCGTAGGCATCACGGCAGATGGCAGCTGTCTTAGGAGCTGTCTGACCAATATATTCTCCACAGAAATCTCTTGCACTGTATTCAAAGAAGTAGCCATTGCTGAGGAGGTTATGTTCAGCAAAGATTCGTCCGATGATGCGTGCTACCGTTGTTTTTCCTGTTCCTGGAGCACCAACAAACCTCATGTGCATACATGGGCGGTCAAGATTCTCGTTTTTTGATGAGAGTTCCACCTGTGCAACGATCTCTTTGACACGTTTGCTGATAGATTCCATGCCGATCAGCTCTTCCAATTCTTCAAATGCATCTTTCTCTTTGGTACCATAGGTGACAGAGAGTGATCGAATGTCGCTTGTGTGTATGATATTGCTATTGGCATTGTCCCCATTCTCTATATCGGCCTTATGTTTAAGCAGGATTGTCTCGTCTAGCACTTTTTTGACAGTCCGTAGGCCATAGAATCGTCCATCACTTTTCTCTTCTCTGATTCTGGCAGAGAAAATGTCCCATGCTTTGTTCTCCATCGTAAAGTCGAGAGGCGTGAGAATCTTTTTTGCGTATTGCTGAATCTCCTTGTCAGTGTATGGAGGGATAGCGAATGTCTTGATGAATAGAATATCAGACAGAACAGCTTCAATGTTTCTGAGTTCGTGAGGCTCAATGTAGGGGACACGAAAAACAAAGTTGAACTGATTGCTGACGTGGGAAATCTCCAGTAACAGATTTTTCAACTCATTTTGTTTGGATTTCTCCATATACTCGCTGATATCTATGCAGACGAGTTTATCGTAATTGTCTTTTTTATACAGGATGTTCAAAAGATCTGTTATGGATATTTTTCTACCATTCGTTTCGCTAGACAAGATATATTCGAAATAATATTTCTTGGAGAAGATACCTAGTTCAACCCATAAGAGGGTTAATAGATTGATCATTTTAGTGAGTCCACAACCATCGTTGACTGAGAATAGATAGTTTTGTGATCTCAAGCTATTTAGGGAACCTCTTTTGTGCATATCGGTGGCGATATTGACCGATTCATTTGCAAAACGTTTAAAGGAGTCCCATCCGATTAGGTGATTGATGTCGTCAAGTAAGTCATCCACAGCTTCTTTGTTTATTTTCTCAGTCTTTGTTTCCTCATGAATATGAAGTATGCTAACGAATGATTTTTCGCCAAGTTTGTATTGTATTTTTTCATCATCTTCGTAAAGAGGTGAAACTATGATTTGAGGATATACCTTCTCCAATTTCTCAACGATGGTAGATGCGACATCCTGTATGTTCTTTTTGGACATCACTTTGCATGAGACCAATAGGGGATCACATTGTTCTGTGGAGACAAATTTGTTAGAGAAACACGTTTCAACCAAACAAGGTAATAATGTACCATCTATCTCTGGTTTGCTATGAAACAAACCTGCTTTTACTTCGCTAATATTAAAATTTATGATATAAGAACTCATTTACTTTCTTTTTTTAAGGTGGATTGAAAAGTACTGAAAGAAGTTTTTCAACCCCTAATTTTATTAGTTTTGCATTTAAACTCATTCATAATGCCTTATTCTAACCTCTATACCTTCCTTTTTCAGACGATTGGGTAGGTCGCTGACATCGGTGTTGCTATAATGGTAAGGAAAGAGCACCTTGGGACGGATGATCTTTGCTGCTCGTACCAATTGGTCAACGGTCATCGTATATGGTTGGTTGCAGGGAAGAAAAGCGATGTCAATATCTTTGATCTCTGACATTTCTGGTATGTCTTCCGTATCTCCTGCGATGTAGATCCGTAGCCCGTCGATAGTCAGAATGTAACCATTGTCCCTGCCTTTGGGGTGGAATTGTTGATGGCCCTCTGTGGTGTTGTAGGCAGGAACCGCTTCGACCTTGATGTCAACAGTGATTTGAGAAGAGTCTCCGTTGCTCATTACCATTCCTTTCCCAAGCATTTCTGCGCATCGTTGGTTGGTGATGAGTTGAGTCTTAGTATCGGAGAGTTGAGCAATAGCCACCTTGTCAAAATGATCAAAATGTTCATGGGTTATGAAGATGTAATCCGCTTTTGGCATAGTAGCATAGTCGATTGTCTTATCGCCCAGTTTTGTGACAGGATCGATCATGATCTCTTTTCCATCGTATTGAATTCTAATACTTGCGTGAACAAGTGCGTGAAACGTGACGTTCTTACCACTTTTTGTTTGAAATACATCCATGTTTTCAGAAGTTTGTTGGCTGCATGCGGATGTTAGACCTAAAACAGTCAATATGTAAATAAAGATTCTCTTCATGATGCAATTGCTTATCAATAGAATTGAACATATTTGTGTTTGACCTCTTGTTTGACAGATTTAATTAATTTTTTTTCTCTTTTTATGCAATCGAATGCGTAGTATTTCAGTTCATTGTCATGAAACTCTGTGAAGAGTATTTGGTTGTGTTTGATGGCTTCAATACCCATAATGGAGGATGAAATTTCCATTAGATTTTTTCCGTTATAGTCAGAAATGAAAAACGAAATGTCATCGTCGTCATTAAGCTGTTTGTCATTATTGGTATCTTTTTTTATAACAGCATATAAGTTATATGGTATGGAATCTTTTATGTGCGCTTCTCCATTGTGATTTAAGTCAAAATCATAAATGTATTGTGAATTTGTAGGGAATAATTTATACTCTTCTTTGTGGTCGCTTATAAATAAAAAATTAGTTCGAATTGCATAATCTTCTTCATCATACGAGCTTAAACGCGAGCGTTTCATTCTTATGATTTTTTTAGGATCACTCACTGTGAAAACATATACGTCTTTAATCATAGAATTAAATTCGATGGTTTCTTTAACTTCGGATTCCTCCTCTTTGCTGTCATCCGATAGTTCCTCATTCTGATCGTTTGATTCTATTATTGTAACAGATTGATTGTGAGATGAACTTGAGAAGCTATCGACAACGATGAAGGTGATTGAAGTGAGAAAAAATAACAAACCCACAATGGCACATAAGAAAACCAATATATAATCCGCCTTTTTAATGAATTCAAAATTTATTTTTTTCATTTTTTTTCTTGAATCTTAGTACAAACAAAGATAGAAATTATTTTAGAAAGACATTGGAATAATTGGGTAAATGATATGCATGCTTCCGTTTTTTGTGAAATTGTCGGAGTTTTCGTAGGTTTGCACAAGAAAAAATAGAAGTCGCTATTTTTAGTTGAATTTTTGTTGTTCAAATAAAAAGATAGCATTAAATCCTTCCGATGGAGGTGCTTAATAGAATTAATCTCTTCGAAAGGGATGTTTCGGTCAGTTTTTTTATGAGTATGATGGGTTCTATAAAATTTGTTGTAAAGTATCTTCTTTCGGCATTGACGATGATTCTTCTATGCATGCCTATTCAAGCACAAATAGATGAATGGCTGCAAAGATTGGAAAAACACAATCCTAATTATCCTGTTTATTGTGATTCTGATACAATCACGATTAAAGAATACAACCAACGTATTCGTGAGATGGCTAAGACCCATGAGGAGGAGGGTATGAGTGGAGCTGAGTTTTTTGGAATACTCTTTGGTGTTGCCTTGACTATTTCTTTTATAATAGGCTCTATTGTAATTGTTATGGCACGACGAGAACAACGTCGGGAGGCAGAAAAGGAACGAAAATGGATGGAAGATAAGAAGGATGAAATAGATCAAATAGTTAAGGAAAGAGAACAAAGATTGACTACAGAACAAGAAAAAACATTCAATTATGAAGAATTGTCTTCGAAGGAAAAAGCACTATATATCTTAAGAAAATTGGGATGTGAAATAAATGTTATTGGTCCGGCAAATAGTATTGATTCGCATAAATTAACTCAGATTTATGAAGTGGACCAAAACAAAAAATTGAAGAGAGGACGTATCTCAGTTGTGGTAGCCTTGGATGATCTGTTTGTTGACAATCTGCTAATTGAGTATGAATCCTACCTTGGAGAGGAGTTGCAGTCCTACCTTCAAAGTAAATTGGCTATGCCACTTTTAGATGCGGAGGATATACTCAACAGTAGGTTAGAGTGGATCAAAGAGAATTATGCAGATGTGGATTGGAATGAAGTGTTTGTCAAAAGGAAATGCGATATGGTGTGCGAACTGAACGCTATTCCTTTGAGTGGTCACCAGGAGGATACACTTGCCATCATTGCTCTTCCGATCGATGCTCTCTCAAAAGCGTATGATGTGTTATGTTATATTCCGTTTGGAGGTGCTAATAGTCCTGAAGCAATGGAACATCGTAGTATCATTAAGTACTGGATGGATAAGTTTTCCATTGTTCCAGTATTCTTTTCTGGCAGTGAAGTGGTTTATCAGGTTGAGGTTGATAAGACAAGACAAATAGCAAAAGAACTCTCTTTGCAACATTTGGCATATTGTGAAGAGACAATCACGCAAAGCAATATGGATCTTGAGGATATTGAACTTTCCATCGAAAGATCTCGTTTCTGGTATTTCTGGTGGGATTAATCAGAAAAAAATAAAATTCGATGATTTATATTACCATATTGGGTATAGAAAAGGTGGACAGCCCCCCCAAGGTGGACAGAAAAGGTGGACAGAAAACTCGTGAAGTCATTCTATCGCTCATCGCAGAGAATCCACGAATTACCTCCATGCAGATGGAGGAAAGACTCGGCATAAACCGTAGTGCCATCTCCAAACACCTCAAACGTATGCAAGAAGAAGGTGTCGTTCGTCGCATAGGTCCGGACAAGGGCGGACATTGGGAGGTGAACCATAACACAAACGGATAAAATCCTCTCCCATGAAAAGAAGGAAACACACTTCCAAACTTGCCAAAAAATCTCGCTGGACTTCCTCTGATTGGGGATTATTTTTTACATTTGCAGAAGTGGACGCTTTATAAGCGGACATTATGGAAAAAGTTTACTGTGAAATGGATGCTAAAATGGATAGATTCTATCTGAGGCTATTTCATTGAAACTGAATAAGATAATTTGAGTCAACCTGTAAATTAACAAAATGGCAAAGAAAAATTCTAAGGAGATGCGAGGTAACGACGAACCGATATTAGTCAAATCGCATGACATTCGCCTGGATGAGGAGTATGTCAATTGGATAGCGGATATTAAGCATCGCTATCGTTCGACGCAAGTGAAAGCAGCCGTAAAAGTAAATGGGGAGAAACTGAAACAACTTGTTTCAGTAATGTTGCCCGATGACTATGACAAGAAAATCAAATATAATAGACTGTTACTGAATTAGAACGAAATGATGACAATAGAAGAAATACAGACTTGTAAAGAATCTCAGACATTCGATTGTAAGAGCATTCAGATTGATCCCAAAGCATTGGCAATACCCATTGTTGCTATGGCTAATGCAGATGGCGGTGTACTTGCTATTGGTGTTTCGGATAGAATGCGAAAAATTGAGGGCATTGATGGGAATGAGGCGAGATTGAATGAGTTACTTCGAGTTCCATTCGACTTCTGCAATCCGTCTGTAAAAGTGAAGTGCGAGTACCTGCCATGTACTACAGATTATGAAGGACGTGAAAATCGTATTCTGCTCATGCATATTCCAGCGAGCGTTCAACTTCATACCAATCAAGCAGACGAATGTTTTATGCGTGTTGGAGACAAGAGCAAGAAACTCAACTTTGATGAGCGCATGCAACTCCTCTATGACAAAGGAGAGCGTTATTACGAAGACAAGGATGTTTATGGAGCTTCCATCGATGATATAGACATGAATCTTGTTAATGATTACATGGGTGTTATGGGCTATGGAAAGTCTGGCATGGAGTATCTGAGAGAGAACAATGAGTTTATAATAGAGACAGATGGAAAACAGAAGATAAGTACTGCGTGCATTCTTCTCTTTGGCAAGAATCCGCAACGTTTCTTTCCTCGTGCTCGTACTCGTTTCATCCGTTATGAAGGAAAAGAGGAAAAAGTCGGACGAGAAATGAATGTTGTCAAGGATGTGACATTTGAGGGTGCTATTCTCCAACAGGTACGAAACACGATTGACTATTTGGAAACCCAGGTTCGCGAACATTCGTTTCTTGGTGAACATGGACAATTTATCACTCGTCGTAATTACTCAAAGTATGCCTTACAAGAGATGGTGGTCAATAGTTGTTGTCACAGGGCATATAATATCAAGGGGACCGAGATACAAATTAAGATGTTTGATGACCGACTAGTTTTTGAGACTCCTGGAGACTTGCCAGGACTAGTTCGACCTGACAACATTCGTCATACCCATTTCTCTCGCAACCCAAAGATTGCCCAATATCTTAAGGCATATAAGTATGTCAAGGAGTTTGGCGAAGGTATTGACCGTATCTGCAATGAATTGGAGACCAAAGGTTGTGCCATTCCGTCGTTCCATGTTGATGCTTTTATTTTGAAAGCGACATTGAGGGCGGAATGGGTATCAGAAAATGAGTTAGAACGTTCAAGTACTGCCCAAGTACCGCCTAAGTACCGCCCAAGTACCGCCCAAGTAGAAAAGTTGATTTCTGTAATGGACAGCGAGTATATTAGCGTACATGATATTATGAGCTTATGTGGCATTGTAAGACGTAAAACCATTCAAGATAGTTACATTACCCCAGCACTTACAGATGGCAGTATAGAGAGAAAATATCCCAATCAGCCTAAAAGACCTGATCAAATGTACTGCCTTACAGAACTTGCCAAAGAATGGAAGAAGAAAACACAAGATAATAATTAATAACAACAATTACTATGGATAAATTAACATCAAAGCCATTAATGCCTCATATTCATTATGTGGGTAGTGGTTATAGCGGACATTGGGAGGTGAACCATAACACAAACGGATAAAATCCTCTCCCATGAAAAGAAGGAAACACACTTCCAAACTTGCCCAAAAATCTCCTCGACCTTCCTTTGGTTGGAGATTATTTTTTACATTTGCAGTATGCTTCATGGTGTACAGACGAACAAGGAGAAATGTCAGGTAAACCATACGGAACCTTTGTTAGAAAGAAACTTCAGCCTGCAGATTAGATGTTTCTATCACACTAAACATCATTTGTCCGACGCTATTAGAATAATTCGAACACTTTTGGACAAATGGTAATACTTACAAAATTCAATAACATTAAGAGACTCATATAATGGAAGAACAAAATAATCCTATAGTAATATACCAAAGTGAGGATGGTAATACTCGCATTGAGGTAAAGCTTGAAAACGAGACCGTTTGGCTTACGCAACAACAATTGTGCGATTTGTATCAGACATCACGTACCAACGTTGTTGAACACATACAACATATTTACGAAGAGGGAGAACTTGAAGAGTCTGCAACCTGTCGGAAATTCCGACAGGTTCGTCAAGAAGGTTCTAGAATGGTGGGAAGAGAGTTGCCTTACTATAATCTTGACATGATTATTTCCCTCGGTTATCGTGTTCATAGCAAGGTTGCGACTCATTTCCGCAAATGGGCGACAGAGCGTTTGAAGGAATACATCATCAAGGGCTTTACCATGGATGACGAACGATTAAAACAGCTAGGAGGAGGTAACTATTGGAAAGAGCTTCTTGACCGCATACGCGACATACGTTCAAGTGAGAAGGTTATGTATCGTCAGGTTCTCGACCTATATGCCACAGCAGTAGATTATGATCCAAAGAGCGATATGTCCATTGAGTTTTTCAAGATTGTACAAAACAAACTGCATTTTGCAGCTCATGGTCATACCGCTGCTGAAGTTATCTTTGAACGGGCTGATGCAGAGAAGGATTTCATGGGTATGAGTAATTTCAAAGGTGATTGGCCGACATTACGTGATGCTAAAATTGCGAAGAATTACCTTATGCCAAATGAACTTAAGATTCTGAATAACATTGTATCTGGATATTTCGATTTCGCAGAAATCCAAGCTCTCCGTCATCATCCAATGTATATGGATGATTATGTGCGCCAGCTTGACAATATTCTATCATCCACAGGAGAACAAGTTCTTCTGGATGCAGGGAAAGTGAGCCACGACGAAGCCATGAAGAAAGCGGAGACAGAATACCGCAAATGGCAAGTTAATACCATTTCTCCCGTTGAACAAGCATATCTAGACAACATCAAAGCTATAAGCAAAAAGGGTGGAAAGCAATAGAAATAGAGACCATTTGTCCGATGCTAACAAATAGATTTTGTGGACTTCGAACATATGGTCTAGACCAACTTAACTTACTAAAGGAGGGAAATGGGCTCTGTTTAAAGGAACAAAATAATTGTACCAATGTACTAAATATAAGAAGACAAGAAAAGGAAATCTTTTGTTGACTCATTATATGTTATTTGTACTGCACTCTTTTTCCCATATCCTGCTAAAATGAGTAAAGAAACCATCCCCCAATCCTTTGCCAAAAAATCTCCCTGGACTTCCTTTGATTGGGGATTATTTTTTTTATATTTGCAGATGTATGCGCCATAAAGAGTATACAGACATATAGAAAAACGTTTACTGACGTTTTCCTTTGACGCTTCAGAACTTCGCAACTTTTGAATTTACTGTCAAAGAGGATGCAACGGTGGACTTATATGTCGGTATACATTGAATTACTTTGACTTGTTTCACGGGACAATCGTGAAAAAATTTCTAAACATATTTGTGCCGATTAATATTCATGGACACGTCCACCCATATAACAGAATGTTCGATAGACTTCTCTACTATTTGTCAACTTAGGTGTAAAGAATGTTCCACCTCCAAAGGTATTACGCACAATGGCATTGTAGGAAGAGGACAATTTTCTTTGTCTTCTTTTAAAGTTTTTTTGTACAACAACCCCCAAATTCGAAGAATTGAAATGTCAAACTGGGGAGAGATTTTCCTAAATAAAGAAATTAAAGACATTATACGATTTGCCTATGAAAAAGGTGTTCAACTCTATTGTGGCAACGGGACAAATTTTAATTATGTAGAAGAAGAGGTTTTAGAATATTTGACAAAATACAAAGTGCAATATCTAAATATTTCAATTGATGGAGCTACCCAAGAAACTTATGAGAAATATCGAACAAATGGGGATCTCAATAAAGTATTTGCCAATATCGAAAGACTTAATTATTATAAGGATTTGTATGCCAGCGAATTTCCAAAATTGTCCTGGCAGTTCATTATTTTCGGACACAATGAACATGAAATACCTCTTGTTAAACAGCTGTGCAAGAAATACAATATGGTTTTTAATCCTAAGCTAAACTATTCTACATTTTCTCCGGTAATAAATAAAGAATTTGTACGACGTGAAAGCGGCCTAGGTGTAGCGGATAGGAATGAATATAAGGAACTGCATAAAAGTGAATATAAAGTTCCTTGTTATCAATGTTTCTCCAGTCCTCAAATAAACTGGAATGGTGATATTCTTGGATGTTGCGTAAACAAGTGGAAGGTGATGGGAAATGTGTTGGAAACAAACATCTCCGAATGGGAGCAGAGTGAATACTATCAGAAACTAAAGGATATCCTTTTTGAAGGAGAGGAACCCAAAGAAGATTATCCATGCTTTCACTGTCCAAACCTTCAGAAAGTAAGAGAAAACCATCTAACGATTAGAGGTTTACAAAAATATAAATCATATATAGCTCCAGCTTTAAAAGATGATCCAACAAATAGACAATAAATCAGTTAGAAAATGTGCGGAATTGCACTCATCTGACATCTCATACCTGCAAGAATATTACAATGAACACGGTATGTTCCCTATGTTCAAGCAGGTCCTAATAGAAACTCGCACAGATTGCAATAATAATTGTTCATTCTGTCCCCACCATTTTAATAAGAAGAAGTTAGGTATAATGGAATGGGACTGTTATACAGCCATTATTGACCAACTGTGTGTGCTAAACTATAATGGAAGGGTGGCATTGATGTTATCCAATGAACCTTTATTGGATGATAGACTAGAAGATATGATTTTGTATGCCAAGAGTAAGTCTCAACGTCTTTTCCTTGATATGACGACAAACGGCAAATTACTTTCTTTAGAGAAGTTGGACAGACTGTTTTCTTTAGGTCTAGACAATGTAAACATTAACGATTATCGGGATGATAGAGATCAGAATCCAAGAAAACTCACACCAAATATAGTATCAATAATGGAGGCTTACGGTAATAATCCTAAGGTTGATATACATTTCAGACGTACGGATGAACGATGGCCGAATTATGCAGGTAATATACCTCAGGATTTTGTCAAAGAGGATTATGGTTTCTGTAATTTTCCTTTCAGAAAGTTGACTATATCCTATAATGGCGACATACTCCTTTGTTGTGATGATTTTCTTTATGATACAAAATTTGGCAATGTAATGAAAGACAGCCTTTTAGACTGTTGGAATAATAAAGAATTAGAAAAAATCAAATTATCACTACTCAAGAATAAGCGAATTAATATTTGTTCTCGATGTAATGATTTTCAGGATTATAAGGCATATTAAATAGAAGGTTATGAGTATTGGTTGGGACAAAATCAGAATTCTAGTTACAAATAAATGTAATTACAGATGCGCCTTCTGTCATAATGAGGGACAAGAGAAAGTGTCGTCATTACAAAACTTAAATGTACGTAACTTCAAGTTAATAGTGGATGCCATTAAGGAAGAACCTTTAAGCGAGTTTAACTTTAGTGGAGGAGAGCCATTCCTACACCAAGATTTGGTTGAGATGATTACTTATGCAAGAGAGAACCTTAAATGCGACATAAGTTGTGCCACAAATCTGTCAAGAGTTAAAGACGAACAGATTAAAAGCCTAACAGGGTTGAATATCAAGTTGAACATCCAATTCCCTTATGTTTCCCCTGATGATTTTCGAAATAGCACAGGCACAGGACAAATAGACAAGGTTATATCAAACATAGCCACCTGCTTGTCAGCAGGAATAAAGGTTGGGTTAAATACGGTTATCCAATCAAATGATGCAGATAGAACAAGGCAATTGATCCTTTTTGCCATTGAAAAGGAGTTGCCCATTAAGATGCTTCCCCAATTAGGTTTAGAGGGTAGTGAGAATTTCTTAAAGGAGCTTAAACCCATCTTTGAAAAATATGCCATTGACTTTCAGGATAAAAAGACAGGAGCTTTAAAGTGGACTTTGTTCCATAGTGGACGTAAGAGTAGTTTGGTATATATTGATTCTCCCTGTTTTTCGAAGGACTTTGAGACATGTAGACGATATAGTGAATTAAGAATATTGCCGAATCTAACTCTACAACCATGCATTCTAAAAAAAGCAAGTGCAAAACTTGACCTTACAAAAGGAAGAGAAAGTATTGTTAGACAAATGGAGTCACTTTGGCTTTCCTGGACTAATTGTTAATAAGAATATTAAGACTTACAAATTAATATATAGCGAATGAAGATCTTAATTGTAACTAGTGAGATTGGCTTGGAAGGAGGAGGTTTATCACTCTCATGTGCTAAACTCCAAAAGATGCTATCGGAAGATAATATGGTTGAGATAGTCAACTCGAGAAATCCAGCCTTCCCTATTGCAAAGGGTGGCTATAGTGGAAGTGTCTCCGCAGGCTTAGAATCTGAATCAAAGCTCAAAATGGAGAGCTATAAATATAATGGCTTTGATGTCGTAATTGGATTTGGGGGTAACTTCAATGGTTATTATGCATCACTCCTTTCTGAAAGAATAAATTCCCCCTTTATATTAAGTTTTAGAGGATCAGATATTAATCTTTCTAAATGGTCACCCGAAGATAATTGGTATATGGTGAATGCTTGCAGAAGGGCTAAGTTTATCGTATGCTTGTCTAACGAGATGAAGAGGAATGTTCTTTCATCAAGTGATGTCAAAGAGTCTAAAATCCACATAATTCCAAATTACATGGAGACTATATTTCAGGAGATTAGGGCTCAAAATGATTCTAATAGCATTAGAATGGGGTGCGCATCTTCTTTTTTGAATGAGAAAAAAGGTATAACCAATCTCCTACAAATGGTTGCTGAATTAAAAGCACTCACTTGTTCCAAAGTCTCTTTTGATTTTGTCGGTAATGTTGATACTGACTTGCTGAAAGGATATAACATCATTGCTGAAAAACTTGGCATTAAGGACTGTGTTTCTTTTATTGGCAAGATGGACAGAGAGTCGCTTGCATTACAAATGAAAAAATGGGATTATTATATCCAAGGATCTGTGTGTGAAGGTCATCCTAATGCGGTAATTGAGGCATTATCTGCAGGAGTCGCCATTGCAACAACACCTACTGGGTATGTTGCAGAGATTGCAAAAGATGTTTTTCCTGAAATAGTATTTGATAGTTTTGATTCAAAGAACATGGCTGAATCTATTAACAGATTGAACAACCTTGGAGACAAGTCTACAAAATACAAAGAATTGTGCAACAGGTTAGCTGAAAACTGTAATAAAGAAAAAGTAAAGTTCCAATGGGAAAGACTTGTTTCTTCTACTGAACCTGCTTCTACTGAATTACCTGTAAAAAATGTGATAGCCGTTACTCTTCATGATATATCAGGTCAAACCCATGATAATATCACAACTCCGATAACTGTCTTTTCGGAATTCGTAGAGTATATACACCAAAAAGGCATTGGACTGTGTTCGATGCGTGATTATGTTGCTAAAAGCAACGAGGAACAAAGGAAGTGGATTGTTTGTACTTTTGATGACGGATATAATGGAGTTCATGAATATGCTAAGCAGATTATGAAAAAATATCATTTTACTGCTACCATATTTGTCTGTACTTCCCTATTTGGGAAATATAATACATGGAATTATAAGGATTCAAAAGCACGTATTCACTTGAATATAGATCAGATAAAGGACCTTGCTAACGCAGGGTGGGAAATCGCCTCCCATGGTGTTTCGCATCATAATTTGCTTAAATTGAATGATCTGGAGATAGAACATCAATTGGCAGACTCTCAAAAAACTTTAATCGATATGGTGGGTTATTCTGATACATATGCGTATCCTTATGGTGCAAGTAATACCTATATTCAGAACATGGTCGGCAAGTATTACAAATATGCTTTTTCGTTGACAGAAGGAGGCTGTATTCTTGGAGTAGACAACCTGCATATTAGAAGATATTTCATATCAGACATTTATCGGATTTTTGGAAAATGAAGAAAATATTAGGCATATTACGTGGATTTCCTGGTTTGGGTAGGGTCGTTGGGGGTATGACTCTTCTGGAATCACTAAGGGATGATTTTAATATAGACATAAAAGTCACAACCTATTTGCAAGGGAATCAGTATCTAGCTACTCGAGGTTTTGGAGAACTAATAGATGTTTCTCCATTGGACTACTGTTCGATTGGACTTCTTCCTACAAACCAAGCAGGAACACATATTCATAAGATAATTAAGTCATACCAGCCAGATATGGTGATAATTGATGGGGAACCGTTGATATTAATGTCTTTACGAATATCATACCCGCGTTTGAAGATTGTAGCATTATTGAATCCTTCTGACGTTTGTAATCCAACAAACGAAAGGGAACCTATGGATTATTTCAACTACCATTATTTAATGGCGGATCTAGCTATTGTACATGGCACTCGAAGAGTTACGACCTCCTATCCATATAAAAAGTTAGTTAGTCTTAGTACTATCATTAGAAAAGAAGTTCTAAGCTTGTCTAACATCCCAGATAAAATAATTTATTGTATATTGGGAGGAGGAACAGTTAATGTTGGAGATGAATTCATTGAAAATTCTATAGAAATCGCACGCTTATGTTGCGAAACCGCTTATTATATGCTTGACTATTCATGGCATATAATATGTTCTAGCTCTAACATATATGATAAATTATCGTCAATGAAAATATGCAATAATACCCACATTTATGAAGGGATTTTAGATTCGCGAGAAATCTATAGCAATGCTTCCTTAATCATTACCAGATCGGGTAGGAATACATTGAGTGAGTTAGCTTTTCTTGGTATTCCATCCATTTCCTTTGTAACAGGCTGTAGTTATAGGAAGGAAGAGCAAAAACAGAATATCAATAACTTGAATGTGAAAAATATAAGAGTTGCTGATATAGGAATCCTTCCTAACGAATTTGCGCAGCTGTGTACGAAATCGATAAATAGCACTTGTGCTCAGAATGGTTTCCACCCAGGAAATAAAGAAGCGATAAATGAAATTCTTTCACTTCTAAATAGTTAAAATTATGAGCAATATATTAGTTACGGGAGGTGCTGGTTTTATTGGGTCTAACTTATGTGATTACTTTGTAAAAAAAGGCCATAATGTGACATGTTTAGACAACTTCTCAACTGGACACAAAGCAAACATACAACATCTTATTAACTACCACAAAGAAAGATTTCACCTTATAGAAGGGGATATTCGTGATCTGCATACTTGTCAAAGAGCAACAAAGGGGGTTGATTTTGTTTTCCATGAAGCAGCCCTTGGCAGTATACCTAGAAGTATTGATAATCCGATTCTCACGAACGAAGTTAATATAGGTGGCTTCCTAAATATGATTGTAGCTGCAAGAGATTGTGGAGTGAGAAGATTCATATTCGCGACAAGCAGCTCAATATATGGAGATAATACTGACTTACCCAAGAAGGAAAATAGCATAGGAAAGCTTCTTTCTCCATACGCCCTAACAAAATATGTTGATGAGTTATATGCAGATATTTTTTCTAAACTTTATGGGTTGGAATATATTGGACTTAGATACTTCAATGTATATGGAGAAAGACAAGATCCGAATAGTGCTTATGCCGCAGTAATACCTCTATTTATCAAACAATGTTTAACCGGAGAGTGCCCTATTATAAACGGAGACGGTTCATATAGTCGTGACTTTACTTACATCGATAATGCTATAAAAATGAATGTCCTTGCGATGGAGACTGAAAACCGATGCGCTGTAAATCAGATATACAATACAGCATGCGGTGAGCAGACTACTATACGAGATCTGATAGCACTGATAAAAGAGGAGTTGGGGAAACGTCAATTGCTTTCAAAAAACATGAAAGAAAATTATGGACCAGTTAGGAAAGGTGATATAGCCCATTCTCAGGCAAGTATTGAAAAAGCTAAAAAATACCTTTCGTACGAACCCCAAGTTTTTATTCGAGAAGGTATTTCTAAAACCATAGATTGGTTTATCTTTGATGAAAAACATTCGGATAATAGATAAAAATTCAACAACCTTGTTGTACGTTCAACGAGCGAACAAAATATTTTCCCGTGAAAATCTCACGGGAAAATATTTTGTTTGCTGCTATTTTACTAATTTTGCACCCAAAAGATGTTTCATTCTTGTATTTTCAAAAAACATCCATTATGGTAGAATCGTTTATAGTAAAGAATTATATGTCCTATAGGGATCAGGTGGAGTTGTCATTTCTCGCTTCAAAAAAGGAAAAGGCATCTACATTACCGCCTGAGTGGTATCAAGAGATTGACGGCAAGCGTATCTTACGTTTGTTGCTTTGTGTTGGTTTAAATGGAACAGGAAAGACCAAAATGATAGAGGCGCTACAATATTTGCGTATGCTTGCTATTTACAAGCCCCAAAAACCTACAGATCATCCTGCATATAGACCATTCCTTTTGGATGAGCAATCAAAATATGAGCCTTCAGAATTATCGCTAACTTACTATATTAACAATATCTGTTATTATTATTACATTAAGGTAAGCGAGAAACGTATAGAAGAAGAGATTCTAAAGCAGCAATCACCTAACGTTTTATTGTATCACCGTTTATACAATGCTGATACGGACACCGTGTCTATCAAATTTGGTCCTGATAGTGATATTAGTAAGAGTACTCAACAGGCATTGAAGTTGACAGTAATTCAGAACTCGTCCGTTTTATCTGTTTTCGGTTCCCTAAACTTAGAAAGTCAATCATTAAAATCAAATTATGATTTTTTTGATAAGCACATTAGTTTGATACGCAAATCTGCTAATCAGAAAATTGCGGATAAATTAAAAACAGAAAATCCAGAGAGAGATTCACAAGTAAAAAGAATGTTGCTTCAACTATTAAAGGATGTAGGTACAAATGTTTGTGACTATGAAGTAGATGAGGTTACGTTTAATATCTCTGATATAGAAAAGAGTGTCCCTGAATTGCTACTTCACCAAATACAAAAAGAACATCCTGGTGGTCACATCTCACAAAAAACATTAAGGCTCATTCACTCTACTCCTTTAGGAAATAAAAGCCTTGATGATAGTTATGAGTCATTAGGCACGATGAACATTATCAAGCTTCTTCTTGTCATGTATGATGTTGTGATTGGACGCAAGTGTTCATGTATTGATGAAATTGAATATGGTATCCACACCAAGGCTTTGGACTTTTTGCTCAAGATGTATCTTACGATAGCGGACAACTGCCAATTTGTCGTTACGACTCACGATCTTTCGCTATTAAAGTCTAAAAACCTAAGAAGGGATGCTGTCAGAATGTTCGAGAAGGATGAGTATGGTGTGACCCAAATTAAACGTATGTATGTACATAACACTTTGAATTTCGCCAATGTGTATGAAAAGATTTTGGATGAACAACTTGGTCTTATGGCAGAGAGTCTTGATTCGCTTAGTAAATACAGGGGATTGATACAAACTTTTTATGACGAATTTGAGAGTGGTAAGCGTGAATAACTAACGCAATACTCGATTAGATCTGTTGCTTTTAATCAATTCTACAGAATTTCCCGTGAAAAAACCACGGAAATTTTGTAGAATGGATATTTTTTTGTATCTTTGCACCCGGAGTTCATACTAAGACCCCGGGTAGGACCGGTTGAACGTCCCCAAGGCTTATGAAGCAAAATTTACTTTTTAAAACAGAATGTTCAATTATTAAGGCAGAAAGGAGGCACTCATGACAAGGGTAAAGAATGTATCAGGATCAAGCAGATTTGCTGCGCCCAATGGTTATTCGTCATGGTTGGATTATTGGGAGAAACAGACAGGTACAAAAAAATATACTTGTGGTGCCAGTGGATGTAGTAACAATGATTTGGTTGGTGCTCACGTTCAGAAAGTAAACAGCAGTGACAAGAGTTGGTATATTACCCCACTCTGCAAAGCTTGTAATCAGAGAACGGATGAGTTTGATGTGTTCTGGGATCTTGTTCCCGTTCCATCGAATCTTTAAGATGTCACTCTGCAGCTTACCTTAATTAAGGTAGGCTGCAGAGCCGTTTAATTAATCTTCAATTTTTATCATAATATGTTTGTAAAAGGTATAGAAATAGCAACAAATTATACAAGACCGATTCGTTCGATTCTTCGTGATTATGGCAGTAACGAAGTTTTGCCTGGATGTACCACATGTATTATCATTAATGACCAAGGCTAGTTGTTGACATGCAAACATGTGACAGATGGACTTATCAAACCTGCAGATGTAATTAACAACAAATATGCTCAATTTAAGGCTGATTTTGCAGGACTACCTACTATGTCTGCCAATAAGAAAAGAAAGGCTATTGCCATGCTTGAGCAGAAATATGGGTACTCTAAAAGTAATCCTTGTACTATTCAAATCCGGGGTTGAAAGGGCAGAGTGGAGGACCGCTGTTTGACAAGCAAGGAGTTATATGTGGCTTGCAGTCATCTACAGTTTCACCCCTCCCATTGGTTTTGATCAGACAAACAGAGAAATCATGATAGATGGCAAAAAAGAAGGCTTCAAATTATCCGTTCTTGCATCTGGGTAGGTGCGTACATGTGGATGTTATTAAAAAATTCCTTGATGAGCAAGGGGTTAAATATCAGAGAGGATAAAGTCGAAATGTATAACGGTTGCCTGAAACATGCAGCCACTTAGGAATCCCCGCCACGGGACGGGCAATAATGATTATGGCAAAAGATAGTGATGGCCGTAAGTTCAATCGCATTCCTGAATATGATCGAGTCCAGAATGGCAAAACCATTCATGTGCCTGCTCATGTCAGAAGCAATCGAAGCGATTGTAAAGGACAAAAGGGAAAGTGATTGTAGTTTCCAGTTATGTAATAAATAGAACTATAATTATTTAAAAACAACCGAAATACATAATTTTCATGCAAATTCGAAAGGCCATTCCGAATTTGCATGAAATGATTCTAAGTGGATCTTCACGCACGCCTACCCAATAGCCACCCCCTTCACCCCAATTCCATAGTGGTTTGATTCGTATCGGTATCTCTCCACGACAATGTGATAGTTGAGATGGTAGTCTGACGATAACTGTCCGAGGCGCTTTAGGATAGACTGGTTCGACAGGCTCTTGGTGCCTGCAGACATCATCTTGCTCCATATCTCCCTTGGGATAAGAATGTCTTCGGCGAATCTGTTCGCCTCCTTCTCCGTCTTGTTTTCTCTGGAATAGGTCTCGTCCGAAGAGATAAATATCGTCTCTTTGTCCCCATCCATGTGTAGTGCTATATGCCCAAGTTCATGCAGGACATTAAATATCAATTTGCTCATGTCGTTATAGCGGTGCGTCACCACAATGGCTGGATAATCAGTCATCTGGATGGCTACTGCGTCAATAGGTGTTTTCTCCAGCTTCGTAACTACCTGATACGATATGCCATGACTGTAAAGGATATTCTTTATGTCCATCTCTTTTATGCCTCCCTTGTGGGTCATCCTGGCTATCTCCATAGCTGCATCTTTGGCACTTGACCTTGAAAATGCCGCCTTCGGCCTGTCTCTTCTGGATGCGATGTAGGCCAACAAGAGCCACGTCGTCTGGTTCTTCTCCTCAATGTCCAGCTTGTCACTTTTCTTATAGCGTGTTTGCATAATGAATTGCTGGTGATCGATTTCAAGGGCAGGAAATCCCAACATCTCTTCCAACCTAGACAACTTGTCCTGAATAAACAACGACGGATGAATGGACAGCCGCTTGTATAACTCCGGAAGGTTTAAAATGTCGGAAAGAATCCTTTCCTTTTTGATGGCGGCCGCTTCTTGCTCGTCCCTTATAGCAACATTCTTAGAATCAATCTCGTACTGAGACTGCAGGTTTAGCCAAAACTCAGAAGGAATATCTAGTGCCAACTCTAATTTGGCCGCAATGGCAGGAGTGATGTTCTCCCCCTTGAGTAGCCGGCTCAGATTGGATGTTTTCATACCCATCCTGAAAGCCAACTCCTTCTGCGACATTCCTCTCGCTTTTATCTCATCCTTAACGATTTCCGTAGGGTGGACTGCTGCGAATGGAATATGTTCCGTATATTTATTTGTCTCCATAATGCTCGTTGATTTCAATTAGTTTGATCCTAATACCATTCTCAAATTCCTCGAAGATTAGCCTATATTTTGACGTGTATCCAATCCTCACACTAGATTTGCCAGACAACCCATATTTCAGTTTCTCATAATGCAATTGTTGGAATTTTTCCAACCCGACAACATTCTTTGTAACTCTCAAAATTTGCATCACCTTATCCAAATCCCGAAGGAATGTCTTGTTGCTCTTTAGCTTTTTATAGCGCTTGTCTGCGCTATTATGAGTAGATATCAATATTTTAAGCTCTTCATCTTCGAATTCAATAATCATAAACAACAAAATTTCGGTACAAAAATATAAAAAAATTATCAAAAGTGATAACTTATGGTAGAAAATTCCATATGCACTTTTCGTTTGTAAAATTACTACTTTCCCCCATTAAAGCAAAATATTCTCTCCCCAAACTCGAAATAGTTTTTATCGCTTAGTAGAACTTTTTTGTCATAAAAATAGTACTTTTGCATATAGATGTCACCAAAGCTCATCATTAAATTTCAACCTTCCCATGCTCGATAAACTCTCCATAAAAATACAATCCGGCGAACTCGTTGAAGCCTCCGTCCCCGTTATCCTCTCCGCCAGTCGTTCAACGGATATCCCCGCTTTCTACGCCCAGTGGTTTATCAACCGTTTGCGGGCGGGCTACTGCGTGTGGTACAACCCGTTCAACCAGAAGCCTACCTATGTGTCGTTCCAAAACTGTAGGGTGGTGGTGTTCTGGACAAAGAACCCTCGTCCGCTGATTCCTCTGCTGCATGAGCTGGATGAGCGGGGCATCCACTACTACTTTCAATTCACCCTCAACGACTATGATAATGAGCACTTCGAACCAAACGTGCCCAACGTAGCGCAACGAGTACAGACCTTCCGTGAACTGTCCGATCGTATCGGTAAGGAACGTGTCATCTGGCGTTTCGACCCTCTCATCGTCACCCCGCAACTCTCGCCTCGTGACCTGCTGGTGAAGGTGTGGAATCTAGGCAACCAACTCAAAGGATTGACCGACAAACTTGTCTTTAGCTTCATCGACATCAATGGCTACCGCAAAGTACAGTCCAACCTCGTGAAGGAGACCAACCAATTCTCGAAGGAATCTATCGAACAGGCGGAGTTCACCCAAGCACAGATGAACGAGATTGCCGACGGCCTCGCTAAATGCCGCGACCGCTGGCACGATGAGGGTTGGGACCTGCAACTCGCCACCTGCGGCGAACAGATCGACCTTGACAAGGATGGCATCGAACATAACCGCTGCATCGACGGTGAACTGATGAAACGTCTCTGGGCAGACGATAAGGATTTGCTCTACTACCTCAACTACGGCGAACTGCCCGACAAGAATTCCTTGTTCGGTATGGATTTCAGTCGTCCGCCCTTATCGCCCGAAAAGATGAAGGACAAAGGGCAACGCAAACTCTGCGGCTGCATGATGAGCAAGGATATCGGTATGTACAACACGTGCAGCCACTTCTGCGTCTATTGCTACGCTAATACAAGTAAGGAGAGTGTTCAGAAAAACAAAGTCAAACACCACCCAGATTCGGAAAGTATTATCGGATAATGGTCTGTTTTTATTCCGATATTTTGCGAAAATATCGGAGTATATTTCATATATTCTGTAAAAATATCGGAGTTTGTATCTAATAAAATTGCAAATTATCGGAGTTTACGTCTGAAAAATTTGCAAATTATCGGAGTTTGTGTATATTTGCACAAAAACGAATTAGGTATGATAGACGAGAAAGTTATACTGCAAGTGCTTGAGGAACAGAGAGAAGAAGTGCTCAATTATACAACTGACCTCTGGGTGAGGCGTGATGAAGAACAATTTTTTGAGTTCGATAGCCAGCTGGCACAGGTGGTGATAGGTGTCCGACGGAGTGGAAAGTCAACACTGTGCCATAAAGTATTGAAAGAACACGACGTTACATATGCATACGTCAACTTCGATGATGACAGGCTTGTAGGTATGCAGACGCATGAACTGAATCTCTTGTTGACGAGCCTCTATCAAGTCTATGGCGTTGATGTCAAGTATGTCTTTTTCGATGAAATACAAAATGTAGATGGCTGGCATATCTTTGTCAACCGATTGTTGCGGTCGGGCCTTCGTGTTTTTATTACGGGTAGCAATGCCAAATTGTTGAGTGGCGAGTTGGCAACGCATCTGACAGGAAGGTATAATGAAATTCGTTTGTTTCCTTTCTCGTTCGCGGAATATTGCGCCTATCATACCATTGATACAAAATCACTTACGACAAAGGCAGAAGCCATTCGGCGGAATGCTTTCGTTCAGTATGTCAATGATGGCGGGTTCCCCGAAGTTCAGTCTTTAAACAACAAACGAGGCTATATGCAAAGCTTGTTAGAAGCAGTCTTACAAAAGGATATCCAGCAACGTTTTAGAATACGCAATGTGGATATTCTTCGAAAAACGTCCTATCAGTTAATTAGCACACCGTGTCAAGTCGTTAATTATGATGAATTGTCGGAGGTGTTGAATGTTTCTGACAAAACTTTACGAAACTACGTCGATTATCTACGTCAAGCGTTTCTTGTTCAATTGCTGCCAAAATTTTCATTCAAAAGTAAAGAGAGGATTGTGGGAGAAAAGGCATATCTTGTAGATACTGGTTTGGAAAACAATCGAGACTACTCTATGGCGGCCGATAATTTAGGATGGCGACTGGAAAATGTGGTGTATATTGAATTGCTACGTCGTTGCTCTAATAAATATTTAGATGTTTATTATTACAAGCCAACCTCTAATTCAAAAGAAATTGACTTTGTAGTTTGTAATCAGAATACTCCCCAAGAATTGATACAAGTTGCATACGACATAAGTTCTCCAAAAACCTTCAATAGAGAAACATCAGCTTTGGTGGACGGAGCAGAAAAGTTAAACTGCAACAACCTAACGTTGATTGCTATAGCACCATCACGAACGGCGGTAGTGAAGAATAAAACAATCAAAATCTACTCAGCAATAGACTGGTTGCTCAATATAAACAATTGATTTACGTATGACCGACAAAACAGCCATAACTCTTCCCAACGGCACGAAGGTTGAAGCCTCCGCCCCCGTTATCCTCTCCGCCAGTCGTTCAACGGATATCCCCGCTTTCTACGCCCAGTGGTTTATCAACCGTTTGCGGGCGGGTTATTGCGTATGGTACAACCCGTTCAACCAGAAGCCTACCTATGTGTCGTTCCAAAACTGTAGGGTGGTGGTGTTCTGGACAAAGAACCCTCGTCCGCTGATTCCTCTGCTGCATGAGCTGGATGAGCGGGGCATCCACTACTACTTCCAATTCACCCTCAATGACTATGACAACGAGGGCTTCGAACCTAACGTGCCTAGCGTGGAACAACGGGTGCAGACCTTCCGTGAACTGTCTGAACAGATCGGCAGGGAACGGGTCATCTGGCGTTTCGACCCGCTTATCGTCACCCCGCAACTCTCCGTGCGTGACCTGCTGAAAAAGGTCTGGAACCCGGTAACCAACTGCGTGGACTGACAGACAAACTGGTCTTCAGCTTCATCGACATCAATGGCTACCGCAAAGTGCAGTCCAACCTCGTGAAGGAGACCGACCAATTCTCGAAGGAGACCATCGAACAGGCGGAGTTCACCCAAGCACAGATGAACGAGATAGCCGACGGCCTCGCTAAATGTCGCGACCGCTGGCACGATGAGGGATGGGACCTGCAACTCGCCACCTGCGGCGAACAGATCGACCTCGACAAGTATGGCATCGCCCACAACCGTTGCATCGACGGCGAACTGATGAAACGCCTCTGGCCTGACGATAAGGATCTGCTCTACTACCTGAACTACGGGAAACTGCCCGACAAGAATTCCTTGTTCGGTATGGATTTCAGTCGCCCGCCCTTATCGCCCGAAAAGATGAAGGACAAAGGGCAACGCAAACTCTGCGGCTGCATGATGAGCAAGGATATCGGTATGTACAACACGTGCAGCCACTTCTGTGTCTATTGCTACGCTAATACAAGTAAGGAGAGTGTTCAGAAAAATAATGTCAAACACCATCCTGATTCGGAAAGTATTATTGGGTAAGGTTACGATGTCATCCGATAGTTTAGAAGTTGTTCTTTGTCCAGACGAGTGCCTCTTCAGGTCCCAAGTCATACTTAAGCGATGGAATGAAGAACGTTCTTTTTCATGGCTGGAAAAGTTTCAGAAGGCTGACCATTGATTACGAGTTCTACGCCGACACTTCCGTCGCTATGGAGCAATTAGCTTTCTGTTCCCTAATGTTAACAAAATTATTGACCAAATTTCAAACATTTTCTAAATATTAATTTCTATTTTTTAACTTTGCAAAGATTGTTGAATCTATTTTTAATAAAAAACAATTTGAATAAATGAAGATTGAAGGTGGAATATTGGGAGTTATTTTCTCTCTGGTATCGTCTCTTATTAAAGGATTAGGAGCTAAAGCGATTGGCATTATTGTTAAAGGACTAATTATGGGTGTCGTTTTTGCATTGGTATTGACACCTCTTATTTTTTCATGGGGTGAATTTAGTAAATTGAGATTCCTCGTTTCCGTTGTATTCTTTTTTGCTGCAATTGCTGGTATTGTTGCATATTATGTTTTGCATAGAGCTCCTGAAATCATCGATCCTTCTATCGACCATACAATTGCCTCTAATTACGATTACATCCAAAGTAAGGTAGGTGGTATTTCAGAAAAGGTAGATCCTTCTACGCTCTTTAGTTCGTCTAAGGATTTTATTTTGAGCAAACTCAAATTCTTGTCGCCTTTTTTGTCGGGTTTGACATACGAACAATTCTCAAAATATGCTAATACTGCAGCTCAACTGGGAAGTAATGTGTCGGGGGCTGTTAATAATACTTATTCTTATGTGAACAAGTTGCAGAATAGTAAGGATGATCCTGAAGCTTATTTGATCAATTTCCTTTCTCCAATTAAATCGTTATATAGAATTCCTATCAACGACTTAAAAGGCAAAATCAAACTGGCACTTATTCTTATCCCTATTTTGTGCTTGGGTATTCGTATTTGGATGAATTTTGATCTTGTGAAAAGCTTTTTTAACGGACTCTTGGAGTCATAGATATTTTGATCCTGGATTCCACAATAAAAGCTAACAAGGACTGAGATTTTCAATCACGATTAAAGAATACAACCAACGTATTCGTGAGATGGCTAAGACCCATGAGGAGGAGGGTATGAGTGGAGCTGAGTTTTTTGGAATACTCTTTGGTGTTGCCTTGACTATTTCTTTTATAATAGGCTCTATTGTAATTGTTATGGCACGACGAGAACAACGTCGGGAGGCAGAAAAGGAACGAAAATGGATGGAAGATAAGAAGGATGAAATAGATCAAATAGTTAAGGAAAGAGAACAAAGATTGACTACAGAACAAGAAAAAACATTCAATTATGAAGAATTGTCTTCGAAGGAAAAAGCACTATATATCTTAAGAAAATTGGGATGTGAAATAAATGTTATTGGTCCGGCAAATAGTATTGATTCGCATAAATTAACTCAGATTTATGAAGTGGACCAAAACAAAAAATTGAAGAGAGGACGTATCTCAGTTGTGGTTGCCTTGGATGATCTGTTTGTTGACAATCTGCTGATTGAGTACGAACCTCACCTTGGAGAGGCGTTACAGCCCTACCTTCAAAGCAAATTGGCTATGCCACTTTTAGATGCGGAGGATATACTCAACAGTAGGTTAGAGTGGATCAAAGAGAATTATGAAGATATGGATTGGGATGAAGCGTTCGTCCAAAGGAAACGCAATACGGTGTGCGAACTGAACGATATTCCTTTGAGTGGTCACCAGGAGGATACACTTGCCATCATCGCTCTTCCGATTGATGCTCTCTCAAAAGCGTATGATGTGTTATGTTATATTCCGTTTGGAGGTGCTAATAGTCCTGAAGCAATGGAACATCGTAGTATCATTAAGTACTGGATGGATAAGTTTTCCATTGTCCCAGTATTCTTTTCTGGCAGTGAGGTCGTTTATCAGATGGATGTTGATAAAACAAGTCAAATGGCAAATGAACTCTCTCTGCAACATTTGGCTTATTGTGAAGAGACAATCACGCAAAGCGATATGGGTCTTGAGAATATTGAGCTTTCCATCGAAAGATCTCGCTTTTGGTATTTCTGGTGGGATTAATCAGGAGGGAAGCGGGCGAATTTGTTAAAGAAGAATTAATCTAAAAATAAAGAAGATGATAAAAAAAACATTGTTATTACTGATTATATTTGGATTCTCGTTATTTGTATCCGCCCAAACAGAGGAGAAGCAGTATTACATATATAATATTTTTAGTCTTCCTTCAAATCTGACTTTGCATACAGGATATTATATAACAGTTGATGATGGTATGCTCATATATACGCTTAGAGATGAAAATGACAAAAGAATTAAATTTAATACCCCAGCTGCAGCTCTTATGTATTTGTTTTCTATAGGTTGGGAATTATATGAAACAGGTACTGCTTCGGATGCGGCCCAACTTTATTGGATAATGCGAAGACCTTGCACAAAGGATGAATTTGATAAGGCGGTAAAAAAAAGTATATGGTGAAATCTTACAGTAATTATTGAAAAATTATGGAAAACATGAAAGAAGATATTATAGAAAAGAAAAGGAATCTGACACAGTATCTCTCTGAACGGGATGATTCCTTGTTTTATAGGATAGGTATAGATACAATATTGCCGGACAAGGAGCTGATTGTGGCAAGTCTGACACTTCTTGAGTTTGAAGAAATGTATCTGATATTTGACATTTTCCCATACGAGATGATTCGGGAGGTATGGATTGCTGAGATGGTCTCCGTAGATTGCTATGACTCAGTTTTAAATAAACTATTGGCGTATCTCTTTTTCAATGTAAAGAACTATAAGGAGTTTAGGAAAGAGGTGTGTGGAAAGGAGGAAGAGGAAGACGACATAAAATCCCATACCAATCTAAACGAAAAGATAGCGAAAGCAATCTTAAGAGATTACCCATTTGTGTCTGGATATCAGTTTGTTAAAATGCCTGAAGGATGGTGGCATTGCACCATTACGATGTTACATCGTATAAAAGATTATCTGACAAAAAAGGGCATTGAGGATTTTATGATAAGAGAAATGAGCGAAAAATTTGGCTATGGGGATTGCAAAACGACTTTCGGTGATGATACGATAAATGATATATTAAAAGATTGGGAATCCGAAACGTATAATACATGTTGCGTATGTGGTAAACCAGCAACAAAATACACAGACGATTGGATTCGACCCTATTGTGATGATTGTTTTTCAAATAAGAAAAAGTAGAAATAGGCATAAGCACAATAAAGCCCTTGGAATGTTTATTTAAATACATTTGCCAGTAGGTTTGCATGATAAAATTTGGGTGTTGTGCACCTGAGACTATGACACAATGGGATGAGATGGCTGAATTTATCTCTAAATTTCCGAATGATACATTTCTTGTGGTGGGACATACGGATAGTCGTGGAAGTGAGGAATACAATCTAAAACTTTCGACAGAAAGAGCTAGATATTCTCGTCAACTCCTCATTGAACGTGGTGTGGATCCAGAAAGGGTCAAATTCATTGGTTGCGGTGAAACAGAACCTAAGATACCCAAAGCAGAAACCAAACCTGAACACGAACAAAACAGACGTGTCACCTTGGAAATTTATTCTCCACAAAGAGTTAAAGAGATAAAAAAGAAGACAAAGACGAGATGATAGGTGGATTTTAAAAGAGTTTGTTTTGTTAGCTTCTTTTTCGACAAATGGATTATTCCCTCTGGTAATCATTCATCATTTCATAAAGATATGCGGGACTTTGGACATAAAGTTCCCCTTCCTCATCCTGCAAGGCTGGCATCAGAGGTGAGTTATACACGTGTTCCATAGCCTCCTCAATGGAGCAATTTGTGTCCTCCATGACATATTTCACCAATTCGCTTAAAGCATAGTCAGTTAAATATGTTGCTATTTGATGATGAGAGGGTTGTTTCATAAGGTTTCAACGTTTATTTTATGAAAAAAACGTAATGCTTGTTCTGTTCCAAAGTAGTATTGTTGATCGAGATATTTATCTTGAAGTAACATGGCTGCTTGTTCCGGCGAATAGATACCTTCGTGGTAGTTCGTTAGTTGCAATACAACACCATCGTCGGCAATAGGCCCCACAACAATATCATAATTATGTATAGTTTTTTTGTTTTTCTTATCTCGATTAGCATCCACAAATAAAAACCACTCCACGCAAGCTTCTTTGGGGAAGATTTTTACATTTAAATCTGAATGAAACGCATTTTCGTCCATTTCATAGCTTATCAATGTAGCTGTTCCTCCGAATAAATGCGATCTTTTTTGTGCCATGCGGATAGCTGTTGCTTTATCAGGTGTCAAATAGAATCCTCTTCCGAAATCTTTGTGATTCAACCCCTTTAAAAGGTCTATTGTCTCAATATCTTGATTGGTTCCGTGATAGAGTCTCATGCTAATGTTCCTCCATTTTTTTGACAGATAATGAGTAGGTCATCTATTGTCTCGTCCATCGATTGTAGATGTTCCACATCATAAAACTCAATTAGAAACGATAGTCCTTTGTACTTGTGCAAATAGCGGAATGCTTCTTGCCGAGTCATAGCAAATCGTTGTCCAAATGCATGGATACATGCTGTTAAAAATGGTATTTCATACTTGCTCATTTCGGTCGTTGATATCTACTTTTGCAAATATAACATAATATTTTATATTTTAAAATTCTACTTTTCAAACTGCTTTTGCTACCTTTGAAAGGTCTCTATTAAACCTCATAAATGATCATACATGAACTTCGGAAAGCAAAAATGTGAAGCGCTAAAAGCCATCAGGAAACAGATAGCTGATTTGAACAATATTCAATATGTTCCCTGTGAATGTACTCATACGGGTGAATGTATGGGTACGTGTCCGACCTGTGAGCGAGAGCGACAATACATAGAGGAACAACTATCCATCAAGAAGAAAAAGGGAAATATATTGAAGATTGCAGGTGTTGCTGCTGGCTTGTCTGCCATCACTGCTTTTCAGGAGGCTGTCGCTCAAGAACAATCCATGAATGTAGATTCTACTTCTATAAAGTTTGAGTGGAATTTCAAGAATTTCACCATGGGGGCAATTGTTTCTCCAGAGACAATTAATCAATGGAATGAAATGGCTGAATTCATTTCTAAATTTCCCAATGACACATTTCTTTTGGTAGGACATACAGACGAACGGGGTAGTGATACATATAACCTAAAATTTTCAGAAATGAGAGCCAAATATTTGCGTCAATTACTCATCGAACGTGGTGTGGATCCAAAAAAGATCATAGCAATTGGTTGCGGTGAAGCAGAACCTAAGATACCCAATGCGGAAACAGAACTTGAACACGAACAAAACAGAGGCGTTACCTTGGAGTTTTATTCCCCACAAAGAGTCAAAGAGATAGAAGAGAAGACGAAATGACAATTTTTCTACATCTGAGATTTTTCTCTATCTTTGCACTTTCAAAAAAAGTGAAATAAACTGCTTCTAAAGCATATAAGATATATGATATGAAAATATTTTTGAAAAGCTTGTCATTGGGACTGGTGTTATTTGGGTTGGAATGTTCTGCACAAACTGTTAGTGGTAATGTGGATGGATATGATTATGTGGATCTAGGTTTAGATAGTGGTAGATTATGGGCAACCTACAATGTGGGTGCATCAAAGCCTGAGGAATATGGAGACCATTTTGCTTGGGGTGAGACGAGACCAAAAGAAGACTATTCAGAAAATACATACAAATGGAGCACGGCTGATGCAATGGGATGGTTAGACCAGCTATTGAAATACAATCTTGATGATAGTTATGGAGTGGTAGATCGGAAGACTGTCTTGGATGCTGCAGATGATGCTGCTACAGCCAATTGGGGTCGTTCATGGAGAATGCCAACAGATACTGAAATAAAAGAGTTGATAGCAGGTTGTTCTTGGGAGTGGACGAATAATTTCAATAACACTGGCGTTGCGGGTAAGGTAGGTACATCTAATTCTAATGGTAATATTATCTTCCTACCGGCCGTTGGTAATTATGATGGAACTGCTCACGATTACATTGGCCGTTCGGGTTACTATTGGTCATCAAAGATTACGAATGAATCAAAATATGCGTATCACATGTACATCCTGGATACGAACATTAATTGTTTTTATAGTAATCGATATTATGGGAAATGCGTTCGTCCAGTGTTGGCTGTAAATGTCAGTAGTGGTGTTTCAACCATCAGTAATCAAGCACTGCAGGTTTATACAGAAAGTGATGGAACGATTCATGTTACCAATGCTCAGGCGAATGCTATTTTACAAGTAACGGACTTAAATGGTAAAGTAGTGATCTCTACAGTTACCGATTGCTATGGGAATTCAGACATTAAACTTTCTGATTTAAAAGATGCTTATGTCATTACAGTTGGCAACCAATCAATCAAAGTTATTGTGAAATAGATCTGGGCTTATTCCATTCTTACGTATTTCATATATTCTTCGTAACTGATGTGTCTTCCACCCATGCTTTTCAGATGTGGGGTTTCGAACTGGCAATCAATCATCACACATCCGTTCTCATCCATTATTTGAGACAGAAAGATTAAAGCTAGTTTAGATGCGTTTGGAACGAGCGAGAACATGCTTTCTCCAAAAAAGCATTTACCCAATGTCACCCCATATAATCCTCCCACAATATGATCCTCTTCCCATACTTCTACACTAGCAGCGAAGCCTTGTTCATGTAGTTGCGTGTAGGCTTTTATCATGTCTTCACCCAGCCATGCTCCTTCCTGTTGAATGCGTAACTGACTGCAATGGTGAATCACCTTTTCGAAATCTTGATTGAAGGACAATATATAGGTGCCTTTGTTCATGAGTGTGCGCATCGAGTGGGAGATGTGTATCTCGTTAGGGAATATGACGAACCGATCCATGGGACAATACCAAAGGATAGGGGAGTCGCGAAAAGAGTACCATGGGAAGATGCCATTGGAATATGCTAATAATAGTCGGTCGATGGACAGATCTCCTCCTGCTGCAAAGAGTCCGTTTTCCTCACCATAGTGCGGATCTGGGAAATATAAATCGTTGGGTTCCAGTTCAATTATCATATCTGTGGATGGTTTAAAATGAGTTTATCTTCGTGTACCTCTATGCGGGCATCTCCTCCATCTTTTAGAGAACCGAATAATATCTCCTTGGTGAGGAGTGTTGTGAGATAGGAGTGTATGGTTCTGTCCATTTCTCTGGCGCCATATTCTTTCGAGAAGCCTTTGGTTAGTAATAGTTTGTGTGCCTCTTCGGAGATTGTTATATGGATGTTTTTATTCTTCAGTTTTGTCTGTAGCTGAGATAGTTTCTTGTTTAAGATCATCTCTGCCATTGTCTCATCCATATCATTGAAGACGACGATATCATTTAGACGATTGATAAATTCAGGTTTGAATGTACGTTTGACTTGACTCATCATGGCATTGCCTGCGGTGACCCTGGATCCGAAGCCGATGTTTGCCTGATGGGCATATTGCGCACCTGCATTGGAGGTCATCACCAATATGACATGACGGAAATCTGTTTTTTGTCCTTTATTATCTGTTAGGCTGGCATAGTCCATTACTTGTAACAAGATGTTGAAAATGTCGGAGTGCGCTTTTTCTATCTCATCTAATAGCAGAACACAGTTAGGAGTGTTGTTGACAGCACTGGTCAGAAGTCCACCGTCATCATATCCTACATAGCCTGCAGGCGAACCGATCAGTTTGGCAACAGTATGTTTCTCTGTATATTCGCTCATGTCAAAGCGAATCATGGTGATTCCTAGTTTCTCTGCTAATACTTTGCAAAGCTCCGTTTTACCTACACCTGTTGGTCCGACAAAAAGTAGGCTTGCAATCGGTTTGTTATCGTCTAATAGTCCTGCCTTAGACATTTGGATGGCTTCCACCAGTTGTGTGACAGCATGATTCTGTCCGTAGATCTGTGATAAGATATCTTGTTCCAGAGTTTGCAACAGATTATTGTTCTCTTTTGATTGAAGAACCTTTGCATCAATCTTACATACTTTGAAGAGGATAGCATCGATCATTTCTTTCTCTATAGGATATATCTTTTCTCGATTATCAGAGGAAGGACGATGGGTTTGAGAATAGGCTCCCGCTTCATCTATCAGGTCAAATGCTTTGTCAGGAAGATGTCGGTTGGATATATATTGTGCACTTGCCTTTACTGCATGTTCAATGGCTTCTGGCGTATATTTCACATGATGGTATGTTTCATATTTCTCCACCTTCGTCTGTAACATTTGGACGGTGTCTTCGACGGAGGGCTCATGGATATCGACTTGATGAAACCGTCGGGTGATAAGGTTGTTTTTAGAGACAATCTTATTGTACATCTCGTAGGTTGTACAGCCGATGAATCGTATTGTATCTTTATCGAAATAGGGTTTGAGCATGGCGATAGCATCTATAGAAGAGTCGCTAGTGGTTCCTGCTCCAATGAGAAGATGAAAATCGTCGATGAAAACGATAGTTTGACCATCGGATGATATATTCTCCATGAAGTTTTTGATACGTTCTTCGAACTGTCCACGGAACTGTGCTCCGGCAAGAAACTGCGTGATGTTAAGTTCCACAATCTTCGTATGAGTAAGTTTCAAAGGCACTTCATCTTTGTTAATCAACTCAGCTAAACCGTATATAATTGCTGTTTTGCCCACACCCGATTCACCGACAAGGAGGGGATTATTTTTTTCTTTTCGACAAAGGATTTGCATAATCCTTTCCAGTTCAGTAGTTCGTCCTATGACAGGGCTATGAAGGTCGGTATGATCGTTAAGATAAAAATAGGTATTGGTAGCCGTTGCTTCTTCATTAGGGCCTTCTTCAGTAATAGACGAAGTGGAGTGTGGCTGATTATTATCCTCAAAGAGGATGATTAGTTTCTGTAAAGCTTCAGCAAAGATACCCGTCTGATTCTTGTGTAGAAAATATGACGCATGAGAGTCTTTCAGATAATATAATCCATGAAACAAGAAGGGAACGGAGATCTCTTCTGTGTGGGAAAAGTCTGCATTTGCCAATATATTCACACATAGCGTATTCCCTAGTGCTGAAAATTCCACTTCATTTAAAGGTATATTCTCTTCCTTGTTATCGGTTAGATATTGAGTAGTATCAGTAACTAATTGTGCAATATCAAAATAGGAGACAAGAATATTTTGAATGGGTTTGTTATTAACCAACGCGAGCAGAATATGTTCGGGCATAAGATACTCGTTTGAGAATTGCTCGCGTAGATTGATAGCTTGAAGGATAATGTCCTGTGCCTGCGTGTTCAGTGGGAATTCAATAGGATTCATTGTTAGATATATGTTTATTTTACAAAGGTAGAAAAAGTTCAGAATACTTTTTTGTTTTGTAAGATATTATTAGCTACCTTTGGTAACTTATATTGAAAAGACAAAAAAAATATGAAGCTATTGTGTAACTAGAAAACTTATTTAAATGATAAAAAAAGCTTTATTTAGGAGGTTGTGGGTGCCGATTTTTCTCTTAGTGAGTTATTGTGTTGAAGCACAGACCTTCACGTTTAATAATTGGTATGCATTCTCGTCAGCAAGTGTAACAGAAGCAGACGAATGTGGAACTGTCTTTCGGGTGAATGCATCGTTTAATAACTGGTCGCCTGCACATTTCCAAATTCTAAAAGATGGTGTTCCTCTAGGGAACAGAGATATGATCTCTAGAATTTCTTCTATTTACTATGAATCGAATGGTAATGATCCAGCTTGGCGTTGTGCAAATGATAACTCTGGACAGAGTTGGTCCTACACGTTTTATATAAACACTCGTGTGACGCCTTATGAGATTGTCTCTTCTGTACCGACTGATCCGTTCAATGCATCTAAGATGACTGTTCTGACAGGTAAGACGGTCCTGACAGACCCTGCAGAGACCTTTACTCTTTCAGGTAAAGGATGTTCATCGGTCGATACAGCATCCTTTACGTACCAATGGATGAGCAGTACAGATGGTGAGAAATGGACGGCAATCAAGAATGCCACAACGGATGAATATACATCAAAGCTATCTAAAGATAGTGTTTATTATGCTCTGAAGACTACGATCATTCATAATGAGATCTCATCTACGGGTGATACGCTCTATCATGTAGCGCATGAGGTAATGTCTGCTTCTGTGTTGTTTTCGTTTAAGCCTGTAGAGGTAACTTTCTCAGCTCAGGAAGGGGAGAATTCACATCGGTTTAATGATGCAGAATTTGAGGTAAAAGAGGGTGGATATGTTGCTTTTACGGCACTATCGGAGTCATTTAGTGGGACCCCTACTTATACATTGCAATACAGATCATTGGAGAAAGCAGCTGATGATGCGGAGTGGTCGAATGTTACGACAATGAAGAATGGTAAGCTTGCAAAGTTCATCCCGAATATAAGTGCAGAGTATCGTGTAAAGGTGACAGGAACGTCTAAATATTCGGGGAAGAAGGCAACGGTATATTCCTCGGAAGTGATTGCTGTTCGAAAGATTTATCTGGTGGATACAGAGAAGTTTGAATATGATGTATTATGGAGTGATAACTTTGGATACTTCTCATCAGCTATCGTTTATCATGATGCATTAGGGAATGAGTATAATAAAAGTTTTGACGATCCTGTTTCGGGTAAGTCATGTACTATTGAGAACTTCTGGGCGCCAGATCCATTCGGTTATGTAAAAGAACATCAGTATGCTGCCTTCGATCCTAACTTTATAAATAATACGAGAGACTGGTGCTCGAAGTATCGTTTGGAAGATGGTTATTATATCATCACCAATAATCCTTACAAGGGTGATGGAAAGAATGACTATAAAGATCGTGACTATTGGGAAGGTGAAGACCATACGCCAGGAGATCAGAACGGAGCCATGTTGTTTGTTAATTGTAAGGGTGGTTTGGAAGGAGCTCTGATTTATGAGAGAAAGATGTCTTTAAAATGTGAACTAGATAAGACAAAAGGTGTCTGGGTAATCTTTAATGCGTTTATTAATAATGCAGTCTATAAGTTAGGCTCTGAGACGCCTGTCAATGTTCGGTTGGAAATTGTAGATCCTGATGGCAAGGTGGTTCACTCAATCTCTTCGGGAGATATTAAACAGCGTAAGGGCACGTTCAATCAAGGGACTTGGGCTAACCTGTCGTTCCGTTTCTTGGCAGAAGCACAGGATTATACGATTCGTCTATACAACAATGCTCCTGGAGGAGCCAATTGGGGGAACGATATTTTGTTGGATGATATATCGGTTACGTTGTGTTATCCGAAGGTCTATTTGCTGACTCGTGATGAGAAACATTCAGATTTCCGTAATGCTTGTAAGGGGGAAGAGTTTGAGTTGATAGCCTACAATAAGGATGGCTTGGATAAATACATTGGGAATCCGAAATTCTTGTTTCAATATGCAAATGAAAAGACGGACTATGAGTGGAAGAACTATGGTAAGATCACGACAGATAGCGTCTTGAAGGTAAAAATATCGGATGATCTTCTTGGCGTAACAGTATTCCGTGTGATTGTAGCCTCTGAGGAATCAGTGATTAAGAGCTTGGCTGATGGTAAAAAAGTGGAACTGAGTTGTGCTACGATTTATGCCATCAATGATAAGATGGTAACCTATGCTTCTCAACCGTTTGATTTGGCATTGACTCTCTCTGATTCGCTTCTTTGCTTAGGTCAAGATTCGGTTATGGCATCGACGGCGAGGATTCAGCGGGGTGTCGATCCTTATATTTATTACTGGTATCTGGAGGGTGTATTACAGGACTCTACTACTGTTCCGACTTACGTCTATCGTGGAGAAGGTGCTAGTCTGTTTGATAAAGTAGGATCCTATGAAATGGAAGTGCGTGCGATCGATAGTGTTTGTCCGGAAGAATTTTCTAAAAAGAAATGGGCTGATTCAAATAAAGCGTATTTGGATGTTGTGAATCGTACTAAATTGGGATTGTCTGTGGCAGAGCTGAATTTATCTTTCGGACAGCCCGCTCTCTTTACCATTGATTTGGATAACTATAATGGAGATAGTCTGGTATGGTATGAAGAGGGTGGCATAAAGAAGAGTTATATGACAGAGACAATGGAAGGCGAACATTCGGTTCAGATTGATCAGAATGGTCGGGTGTCATATTATATCTCGGCTACAGATCAGTATGTATGTGTGGATCCGTCTGATACGATAATTCTAAATGTGGATTTCTCTATTCCTAATCTGATTACACCTTATGATGATGGAGCATCTGCCATGAATAATACATTCATGGTGGGGAAAGGTGTGAGTGTGCAAATCTTCAACCGCTATCAGCAACTTATTTTTGAGGGTGATAATGGATGGGACGGAATGTATAAAGGAAAGGTGGCGGAACCTGGCACTTATTTTTACAAGGCTGTTTTGCCAAATGGAGAAACACGTAAAGGGACACTCGAAGTGGGGAAATTCAGTAAGTAATTAATTTAGACTATTAGAATATGAAAAATATAGTAGCATTAATAATGTTGATAGGACTTGCATTGAATGTTTATTCAGTGGAAGAGAGGCTTACGGGTGCATCATCCTATTTTGAATCATCGGAGGTGAATACGTCTGCAAAGGAGTTGCCGATGTCTCCATATAAGAATGGTACGATAGTTTTTTTCAGAAAAGATACAGCTTATATGTTTACGCCCAATCAATATCTGATGATTGATAAGATCACGCCTTGTCCGGAGTTGATGGGCTTGGGCATTGAGGGAACCTTTGCTTACGATGAGAAAGCGAATAAATTATACTTTTCCAAGAAAGGAGAAACGGGAGCAAACGATCTGTTCGTGGCTACATGGAATGAAAAAGAGAAGAAGTGGGATGCTGTCGAAATGCTTCAGATACGCGGAGTGATGAAGCAACAGAAGGCCTACAGGAATTCATCGTTGGCGGTTGCTCGCTGGGTGCAGACGGGCAGAGGCGCTTCTGGCTTTTATAATCCTTCACTGAGTGCGGATGGAAAGAAAATATATTTCTCAGGTGAGTTTAAAGCGGGTAAGGGAGGACGAGATATCTGGTATATTGAAAAGGAATCAGATGCTATCTGGACTCGTCCGCAATTGATTTCCGAATCCAATGCGACAGCTTCGAATGAAGATTATCCGTTAGTGATTGGGGATACGTTACTTTACTTCGCATCGGATCGTGAAGGAGGATTAGGTGGATTGGATATTTGTTATGCAAAGAAAGGCGCACAGGAGCATACGTGGGGCAAGGCCGAGATCTTGTCGGATGTAGTTAACTCCTCTGCGAATGATTATAACGTGGCATTTGGGAAGATGAATCATTCAGCGTTCTTTATTTCAGACAGAACAGAGGGGCATGGAGATGCCGATATCTACTCTGCCGTGTTATTGAATATTGCTCCTGATTTTGATCTGACTGCTTTGCCCACAATGGATGAACCGAAAGGATTTAACTGGATATTGTTCTTCTTCGACTTGGATAAATATGACATGAAACCTGAGTATGAGGTACAATTGGATGAGTTGATTGCCGCTATGGCGGAGTATCCAGGAGCGAAGTTTGAAATCAGTGGACATACCGATGTTCGTGGAGAGGATGATTATAATACGAAACTGTCGGATAAACGTGCGAGGTTTGTTCGTGAACTGTTGATTAAGCGTGGTGTGGATCCATCATCTTTGGTGGCTGTTGGACGAGGTAAAACGGAACCGATCATTAAAGATGCTCAGACTGAACCTGAGCATGAACAGAACCGTCGTGTAGAAGTGAGAATCATTGAAGAGGATGTTAACGAATAGTTTGAGGAGGAAAGGATATGAAAAAAATAGCAATCATAATAATAACTCTCCTTTCAGTTGGATTTGGAGTGAATGCACAGCAAGAGTTGCTTATGTCGCAACAGTTTTATTCACGTATCAATAAAAATCCTGCAGGTATCGGTAATGTGGAGGATATTGATATCTTTGCGTTGGGACATTTTCAGTATGCAGGTATGGAGGATGCACCTAAAACAATATTGCTGAATGGACATACCTTTGTGGATAAATGGAACTCAGGGATAGGAGTCTCTTTCTCATACGATAATCTAGGAATAGCACGAAGTTTCACCAATATCAAGCTTGATTATGCGTATGGATTACGGTTCAACGATGATATGTTGGTTTCCTTCGGATTGGGTTTGGGTGTGTTGGTCTCCTCGTTTGATGTAGATAAGTATTCTGTGGAGAATGGACTAGAGTTGAATGAGGATTTTTTAAGAGATGCAGAGGATAAGAAAGCTCGTCCTGATGTGGATCTTGGCGTTGAGTTCACATGGAAGGAGAATCTTCTAGTGGGTGCTTCTATTACCCATCTGATTGATGGTAAAGTCACCTCTTATTCTTTGGGACAACATCTATATTTATATGGACGTTATTTATTCCCAATAAATGACAAGTGGGATGTAGCCCCTATGTTAACGTATGTTCATCATAAGAAAGTGAATCTTCTGGAGGTGAATGTCACTGGTTTCTATAATCGATTTATTTGGGGTGGGCTCACTTGGCATCCAGATATCTCATCAGGGTTCAAATCGAATCCGTTGGCAATCACGTTGGGTGCCGAGTACAAACGATTCCGTTTAGGTTATACATTTGATCTGGGATTGGGTGAGGTGCATAACATAGCTGTAACCTCTCATGAGGTGATGCTTTCGTATTCTATCCAACGGAAAAAAAGTGCCACGACATCATCAGAATCAGATTTTTTTGAATAATATAGTATGAAGTATTATTTTGCTCCGCTGCAAGGCTATACCGATGCAGTTTATAGAGAGGTTTTCGAGAAGCATTTCAAGGGGATGGATGCTTATGTAACCCCGTTCTGTCGTGTTGAAAGGGGAGAGATGCGTTGGCATGATCAGAAGGATATTAATCCAGAGCGTAATCAGGGCTTGTTTGCCTCTCATCGTTTGATTCCTCAGATCATTGGAAATACTGAAGAAGAAGTTACACTTTTGGTGGATCAGTTGTATCAGCTGGGGTATCGTGCCATCAATCTCAATTTTGGATGTCCTTTCCCTATGATTGCAAAGAAGCAAAAAGGTGCTGGGATATTAGCTTTCCCTGATATGGTGCAAGAAGTCCTTTCAGCAATAAAAAGATACCCTGACTGCTCATTCTCAGTAAAAATGAGACTTGGTATGGAATCTCCTTCCGAAGGGATGCAGTTACTCCCTATGTTGAATAGTGCTGGACTGTCTCATATTACAATCCATCCGAGACTAGGGAAGGATCAATATAAAGGAGAGATGGATCTACAGGCGTTAGATTCATTTCAGAAGGAATGTAAGGTGCCGCTTGTGTTCAATGGAGATATTGTGGACCAGCAGACGATGGAGGCGGTTGTTAGACGATTCCCGGAGCTTGAGGGAGTGATGATTGGACGTGGGTTGTTGATGAACCCTTTCCTGATAGAGGAATTAAATGGAGCAACTATAGATAGAACAGAGAAAGCAAAACGATTAAGAGCATTTCTCTCTGATTTACAAGAAGGCTACTCCGCTGTGATGAATGGAGGCGAGTTACAACTGGTTCAGAAACTAGCTTCTCTTTGGGAATATCTTTTGCCTGATGTGGAGAAACGACTTCGCAAGAAAATCATGAAGAGCCGCAATTTGTCAGATTATAATTCAAACGTTGTGGAAGCGTTGAGAGATTATAAAACAAGTGGAGAATAAGGAGGCAAGTCTCAAAGAGAATTGCCCTTTGTTCTTTCCAATTAATTGGTATATCGTCCGATGCTCTTCAGATAGTTGAGGATAAAATCGACGGTTCCATCGATGCCTAATGTACTAACGTTGATGGAGAGGGTGTAGGTACAGCACATCCCCCAGGTCTTGTTAGAGTAGAAGTTATAATAGGCAGCACGTCTTTTATCTTCTATCTCCATCTTTGCTAGAGCCTCCTCTTTGGAAATGTGTGTTCGTTGAGAGATACGCTCAGCTCTATCATCATCGGATGAATGAAGAAATACACTGATGCAATTAGGATTATCTCTTAATACATAGTCTGAACATCGACCTACGATGACGCATGATTTCTCTTTTGCCAGACGTTTTATAGCACTGGACTGCATCTCGAACAAGGTGTCTTGTGACAAGAAGTTCTTAGTTTGGAATCCTCCGGTGACTAAGCTTTCCACCCATTGTAATACATTACCGGAGAAGGAGGCGGATTGTTCATCCGTCTTCTCAAAGAACTCTGGTGCGAATCCGAAATCTTTAGCAGCTTCTAAGATCAGTTCTTTGTCGTAATAATTGATGCCTAGTTTTTCAGCTAATTTTTTACCTACGGCTCGTCCTCCTGCGCCAAATTGACGACCAATACTTATAATCAAATTTGTATGTTCCATGGCATTCAGTATTATAATGTAGTGTTATTAGATTCAACGATTAGGGGTTTATCTTTCAGTTTGGAGAAATGTTTCATCTCTCTTTTTAACAATGCGAGTGCAATGATAGTGGATAGGCAGTCAGATATCGGCATACTGGCAAAAACACCTATTGTCCCGTAGATATTAGGTAAAATCAGAAGCAACGGAATCAATAATAGTAATTGTCGAGTAGAGGATAAAATAACTGCCATAGGAGCTTTGCCGATGGATTGGAAGAAATTGGAAGTTACCATCTGGAAGCCCACAATTGGGAAAGCCATCACACAGACTCTGAGTCCGAGAATGGTTAGTTGGATTAGTTCCTCGTCGGTTGTGAAGAGCCGCGCCATATAGTATGGAATGGATTCAGCGATTAAGAAGGCGCAAGTGGTAGTGATGGTTGCGCAGATGATGGTGATCTTTAAGACGGCCCGGACCCTCGAATATTGTTGAGCACCAAAATTATATCCAGCAATAGGTTGCATTCCTTGGTTGAAGCCCATCACCAGCATGGCAAAGATCATTAACAGACTGTTGACGATACCGTATGCACCGATAGCTAAGTCACCTCCATGTGTGTATAATGCTTTATTGATGATGATAACCACCAAACACGCACAGGCATTCAACATGAACGGAGCCATTCCTATGGATAGGATAGAGCTCACAATCCGTTTGTCAAATTTAAAGATGGAGCGTTGAAAATGTAGGAAGGAACTCTTGTTGCTGAAGTGATGAATAACAACCAGCAGAGCAACCAACTGTGAGGAGATGGTGGCCGTCGCTGCCCCGCGTATTCCCCAATGGAAAACAAAGATGAACAACGGTGCCAATGCTAGGTTGATAAAAACTGTCATGATGGTGACGAGCATGGCTTTTCGTGGATTTCCAGAAGCTCTCATCACATTGTTTAATCCTAGGTATAAGTGTGTGATAACATTTCCTATCAGAATGACCTGCATGAAATCTCTTGCATAGGGTATTGTATCGTTGCTGGCACCAAAGAAATAGAGTATCTCATCAATAAACGTTAGACCAAGGATCATGAATATGATTCCCAACACCACATTTAATAACACCACATTTCCTAATACTTTTAGTGTGCTTGGATGATCTTGTTGTCCCATCTTAATAGATGTCAGAGTGGCTCCACCCGCTCCAATCATGGCTCCAAAGGCGGCAGACAGGTTCATCACGGGCATTGTGATGGCAAGTCCAGAAATTGCCAATGCAGAAACACCTTGACCAATAAACATACGGTCGATAACATTATAAAGGGCAGATGCCATCATGGCTGCAATGGCTGGTCCCGAATATTGAATCAGAAGCTTTCGAATGTTCCCAGTCCCTAGAACAGCTGCTGATGAATTTGAATTAGACATATATATATACTCTTTTGTGCAAAGTTAGACTATTTTAGTTAAACTGATTTGCTTTACATCTACTTTTTTATCCAGACATGCGGTAGGATAGACTGATACGTTTCATCGGATAGCCCATATACATTTTTTAGATCTTCAACTGAGGAGAATCCGCCTAGTTTGTTCCGATACTTTACGATGCGAGCTGATAATACACTGCCGATTCCTCTCAGTCGTTTCAGTTCGGTGGTGTCGGCGCTGTTCAGCTCCACCCGTACCGTGTCGTATGAGAAGGAAGATTTTTTTTTTGTGTAGTTATTTGTGTATGGTTGGTTATTGACGGGTGTTGGGGTTGATGAGTGTTTTCTCTGTTTAGGGGTAGTGGGAGAGGTGGAATTGGTGGTTGAGAGATCTGAATAAACGTGTCGGTTAGTAGTGTCAGAAGACACACTGTCTGTTTTCTGATTTGACAGATAGGATAACATTTTTTCCTCTTCGGTGCTTCTGGTTGGCAGACAGAAATTGATAGAGAACATCAGAATGATTAAACTACATAGGACGTAGATACCGCCACGTTCCCCACGGGTGAAATAAAAAAAGTCTTTAAACATAACAAGTATAGTTTTATTCGTTTCTAATTATGATTTTTATGTAACTAGGTAGGTTTCCTGACAGATAAATGATACGACATTCATTTTTGAATATTTTTCATATTTATGTCAAAAAAACAATGCAAATATATATAAATTTTCATCGATGATGTAAGTTTTTAGAATTATGGTATGCTGTATTGTTGAGGAGATGTATTTTTATGCCCAAAAGATACATTGTATTTGATATTTATCAAAAAAAAGATGAATGGGGTGGATATTTAAAAAAGATTTTTTCATAATAATTTACCGATCAATATCTTTGCAATGTTATTCTGTATAGACTGGCGAATTTATAAAGCTCACCTATAAGAAAACAAACAACTATAAAAACAAAACAACTATTTAGAACTAATATTACATTATTTTGATACACTTATTATTAATAATTTATTTTTTATTGTATGAGAAATGGATTTTTCAGTAGAATCCGTTTGCGAAGGTGTCTTGTGCCTATTCTTTGGGGTATAAGTTCATCGTTGTGGGCGGCGCAAAGTGACGTGATTAAATCCGTCACGGTGAATGGAAATACGTTTATCGTCGAGTGATCGGACGCTTCAACGGCAACCGTAGTAAATTATCGAACCCTAGATGGATCAGCTATTGGTGGTATCCATTTTGAACATCAATCAGGAAGATTGTATTTCGGCAAAGGAGAAACCACACAAAGTGTTGAAGTAAAAACAATAGATAATCCTTCAGGCATAGATGCGTTTAGTAACGTAGACCGTAAATACGGTTTCGTTGCATGGAATGATTTTAGCGAGAATCATTATGCAGAAGCAGTATACAAAACAAAAAAAGGGTTTTCTTATAATTCAGGTGAGCGTTCAAAAGTAATGTCAAGTCGATTTGCCTGGAATGATAAATCCGTCAAACAATATACTGTTTACTTTTGGGATATATTCATACCTGCAGAGAAAGAATATATGATTGCTCAACCAGAAGGATGGAGAATTGATACTTGGTTTACATTTGACTCGTATCGACTTTATCATGGTTATTATATGTTAAGGGCTCACATTATTAATGACTTATGGGTGGTAAATGAAAAATATGACGATTGGGGTGATTCAGAAAAATGGCATAATCGTTTCTTTGGAAAGTGGACAAAATGTGTATTAGACCCTAGAAAAGGAGGAGATCTGTTATACACATGGTGGGATGCTGAAGGTGAAAGCGATGATGAAATTACAGTTGCTAATCTTACGGGACACTTTAGAGTATATGATGCTGAAGCGCCAAAACTTTTGGGGGTCTCATGTAATAGCGAACGTGGATATACTCGTGGAGATATTTTAACTATTGCATTAAAATTTAATGAGATTGTTAGTATTTCATCTTCCTCAAAAATAGAAACAAATGTAGGTACATTTGACTATGCAGGAGGCGATGGGTCGAATATCCTTTATTTCAAAGGCGTTTTAAATGAAAAAGTTGACGCTAATGAATTGAAAGTCATTTCGCTAAATAATACAGTATCCGACGTGGCAGGGAATAGATGTAATTTGAATTCTATAAATAAAAGCGATTCAAATTTCAAATATAAATATTCAAATGCCATGAATCTATCATGCACCCCTAACCCATGGAAAAAAGCATTTAAATTAACATGGGATGAGGATGTGTTGAACAATGCAAGCGGCAGTTATAATGTATATCGATATGTAACAGAGGATGGAATAGGTGCTCCTGCAGATTGTAAACTCGTTATAAAGGGGGCAAAGTCCGGAGATTTTGACAACGATGAATCATTATTATATGATGTAAACTATACCTATTGGGTAGAATTTATCCCAAGTAATTGGACTGATGATAATAAATTGATTGGTCGTCATGCTGTTTCTCAATCAAAAGAAAATGTTTTAACTAGAGACTTTTCTATAACAGCCGATATAAGTCCTAATGATGATTATATTCAAATAGATTGGGACATTACTCCTTTCATGGATAAGGAAAGTCATTCATTCCAAATATATAGAGGAACAGATGAAAAAGATTCTGCAAATTTTCCCTCAATATTAACATCTCCTATTTCTGTGACCGATAATTCCGTCACTCATTATAGTTATCAAGACAAAACCATAGAAAGTGGCTGTGCAACCTATTTTTATTACGTAAAAACCTCCTATTTATTTAGCGATGATTCGTCTAAAGGTCGACAATTCTGCAGCAATATGGTATCTGGTAATCTAACGTCATCTTCACAAGTCACCTCTGTTGAAGCCTCCAAAGGAATGTACCAAGGAGTTGTGAAATTATCATGGAGTGCTATTCAAGTAGGAACACAAAGTACGAATTATAATGTGTATCGTCGTGAGTTAGGAACCTCTGGAGATTGGGTAAAGATTTACAACGTATCTGGAACAGAAACAAGTTATGCTTACGATGATAACTCTGCTTTGCCAGGGAAATATTATGAGTATAAAGTATCTTCATCTTATTACTGCCCAGAAGAAAAAAAAAGAAACAGAACCTTTGTCTAAATATGCTGAAGGTTTCTGTCGTTCCACTGGTGTTCTTTCTGGTCGTGTAACTTATGGAACAGGTACAGCTGTTGAAGGCGTAAAAGTCGTAGCAATAAAAAATGCAGATGAAGGAGGCAAAAATCAATTCTATGCACTTCGTGCAGATGGAAATGGTATCCAATTGCCTTTGACCGATGAAAGAGGAAAGTCCTATTTTGAAGGCAACCCATGGGCCATCCAGATGTATGTTAGACCTGAGGACAATATCAAAGGTAGAGATGGAGATGCTGTGGAGAGATCTGTAGTGATAGATTCCAAAAATAACTTTGGTCTCTATCTGACTCCAGCAAGTAATACGAAATATACTGTTGGTGTGATGTATTATGCTACTGGTGATTCTATGAAATACGTGGAGACATCGGTCAAGATCCCTGTTAATAAATATTCTCATCTGACATTCAGTTATGATGGCAATGGTTATTTCCAAGTCAGAAGTATAGATGCATTTGATGAGATTACAAAATCTTCAGTAGAAGCCGGCCCAATCAAATACAAGGCAGACTCATGTCTACTGTTTGGAGCTGCATCCAACGACAAGGATGTTTTCCGTGGTTATTTAGACGAAATAAGAATCTTCTCTGGTAAGGAACTCACAGATGAGGAGATTAAGAAAAACTTTAACCATACATTATCAGGGAATGAAGAAAATTTGGTGTTGTATTGGCCAATGGATGAGGGCATCAATAACCAATCTACACTTTATGATTACTCAAAGACTGCAGGTGCTTGCAATAATAACCACGGAACAATCATGAAAGGAGATTTCGTTTCCTCAAACAATATTCCTACAGAAAATCAGCTGAGTATCTTTGGATATACTGATAATAAAGGTAATTACACAATTAACGGTATTCCGTTTAGTGGAGAGGGTATTACTTATATGATTACCCCAAGTTATGGCGTTCATAAGTTCTCACCAGAGGATGCAACACGTTTTATCTCTTCTACCTCATTGGTTTATTCTGGTGTCAATTTTGAAGATGTCTCTTCCTTCCCTGTAAAAGGAACTGTCACCTACTACAATACAAGCTATCCAGTTGAAGGTGCTAACATCTATGTGGACGGTACAATCTGCAGTAAGGAAGGCGAGCTAATCACAACAGATGCAAATGGTGAATTTACCATTAGTGTTCCTATCGGTGATCACCACATCCAAGTGAAGAAACAAGAGAATGGATTGACTCACGTATTTGTAAATAACGGACGTTTCCCATCTAATTCATTATTGGATTATCCTTTTGATTCCGAAAAAAGTGGATTAACCTTCTTCGACTCAACATTCGTCACCCTGACCGGTCGTGTGGCTGGAGGTGTACCTGAAAGTAAGAAACCTCACGGATTGGGTACAGGACAAGCTACCATCGGAAAGGCAACTATCACATTGACAGCAGGAGATAATGTACAATTTAATTTGGATAAAACCAAAATCCGCACATTTGGCAATCCTTCTGAATATGTGAATTCGACTGTTACAACAGGTAAGTATGATGATGGAGAAAAAGCGAGAATCATTACTATTCATACAGACTCTGCAACAGGTGAGTTTGCTGTCTCTTTACCACCAGTTGACTTTAAAGTCAAGAGTGTGAAGGTGGACAACAACCCAACTATTCAATTCTCTACGGAGAATATTGAATCAATCTTGCTTGGAACAGGTTCATTACATACAACAACAGATTCTTTAGCAATAGCTGAAGGAGATACTGCTACATTTGAGTATTTGTATGCTTTGGATCTAATCCACAGAGCAGAACCAGTATTAGATTTGACCTCTCTCAGCACACCAGATGGTGCATTCGGAGACAAAGAGTATGTGATTTTTGATGAAGTAACGAATACTCGTGATACGATTCCTTTATATAGTGTTGATACTATAACAGGAGATATCACTTATACATTGGATTATCCATTGTACACACAAGCTAAACAGTACAACCATAAGATGTATCTGTATGAGCCATACTATAATTATGATAGTGCAAATGTTGAGCGAATCTTCCAAATCCCATTAGCGGGTGCTACAATATCTGTATCGAATAGTTTAGGTGCCACTATGGTTGCAACCACCGATGGTGTTGACGAAGAAGGAAACACAGTATCAGCAGGTCAAGTAATGGAAGAAGCTAAAAATTCATTAACAGCCGATTCTGCTGGTTATGTTGATTACAGCTTCATGGCAACCTATCCAAATATCGTAGAGCCTTACACATTAGGTATGAACATCAATTTCGAATATGAAGGAACTTCATACGAATGGTCGGGAAATAATAAATTCTCTGGTATTGTTACAGGATCATTGTCAACAGGTAGCAATTTCATCACTGCAGGACCAGACAAGGTGCTCTTCGTCTTAAGAGACCCACCAGGATCAGGTTCTTCTGCACATATAGAGAAAGGACAGACGATTACAACATCATCAAAAGTTACTACGGAATACAATTCAGAGTATAGTGCAAAACTGACTTATAAATTAGGTGCAACTGTTACTACCTCTGCAGGTCTTGGATTTGCCGTTATTACAGAGAACTCAGCTCAAGCAGATATTGAAGTTGGTACAGAGATCTCATACGATGCAACGCATGAACGTTCTAACTCGTATAAGATAACAACGACAGAAACAATTAGCACCTCAGAAGAATCTGACTATGTTGGAGAAGATGGTGACGTGTTTATTGGTTCAGCTACCAATATCATCATGGGTAAATGTCGACAAGTTGCTCCAGTAAAGAACGATGATGGAACGTACTCAGTAAACCTTTACGAAGCCATTAACCTGGGTGAGGAATTTACAACTCAGTTCAAATACACTCAAAACTATATTGAGAACGTGTTGATTCCTAACCTAACTACAGTTCGTAATTCATTCTTGAAAAAAGTAAGTGCAGCGGAATATAGCAAGGATTATCCTAACAATACGGATGAGACAATCTATATTACAAAATTGGATGAAAGTAATGAGAACTATGGTACCAAAGGAACTTATTATTGCATTCCTGCCAATAGAAATAAAGATAACCACACAGATACCGTAGGATTCTTCTCTGCTCAAATTCAACTTTGGAAAGACCAATTGGCTTTGAATGAGCAAGCAAAAGTTCTAGCAATTGAATCTACGCGCGATTATGATGAAAAAGAGTACAATGCGGCAATCAAGAAAATAGAAGAGGCTAAAATGCTTTCTAATACTACATTCTTGCTCTTCGACCCATACGTACAACATTATGTGAAATTGGATTCAACCTTCTGGTTCAACACAAAAGGCGGAGTTGTCAAATATTCTGAATACGGAAGCAACAAAGCTATGATTGATAACATCTTAGATGGTTATTCAATTAGTCGTAGTGAATATGAGAAGTATCTTTCAAAACCTGAAGAAGAAAGAAACTTAACGTTGTTCTATGACCCAGAAAAATATGGCTGGAAAGTAAAGAACGTTTCATTTGATGCAGGTACAAGTATTGAAGAATCTGTAGAACACTGTGGTACAGTTTCATCTTCTGATGCTACTAGTACAAAGGGTCTTGTCACTGTCGGTGGAAAAACAGGATTCTCATTCTGCGGTTTCGGTTTCGAAATTGAAGCTGAAACTAAACAAGGTGGTACAGAAGGTTTCGAAGAGTCTTCTGAGACTGAGAATTGTACGTCAATCGGTTATACATTGGCAGACGATGGAATTAATGACGCCTTGTCTGTAGATGTATTCCAAGCTCCTGATGGTTTTGGCCCTATTTTCTATACTCGTGCAGGTCAGACTTCATGTCCTTACGAGGATGAAAAGAAGACCAAATATTATGAAAAGGATAAGCACACATTGGCTACCAAGACCATGCAAATTGAGTATCCAAGAATCACAGTTGCTGAAAATAATCTGAAAGCTCAAAAACAGATTAACATCCCAAGTGGTTCTGCTGCTAACTTCACCTTGAATCTCGACAACTTGTCAGAGACAAGTGAAAATATCTGGTACACAATGAGAGTATTGGACGAAACCAATCCTAACGGTGCTGCTTTGTCTATCGATGGTGTGCCATTCGCCACTGCTCGTCAGATTTTGGTGAACGCTATGGAGACTACTCACAAGAACCTTCAGATCAAGCAATCTCGTATGGATATCATGAAATATGATAGCATCGCAGTGGTTCTTTCTTCTAATTGTCAAGAGGATATCGCTGATACGATTTACTTGTCTGCTGAATTCGTTCCTAGCTGTTCTCCATTGACTCTCCAAATTGATGACAGAACGATGAACAGTTCTACTGGAGACACGCTTCAATTGGTTGTAAAGGATTACGAGAAGGATTATTTGAACTTCAACGAGATCCGTCTGCAATACAAGGGTGAGCGCGACAATGACTGGAACTTGGCTAAAAAATTGATGGTGGAAGATCTTGACGGAGCTCGTCAGGTTGTATCCTTCCCTATGTCTTCTAACTTGTTCAATGATCAAACTTATCAATTCCGCTCCATCTCTGTATGTGCTAAGGGGGCAAGCGACATCATTACCAACGAGAGTGAAACAATCGAATTGATCAAGGACATGGCTCGTCCTCAAGTGTTGGGTAATCCTAATCCTTCTGACGGTATCTTAGAGGCTGGCGATGAAATCAGCGTTACTTACAACGAGAATATCCGCAACAGCGTGCTTTCTAAAAATGACAACTTCATCATAGAGGCTGTTTTGAATGATGCCGAAGTGGATCATAACGTAGCTTTGAAGATGGATAGCACTTCTAAATTCGCAGCTGCCACTGAAGCTAAAATCGGTTTGGCTAAGAAGAGCTTCACTATCGATATGTGGGTGAACCTTTCTTCTGGCGGTACGTTGTTAAAACACAACTCTAAGGAAGAGAACTTCACTGTTTCCGTTGGTTCAACTGGTAAATTGACCGTCAATGTCAATGGTACAAAAGCTACTTCTTCAGAGACTATCCCATTCAACAAATGGTGCTTCTTGACATTATGCTACGACGTTAAATCAGATTCTACGGCTACAGTCAGCGCATTGGTAGCTTACGATGCTGAAGATGTGAAATTGTTGGCCGACAAGAAACTTCCTGTATATGGCGCAACAGGAACACTTTCATTAGGAAAGAGTATCCGTGGTGCTATCAGCGAAATGGCATTGTGGGGAACAAAACGTACTAATGATGAGTCTCAAAGTCAAATGCATTTTGCTAAATCTGCTTCTACAGAAAACTTAATCGCTTACTGGAAATTCAATGAAGGTCACGGTACAGTAGCTAAAGATGTAGCACGTAGCCGCAACATGGCTTTGGCAGCTGATAGCTGGTATTTGAACAACAAGAACTTTGCCGCAAAACTTACTGGTGAAAACCACTTGTCACTCGATATCACTCGCAGCACTGCCTTGAGCTCTGACGACTACATGATGGAGATGTGGTTCCGTGGTAAGATCCAAAAGAACGCTACTCTATGGAGTGCAAATACAAAGGTGGCATTGAAATTCAATGCTAACGGTTACTTGACATTGCTTACTGATAGCGTGGAGAACCAACTCTCTACAGCAAACTATCTGGATGGTGCATGGCACCACGTTGCAATGAACGTTTTGCGCAATGGTACTACTACTACTATCTATGTGGATGGTGCTATCGTTAAACAATTGTCTTCTACTAAAGTACCTGCTCTTCAGGCATCAGAGTTGACAATCGGTGCTCAACGTTACAGCCCAAGTTACGCAGTGTTTGACTATACTGACTTCTTCAAGGGTGATGTAGATGAGGTTCGCTACTGGCTAGCTACCTTCAATGCAAAAGCTATCGATCAGTTCCGTTATATCCGATTAAAGGGTGACGAGGCTGGTTTGGAAGCTTACTATCCATTTGAAAGAGATACTTTGGATGCAGGTATAACTAAATACGAGTTCTCATTGAAAGATATGAGCCTCAATGCCGCAGGAAAAGCTAAAGGTGCTGTTACAGAAGCTGCTACTGCCCCTGCATTGCAACCAAAACCAAACATGACGAAGGTTAACTACAGCTTTGTAGCATCTGAACGTACTGTGGCAATCACATTGAATGAGAACCCTAGTCGCTTGGAAGGTACAACTATTAACTTCACCGTGAAGAACGTTCGTGATGAGAATAACAACTTCTCATTGCCTGTAACTTGGAGCGCATACGTCAACCAAAATCGTTTGATCTGGAGTGACGACGCTATCTCATTGGAGAAAAACACTGAGGATGAGGCTTCATTCAATGTTTCTATTGCTAACCAAGGCGCTACTACTGAATCTTGGTCTATCAGCAATCTTCCTTCTTGGTTGACTGCTAGCAAGAACAGCGGTTCTTTGTCTGCTTTGAAATCTGAAACTATTGAGTTCCAAGTTAGCGACGCCGTACCAACCGGCTCTTACGAAGAGACGATTTACCTTGTCGGTAACGAGGGTATCAACGTACCTTTCACTCTCAACTTGAAGGTGAACGCAGGCAAACCTGACTGGAGCGTCGATCCTTCTCAGTTCGAAAACTCAATGAGTGTAATCGCTCAGTTGAAATTGGATGACAACTATAGCACTGACACTGAAGACCTAGTGGCTGCGTTCATCAATGGCACTTGCGTGGGAGTCGCTTCTCCTAAGTACTATTCACGCTACGACGCTTATTTCGTATCGTTAAATATTTGTGGTAATTCAAGTTTCTCAGGAAAGAAGGTTGTATTCAAAGCATGGGATGCATCAACGGGTGTTGTTTATCCGGCATTAACTAGTTCTGTTGCGATTAAGTTCCAAGCAAATGCTTTAAAAGGTTCTATGAGTGAACCACTCCTGTTGGAGTCTAACAAGATGCAGGAACAAGTGTTAAGTCTGAAGTCTGGATGGAATTGGATTTCGTTGAATGTTAAACCATCCAACGACTCTATCAATGCAGTCTTCGGTGGCATCACTAACAAGGCTAACATCCTGAAATCAAAGACCTACTTCTCTGAGTCGGATGGTAATGCATTCACAGGTAAGTTGAAGAAAGTGGGTGTGGGTTCTATGTATAAGATTAAGATGAACGAGAAGGAAGAGTACGCTGTGGAAGGTACTGCAGTGAATGCTTCTAAATCAGCTGTAACCATCAAGTCTGGATGGAACTGGATCGGCTTCAACAGCACTGTTACAATGTCATTGAATGAGGCATTTGCTGACTTGAACCCTGAAAATGGTGATATGGTGAAGTCTCAAACTGACTTCGCTTATTACGAGGGATATGAGTGGGTCGGAACATTGACGGCTATGACACCTGGCAAAGGTTATATGTACCATAGCGTATCCAGTGAGTCTCGCACATTCATGTATCCAACAAAGAGTACATCATTGAAATCGTTGATATCTAAAAAAGCAACGAAGGAGACTGAGTATAAACCAGTAGATGAGTCTGCTTATTCTGGTAATATGACGATTGTAGCAATTGTAAAAGATGGTATCACTGTGATTGAAGATGCACAGGTGGGTATCTTCGATGCAAAAGGTAAATGTCGTGCCGCAGATGCTACAGATGAGAACTCAATGCTCTTCCTTACTGTGATGGGTGAAAATTCAGGCGATAGCTTGAAGATTAAAGTAATCTATAATGGTGAAGAGTATCTATTGGATCAGAAGTTGACTTATGTCGATGATGCAGCTTTGGGTACATTACAGAATCCATATATCATCGAGTTGAGACCAGTAGATGCTGTATCAGAAACAGCTAATGATAAGCTTCTGATTTATCCTACATTGGTAGGTAATAGCTTGAATTTGAAGAGTCAGGCTATAAAGGTGTTGAGCTATTCTATTAGTGATGTGTTGGGACGTGTATTGTTATCTGAACAAGTCGGAGAACAAGAGGTTTCAATCAATGTCTCCAACTTGCCACAAGGTCTTTATCAGATAATGGTAGAGACAAGCAATGGAGTGGAGATTAGAAAGTTCACGAAGAAGTAGAATCATCACATTTTAATAGAAAAGAGAGGGTGTATCAAAATTGATATGCCCTCTTTTCGTATTCAAAAGAAGCAGAAAAAACAAGAAAGCCCTAACTTTCACAAGCTGGGGCTTTGTTATTTCAGAAAAAATTTGTATCTTTCTGAAAATT